>Ga0247779_1000496_pt1 | contig 24737 bp, 23 predicted proteins | sample UWRJL221509R5_FD_179925 | JGI IMG/M metagenome (GOLD analysis project Ga0247779, IMG submission 179925) | Plant litter microbial communities from Arlington Agricultural Research Station in Wisconsin, United States - UWRJ-L221-509R-5 | ecosystem: Environmental > Terrestrial > Plant litter >... | reverse complement strand
GAGTGGTACAACCTGATCCCCTTCCCGACCCAGGTCAAGTTCCTGATGACGGTCGACGAGAAGAGCCTGGCCGGCGGCACGGCCGGCACCGCCGGCGGCCACCCGGGCCACGGCGCGTTCCACCCGGTGGCCTGGTGCCAGTACTACGACGGCGGCAAGGTGTTCGCCACCACGCTGGGCCACGACGGCAAGCTGTTCACCGATGGCTCCGGCGTGCCGGGACAGGCGCAGTTCAAGCAGATGGTGCAGAACGCGATCCAGGCCGTCTCGGGCGCGGCCCCGTTCTGTCAGTGACCTGACGCAACGCCGCCCGAGCGGGCGGCCCCTCGAACGCGAAGCGGTGCGCCCCGAACCGGAGCGCCGCTTCGCCGCGCCATCCGCGGCGCGGGCTCGGCTGCGCCCTCGGCCATGCCCAAACGTACCTCACCCAAGGAGACTCGAATGAATAAACCCCTCATGGCCACCGTACTCGGCCTGGCCGCGGCGCTGCCCGGTACCGGCGCGTTCGCCGCGACGCCCGCCAACTGCTGCGACGCCACTGCCGCCGACTTTCCCAAGGCCGGCGGCAACCTCGGCAACTGGAACTACTCGTCGCTGACGAAGATCAACAAGGCCAACATCGCGCAGCTCGGCGCCGCATGGACGACGCACGTCGAGGGCGGCGCCAAGGCCGGCCAGGAAAGCAGCGTCGTCGCCGCCGACGGCGTGCTGTACGTCGAGACTTCGCAAGGCAACGTCTACGCGCTCGACGGCACCAACGGCAAGCAGCTCTGGGCCTGGAAAGGCGGCTACGGCAACCAGACGCGCCGCGGCGCGACCGTCGCCGGCGGCATGGTGTTCACCAACGCCAAGAACCGCGTCATCGCGCTCGACCAGAAGACCGGCAAGGTCGTCTGGGACAAGGCCGTCGACCCAAAGTATGGCAACGTCGGCCCGGTCGCGGTCGTCTACTACGACGGCCTGATCTACGTGGGCACGGCCAACGGCACGGTCGGCTCGGGCATCGCGATGAACGCGCTGACCGGCGACATCGTCTGGAGCTTCCAGGGCGCCGCGCCCGAAGGCTACCCCGGCCACGAGACCTGGGGTGGCGGGCAGCTGAGCGGCGGCACGCCGTGGATGCACCCGGCCATCGATCCGCAGCTCAACACCGTCTACTGGACGTTCGGCAACGCCCGCGGCGGCTCGTCCCAGGACGGCTCGACCCGTCCCGGCGACAACCTGTACGCCAACTCCATCGTCGCGCTCGACGCCAAGACCGGCGTCTACAAGTGGCACTTCCAGTCCGTCCACCACGACATCTGGGACATGGACGGCGTGATGGCGCCGGTGCTCGTGGACACCACGATCAACGGCCAGCCGCGCAAGGTGGTCGTCTACGGCAGCAAGTCCGGCATGTTCTACATCCTGGATCGCACGACCGGCGCACCCCTGAACGGCGTCACCGAACGCCCGGTGCCGACCGACCCGCGCCAGCAGTCGTCGCCGACGCAGCCGATGCCGCGCAACGGCACCTACGTGACCACTTGCCCGACCGCGACCGGCGCGACGGCGGCACCGCCCAATTACAAGACCGGCTGCATCTTCTCGACGCACTGGGACCTGCCGGTCTACACGTATCCCGGCGCGGGCGGCGGAGGCAACTGGGCCGCGCTCTCGTACGACCCGCTCACCAAGCTGGTCTACAACGGCTACTCCAACGTCGGCGGCGCGCATGACCTGACCGAGACCAGCAACGGCTTCCGCGCGATCGGCGAGAACATGCACGGCGGCATCGTGGCCATCGACCCGGCGACTTACACGGTCATCTGGAAGAAGGACATGCCGTACGGCCAGTCCAACGGCCAGGGCATCCTGACGACCGCGGGTGGCATCCTGTTCACCGGCCAGGTCGACGGCGTCGTGCTCGCGCTCGACCCGCAGACGGGCCGCGAGCTTTGGCGCTCCCAGGTCGACGCCGGCTACAACTCCAGCGCGATGACCTACATGGCAGGTGGCGAGCAGTACATCGCCATGTTCCCGGCAGGCAACACGCTGCCGTACAGCGATGCGCCGCTGGGCGACAGCGTCTGGGCGTTCAAGATCGGCGGCAAGGTGCCCGCGGCCGTCGCGCCGACGCCGCCGTCGCAGCGTCGCCCCGTGACCTCGGCGATGGTCGAGGGCAGCGCCGTCGACAACACCGTCATCCTGAACCGCACGTATGCCAACGGCGTGGTCGGCAGCACGGAGTCCGACGGCGGCACCAACGGCAACGGCATGGCGCCGCAGTTCATGCACGTCGCGCCGGGCACGACGGTGACGTTCACGAACCCGGCCACCAACACCAAGGTGCACTGCGCCACGCAGTTCTTCGAAGGCCTGTTCAACACCGGTCCGCTGACCCCGGGCCAGTCGTTCGCGTACACGTTCAACAAGCCGGGCGAGTACTACTACAACGACTGCACGTCGCCGAAGGCCACGGGCAAGATCGTCGTCAACTGACCCGGCTGCGCGCGCTCCCCGGGGCGCGCGCTTCCCACCCTCATCAAGGAATTCTCATGAACCAGATCCTCTCCCGCCCTGCCCGCTCGCGCCGCGCCCTGCAGCTCGCGGCGGCGGCCGCCCTCTCGCTGTCCGGCGCCGCCTGGGCCGACTCCAACGCCTCCGTCCAGATCAGCTCGTTCGGCTGGACGGTCGCCGGCGGCGGCACGCTGCATTGGACAGGCACCGACGCCTTCCAGAGCCTGTCCGTCCAGGCCGAGGACGGCGGCGGCCTCACCGGCTTCGACGCTAATCAAGTGACCGGATCCGCAATCGCCAGCAATGTGCAGTCGGCCGCGACACCGCACGCCGGCGGCATCGCCTTCACGACCGGAGCGCGCACCTCGGGCGCGACCGCGCTGACTCTCGGCGGCCCCGGCATCTCGCCCATCAGCCAGCCCAACTTCGGGTCGTCGTCCATCCTGCAGAGCGACGCGTTCACGCTCACCGGGTCGGACAGCGTGACGTTCAACGTCGGCTACACCATCGACGTGTCCTCGCCGAACGGCAACTTCAACACCGAGTACGCCGAAGGCGTCGTCGATTTCTCCGCCGGCAGCTACCTCGGCACCAGCGGCGGCTCGTTCGACATCGAGAAGTATTCGTTCGACGCCGCCACCGGCGTCGGGACCTACAGCGGCGTGCTGTCGCTGACCGTGCAGCTCGCGGGCGCGGACGACATCGGGTACTACAGCCTGATCTCGGACGCCTACGCCTCGTCGGTCTCGGCGGTGCCGGAGCCCTCGGAAAGCGCGCTGTTGATCGCCGGCCTCGGCGCGGTGGGCCTGGTCCTGCGTCGTCGCAAGGCCCGTTCCTGAGTCGGTCGCGCTCGTCCTCGCGGCGCCTGCGGGCGCCGCTCTTCGTTCAGTGGCCGGCCGCGCTCGCTCCGCCGAAGCCGGGCAGCATCAAGCCGGAGGACGGGATGCCGGACCCCGTCGCCTGTGCGCCGAGGTCCTCGACGGGATAGCCGAAGTACCAGTCGGCGTAATGCTCGGCGTCGTCGAAGCCGACGTCGGCCAACAGGAAGCCGCTGCGCTTGAACGGCACATGGGTCGAGCGGCTGTGGACGCCGGCGATCCCGCCGTCGGGAGCGCGCACGATCACCCACTCGCCGTCCTCAGACATCGGGTCGCCATAGGCTTCCCGCAGGTGCCGATGCACCACGGGCCAGCGTGGATCGAGCGTGAGCTCGGCGAGCGACTTCGGGAAGCGCGCCTGCTGGCCCGCCGGCGTGGTGTCGCGGAACTCGATGATCGCCGCCTGGATCCGATGTCCGACCCACAGCAGCCGTCGCTCGCGCTCGCGCTGGGTCGCCGTGTTCCACGCCTCGCCGAGCGCCGCGGCCGAGACGCCCATGAGCGCGAGCAGGATCAGCAGCCCGATGTAGCTGAAGCCGCGCTGGCCGCGCCGCTCACCACTGCGTGAAGTCGGTGCCATCACGGGCCTTTCCGGGCGCGGCGCTGTGCAGGTCGTAGACGTTGCCCTTCTCGCCCTCCGGCGGCGCCACGAGCACCCAGGACGTCGCGGAGTCGGAGACGGGATCGAACGGCGCCTTGCGCAGGTAGTGGCGGTCGACCAGGCTGGCGAGGTCGTCCGGATAGCGGCCGGTGTCCGCATGGAACTTGTCGATGGCGTCGCGGGTGGTGCCCAGCGTCTGGCGCAGCGCGGCCTCGCGCGACCCTGCGAGCGCCGAGAAGTAGCGCGGCAGCGCCACCGTCAGCAAGGTCGCGATGATGGCCATCACCACCAGCAGTTCGATCAGCGTGAAGCCGCGGCGGCGCGCCCGCATCACCAGCTCCGGTAGGCCGTGCCGTCGAGGGCGATGCCGCCTGCGGTCGAGTGCACGTCGTAGACATCGCGGCCTGAATGCGGATCGTCGGGCGGCGAATCGTAGCTGCGCGTCGTCCAGGTTTGCGCGGGCGGCACGGCGGGATCCTCGAAGAACGGGTCGCGCGGCATGGCGCGGAGGAAGTAGATACGGTGCCTGGCCGGATCGCGCGCGTCTTCCACGCCCTGCACGAGCACCTCGAGGTCGGGCGGGTAGCCCGTCGAGTCCGCGGAATGCGTCACGCGGCCCGCATCGGAGGCGACCTTGTAAGCGTCGATCGCGTCGCGAATCTGCAGCAGGTCGGCGCGCAGCAGACGCTCCTTCTCGCGGCGCGCCGTCAGCTGGGCCAGCGGCAGCACGGCGGTGGCGAGCACCGCGATGATCGCCACCGTCACGGCAAGCTCGATGAAGGTGAAGCCTCCGCAGGACGACCTGCGTCCGGGCAGGGCCGTCATCGCGCAATCACCTCCAGCACCTGCGCGGGCGGTGCCATCGCGCCCATGTTGCCGCTGGTCACGTTGAAGCCTACTTCGGTCTTCTGCGCTTCCTTGGCGATGACCTTGAAGCTGATCGAGCCCGACGCCGCGCCGTCGGAGCCCGCCTTCAGCGACACCGTCGTCCGGCCCGGGTTCGTCGACGACGCGCCGGGCACGCTGCCCGCGACCGCGAGCACGGCGGGGTCGAAGCTCAGGTCCACGGACGCCTCGCTGCTCGCCGGGGCACCCGGCGCGCCGAGCTCGAGCACGAAGTCCTGGCCGACCGGCACCTGTGCCGGCGCCTTGACGGCGAGGTTGATCGGCGGTGGCGCGGCCGTCGACGTCGCGGGCGCCGCGGAGATCGTGCCGCCGGGCGCGCCGAGGGTCGTTGACCCGATCGTGAACGGTGCGCTCGTCTCGGAGGCCAGGCGCATCAGCGGCACGCCCGGCGTGGCCTCGGTGCCGTAGGCGATGCGCGAACTGACGGTCGCCGGCTGCGCCAGGTTGCGCACCACGTGGGGCGTGACGAGCAGCACGACCTCGGTGCGCGAGGTCGTGTCGTTGTCGTTGCGGAACAGCCTGCCGAGCAGCGGGAACTGCGACAGCAGCGGCACCTTGGCCGCGGACTTCGTGTCGCTGTTGTTGATCAGCCCCGCCAGCATCTGCGTCTCGCCGTCCTTCAGTCGCAGCGTGGTCTCGGCGTTGCGTGTGCCCAGGGTGTAGGCAATGGTGTTGGAGATGTTGAGCTGCGACAGGATGCTCGAGACCTCCAGCGACACCTTGATGCCCACGTCGTTTCCGAGATAGATGGTCGGCTCGACCTCCAGCTTCAGGCCAGTGTCGATGTAGTTGACCGACGAGGACACGCCGACGTTGGCGGTCGAGGTCGTCGTGATGACCGGCACCTTCTCGCCGATCAGCACCTTCGCCTTCTCGTGGTTCTTGACGCGGATGCGCGGGTTGGCCAACAGGTTGGTGCCCGAGTCTGAGCGGCTCAGGTTCAGCACCAGCGCCGGATTGGCCACGTAGGCGCGCAGCCCGCCACCCAGCGGGACGAGCGGGGTCGAGCCGTCCGGACCCGTGATCGAATTGTTGTTCGGCAGACCCGCGACCACCTGCGTCGGATATTGCAGGCCGAAGTTCTGCACGAGGCTGGACGCCACCTCCAGCACTTCCAGCTCCAGCACCACCTCGGGCTCGCCCAGGTCCTGCGTCGCGACCAGCTGCTCGGCCAGGTGCACCGCTTCGGGCGAATCGCGCATGACGAGCAGGTTGAGCTTGTCGTCGGTGTAGATGTCGCGCGTCTTGATCATCGTGCGGATCATCGCGGCCGTCTGCTTCACGTCGGCGTTGGCGAGGTAGAAGCTGCGCATCACCTGGTCCTGGTACTCGCGCTGCTTGGCCGGCGTGTTCGGGTACACCACGATCGAGTTGCCGTTCAGCGCCTTGCGGTCCAGGCCGCTGGTCATCATCAGGATCTTGATGACGTCATCCAGGTTGGTGTCGCGCACGAAGATCGTGGTGCGCTGGTCGGTCTTGACGTCGTGGTCGATCACGAAGTTGATGTCGGCGGTGCGCGAGATGATCTCGAACGCGTTCTGCAGCGGCACATCTCGCAGCTGCAGCGAGATCCGCCTCTGCAGCGCGGCCTTCAACGTGGCGTCGCCGGGCCGGGCCGTGTCGAGCTGGTCGCGCGCCGCGCGGGCGGTGACGCGCGCCTGCGCCTGCTCGGGATCCTCGGCGAGCACGGCCTGCGCCATCTGCAAGGCCGACGCGGCGTCGCCGGCACGCAGCACCTCGGCCGCCGCCGTCGCCTTGCGCTCGAGAGCCTGCCGACGCCCGATCGCCTCCAGGCCGCGCTGCGCCCGCGTGGAGGTCGAGTCGAGCTGCAGCGCCTGGCGATAATCCTGTTCCGCTGCCGCGAGGTCGCCGCCGGACTGCGCCGCATCGCCGGCCCGCAGCCAGGACGAGACGAACTCGTCGCGCTTCGTGACGTACGTGTTGTAGGCCTGCGGCTGGCGCGGGTTGGCGGCCGCCGCCTGGCGCATCACCTCGAGGCCCTCGGCGACGCGGCCCTTCTCGATCAGCGCTTGGCCCTCCTCGGTCTTGTCGTTGTCCATGCCGGGCAGCGACGTGCACGCCGCGAGCGAGAGCAGCGCCAGCACGGCGGCGCAGGGCGAGAGGGAGAACGGGATCTTCATGTCGATGGACCTTCAATCGGTGGCGTCGGGCGAGCCCGAGCTGGTGGGGCCGCCGTCCATGCGGGTCGGGGTGTCGGCCGGCGCCGACGACGGCCAGCGGCCCGTGCCGCTCAACGGCAATACCTGCTGCTCGTGCCCCGGCAGGCGTTCGATCACGACCTGGTCGTCGCTGATCGAGGCGACGTGGTACCCATCGATCGTCTCGCCGGCCTTCGCGAACACCACCTGGCCGCCGTCGTCGAGAATGGCCGTCTGCTCGCCCTGCTCGTCCCACCGGCCGACGTAGGTCAGCGACGACAGCGGTGCCGCGATCGCCACCGACGCTGCGGAGGCGGGCTTCGCGGCGAGCAGTGCCGACGCTTGGACGTTGCCGCCGATCGGCGCGAACGGGTCGGCGGTCACGACCGCGATCGCACTGCGAGGCGGTGTCGGCGGCCTCGTCGACGTGGCGGGCGCGGATTCGGCTCGGTCTCCGGCGGCGGCGCGCGCCGCGGCGCGATGCGCGGTCGATGCATGGATCGCGCCGGAACCGGTGTCGTCAGGCGCCGGCAGTCGGCTCGCCCAGGCGACGGCGGCGATCGTCGCGACGCCGGCGATCGCATAGGCGGACCAGCGGGTGCGCAGGACGGCGCGCTTCATGGCGCGTCCCGCAGATAGAGCGACAGGCTCAGGCGAGCCTCCAGCCGCGACGAGTCGGGAGCGCTGCGTGCCATTTGCAGTTCGTCGAGCGAGGCCGTGGGCAGCGCCGCCAGCGTCGACGCGATGAAGGCTCGCAGCTGCGCGTAAGTGCCCGAGACGGGCAGCACCATGTGGTACCGCGCCAGGCGCAGGTCGGACGGATGCTCCAGCCGGTACGCGCCGGCGTCGAGGGAGACGCCGCTCTCGAGGGACGCCTGCTGCAGCGCCGCGAGCCAGCGCACGTTCGATGCCAGCGGCGGGAACGCGGCATAGTAGGCCTGCGTCGACGAGCCAGGCGCGACGTCGCCGCGCCGGGCCCGCGAGGCGGCGGGATGCGCGGCCATCGCCGCGGCGGCGGCCAGGTCGACACGCCGGGCCTCCATCGGGCGCACCCAGGCCAGCCATGCGGCGAGCGCGAGCACCGCCGCTGCCAGGCCCAGCAGGCCGGGCAGCTCGAGCGCGCCGATCAAGCGTTGGAGACGAAAGCGCCAGTCGATCATCGGGCCCTCCATTCCGCCGTCAACGAGAAGCGCACCGCGGCCGCCGCCCCGTTCGGCGCCCGCTCATGGCTGGCCAGAAGAACGCGCGACAGGCTTTTCGCCCGCTGCAGCCGGGAGAGGTAGGCCAGCACCGCGCCGAAGTCGCGCGCCTCGCCGGACAGCCGCAGCGTGCGGCCCTCGTCCTCCGGACGGATCGACAGCAACGTCGCGTCGCCGGAATTCGCGGCTTCGAGATCCGCGAACAGCGCGTCCCAGGGCGTCGCCAGGCGCGCGTCGACGCGGGCGATCTGCGCCCGTTCGGCAGCGGTCTTGCGCGCGTCCTCGGGGCTGGCGGCGACGGGGTCGCGCAGCGCGGCCGGCTGGCGCGAGACCCGCTGCTCCAGCGCGTCGACCGCGGCAGCGGCATCGAGCCCGTTGCCGGCCACGAGCACCACGGCGGCGACGCCCAGCCCCGCCGCCAGCAGCGATGTCCGCGAGCGCGGCGCGGCCGGGCGCAGGAAGTCGATGCGCACGTCGGGCGCGGCGCGGCTCATTCGAGCGCCTCCGCCACGGGCACGAGCGACTCGATCGAGACGTATTGCCAGGGAGCGCCCGTCACGGCCGATTCGATGGCCGGGATGTCGCCGGCGCGGCAGGCGACGAGTGTCTCGCCGGACGTCTCGCCGAGGTCGGCGGCGAGGCGCGCCTGCTCGATCGCCGCCGGCAGCTCGCGGGCGTCGCGCAACCGCTGGCTGCGCGCCAGGCGCCAGCCCTGCGCATCGAAGGCGACGAAGGCGGCGCGGCCGGGCTCGAGCACCGCAAACCATCCGGCGTCGGGCAAGGCGTCGCGCTGGCGCGCCTGCGCCCAGGTGTGCGCGAGCAGCGGCGTTGCACGACGAACGCGCAGCCGGGCACGCGCCATGGCCTCGAGCACCGCCGCCAGCCGCACGCGATCGATGCCGCAGGCCACGGCGTCTTCATTGCGTGCGCCCGCCACGCCCAGCACGGCGGCCCAGTCGTGCGCGGCGTCTCCGTATACGGCCTGCAGCGACCCGGCGGCCGCGGCGTCGCGCTGCGCGCCCTGCCGCAGGACGGCCGCGCCGCGCGCCCACGCGTAGCGCACCAGTTCGTCGGAGAAGACGACGTTCACGTCGGCGCCCGGCGTCACGTTCTGCGCGATCCAGTGCGACACCTGGTCGACAGCGTCGGGCGCGTCGGCCACGCGCCTGCCGAGCCCGGAGCCGGGCGCCTGCGTTCGCCGCGATACCGCCCAGCGCGCGCGATAGCACGCCGCCGCGGCGCTGCGCGCGCCGACGAACAGATCGACGCGGTCACGCCACGGCACTGACCACACGGGACACCTCCTCCAGGCTCGTTCGGCCTTCCCTGACCAGCTCGAGCGCGGCCTCGCGCAGCATGCGCGTGCCGCCGCGCCGCGCCACCTGCTTGATGGCGCGGATCGGCTGGCGCGAGACGATCATCTCGCGCAGCTCATCGTTGAGAACCATGATCTCCGCGATGGCCGTGCGGCCCAGGAAGCCCGTGCCGCGACACTGCCCGCAGCCGCGCCCGGCACGGAACAGGAAGCCGTCGACATCGTTGGGAGCGAGGCCGGCCGAGCGCAACGCCCGCTCGTCCGGCCGCTGGTCGACGGCGCAATGCGGGCACAGCCGGCGCACGAGCCGCTGCGCGACGATGCCGTTCAGCGCCGCGGCGAAGCCGTAGGGATCGACCTCCATGTGCACGAAGCGCCCGAGCACGTCGAAGACGTTGTTGGCATGCACCGTCGTGAACACCAAGTGGCCGGTGAGCGCGGCCTGCACGGCGATCTGCGCCGTCTCGGCGTCGCGGATTTCGCCCACCATCACGCGGTCGGGATCGTGACGCAGGATGGAACGCAGCCCGCGCGCGAAGGTCAGCCCCTTCTTCTCGTTGACGGGGATCTGCAGTACGCCCGGCAGCTGGTACTCGACCGGATCCTCGATGGTGACGATCTTCTCGCTGCCGTTGTTGGTCTCGGAGATGGCCGCATACAGGCTGGTCGTCTTGCCGCTGCCCGTCGGCCCGGTGACCAGCAGCATGCCATGCGGCTCGAGTGCGAGGCGGCGGATCAGCTCGCGGTCGGCCTCCGCGAACCCGAGCGCGTCGAGCGTGAGGCCGCGCGCCTCGTCGGCGAGGCGCTGCTTGTCCAGGATGCGCAGCACCACGTCCTCGCCGTGGATGGACGGCATCACCGAGACGCGGAAGTCGATCTCGCGACGACGGACGGTCACGGTGAAGCGGCCGTCTTGCGGGATACGGCGCTCGGCGATGTCGAGCGACGCCATCACCTTCAGGCGCGACACAGCCTGCTCGGCCAGCGCGAGGCCCGCCAGCGTGTGCACCGGCACCAGCACGCCGTCGATGCGGTACTTCACCTCCAGGCCCGACGGATGCGTCTCCAGGTGGATGTCGGAGGCCATGCTCTTCAACGCGTCGTACAGCGCCGAGCGCACGAAGCGCACGACGGGGCTCGTATCCTCCGTGATGCTCTTGAACGACAGCTCCTCGGCGCCCGCGTGCTGGTTCGCGCGGGTCGCAGCGGAGGCGTTGAGCGTGTCGACTGCCGACAGGCCTTCCTCGTGTCGTGAGAGCCAGGCGGCGACGTCCGCGCTATGCGCCACCGTCAGCTCGAATGCCGCTCCGAGGCGCTCGTCGGCCCAGGCGAGCCGGTCGGCGGCGAACGGATCGCCGGTCACCAGGCGCAGGTCGCCGCGGTCGTCGCGCATGGCGACGAGCTGGCGCCTCGCGGCGTCGGCGAACGGCAGGCGCTCGAAGTCGGGCGTCCAGCGGTGCAGGTCGTCCATGCCGGCCGCGGCGCAGCGGAACGTGCGGGCAAGGCGCTGCGTGAATTCCGGCGCGTCCAGGCCGCTGAGCTCCTGCAGCACCGCCACGGCCGGCAGGCCGCGACGCGGCGCGGCGCGTCGTGCCTCGGCGAGCTGCGCCGCGTCGAAGGCCGGCACGGCGCCGGTGCCGATGACTGCCGTCATTGCAGGCTCCCGGCCAGCTCGAAGATCGGCATGTACATCAGCACGACGATGCCGCCGATGACGACGCCGATCACGGCCATCAGCAGCGGCTCGAGAAGGCGCGTGAGCCACAGCGTCCAGCGCGCCAGTTCCTCGTCGTGGAAGGCCGCGACGCGATCCATCATCCGCGCCATGTCGCCGCTGCGCTCGCCCACCTGCAGCATGCGGTTGGCGACGGGCGTCGACAGGCCCGCCTCGCGCATCGCCTCGGAAATCGCCACGCCCTCGCCCAGGCGCGTTCGCGCGAGCGCGAGCGCGGGGCGCAGGTCGTCGGGAAGCAGTCCCGTGACCATCTCGAGCGCCGGCACCACCGGCGTGCCGCCCTTGAGCAGCATGGCCAGCGTGCGGTACAGGCGCGCCAGGTGGTAGGACAACAACCGCGCGCCGATCGTCGGCAGGCGCGCTGCGGCGCGGCGAGCCGCGCGCAGCAGCGGACGCCAGAAGGCCGCGACGGCGATGCCGATTGCGGCCAGCACGCCCACGCACAACGCGCCGTGGCGATTCATCACCGAGCCCCATTCCAGCAGCACCTGCGACAGCCACGGCAGGTCGTGGCCCGATTCGGCGTAGATCGCGGCGAAGCGCGGCACGACGTAGCCGAGCAGGAACAGCACGACAAGCGCGCCGACGCCGGCCAGCACCAGCGGATAGATCGCCGCCGCCACGATGGTCTTGCGCACCACGTCCAGGCGCTCGTGGTAGTCGAGGTAGCGCCGCAGCGATTCGCCGACATCGCCCGTGCGCTCCGACGCGCGGATCGTCGCGACGTACAGCGCGGAGAACGCGTCCGGATGCGCGGCGAGCGATTGCGAGAATGAGCGGCCCTCGAGCAGCGCGGCCCGCAGCCCGTCCAGCACGGCACGCACCTCGCCGCGCGATTCCTTCTCCGCCATCACGTCCAGCGTCTCCGGCAGCGACAGCCCGGCCTCCAGCAGCGCGGCCAGTTCCTGCGTGAACGTCTGCAGCGGAAAGCGCGCGCGACGCCAGGTCGTGCGCGACAGCAGCCGGCTGGCCGCGCGGGCCGACAGCACCACCGCGCCCGAGTCGGCGACGAGGCGGCGCGCGGCGGCGACGTCCACCGCCTCCACCTGCAGCTGGACGACCCCGGCCAAGGGATCGAGGGCGCGAACGTCGACCTGCATGGCGTCACCAGCTCACGATGTCGGTGTCGTCGCCGACACCGCCGGGCTGGCCGTCCTTGCCCAGCGAGGACAGGTCGTAGTCGCCATGCTCGCCCGGCGACTTGTACAGGTACGGCCGGCCCCATGGGTCGAGCGGCACGGCCTTTTGCAGGTAGGGGCCGTTCCAGCGCGTGCTGCCGTTGGGCCGCGCGGTGAGCGACGCCAGGCCCTGCTCGGTCGTCGGGTACTGGCCGACGTCGAGCCGGTAGGCGTCGAGCGCATTCGACAGCGACGCGACCTGTGCCTGCGCCGACCGCGTCTCCGACTTGCCGACCTGCGCGAAATAGCGCGGCGCGACGTAGGCCGCGAGCAGGCCGATGATCACCATGACCACCAGCAGTTCGAGCAGCGTGAATCCGCGGCCCGGGTGTCGCCGGCCGTCCACGGGCCGGCGGACGAGGCAATTCGTCCAGCGCATCGCTTGTCTCCGTCGGAGCGTCTACGGCTCCTCTGCGTTCCTGCTCGGGCCGGCGGTCGCCATGACCCCGGCCGCGGGGCCGTCTCAGTCGATGGCCACGTGCGACACCTTGCGGTGCGGCGAGTAGATGTCGTTGATGTTCCAGTGGCCGGCGGTGGGCACCGGTTCGTTGCGCATGGCCACGTCGATCACGCACGGCCGCTTCGATTCGATCGCCTTGCGCAGCGCCGGGCCGAATTCCTCGGCCGACGAGATCCGCACGCCGTCGATGCCGTAGCCGCGGGCGATCGCCGCGAAGTCCGGCGAGTAGGGTTCGCCGTCGCGGCGGAACACCGTGCCGAAGGTGGTGCCGTAGTGCGCCATCTCGAGGCCGGCGATGGTGCCGTAGGCGACGTTGTTCATGATGACCCAGATGGCCGCGATGCCCTGCTCCGCCGCCGTCGCGAGCACGGACGGGTTCTGGCCGAAGCCGCCATCGCCGACGAGGGACACCACGACGCGGTCCGGATGCGCCAGCTTCGCGCCTAGCGCCGCCGGCGCACCGAAGCCCATCGTGCAATAGCCGCCCGGCGTCAGGATGCTGCCCGGGGTATAGACCGGGAACTGCTGGCCGACGCCGTTCTTGTTCCAGCCGACGTCGGTCGTGATGAAGGCGTCGCGCGGCAGCGCGGCGCGCACCTCGGCGAGGATACGCTCCGGGCGCATCGGATAGTCGCCGTTGGCCGAGTGCGCGGCGTTGCCGGCGACGAAGGCCTCGCGATAGCGCGCGATCTCGGCGATGCGCGCCTCGTTGCGGATCCCGTGCGGGAACAGCCGGCGCGCGACGCGATTCAGCACGATCAGCGCTTCCTTCAGGTCGGCGACCGCGCCGATGCTGGCGGGAAAGTTGCGGCCGATCTCGTTGGAATCGATGTCGATGTGGATCAGCCGGGTCGGCGGGAAGCTGAAGGTGTACTCGGGCTCCCACGAGCTGCAGTCGGCCTCCGAGAAACGCGTGCCGGCGCCGAACACCCAGTCCGCCTTGCGGCAGCGCTCGTTCACGTAGGCCGTACCCCAGAATCCCGTCATGCCCAGCACCAGCGGATGATCGTCCGGCACCACGCCCTTGCCCATCAGGCTGTGCGCGACCGGCAGCGACAGGTGCTCGGCGAACTGGCGCAGCTCCACTTCGGCATCGGCCAGGATCGTTCCGCCGCCGGCGTAGATCAGCGGACTCTTCGCCTCGGCCAGCGTGCGCACGATGCGCTCGGCCACCACCTCGTCGAGCGACGGCTTGTGCAGGTGCCTGGAATGCAGCGCGAGCCGCTCGAACAGCGCGGTGTCGACCTTTTTCGAGAAGATGTCCATCGGCACCGAGACCAGCACGGGGCCCGGCCGGCCGGACTCGGCGAGCTGGAAGGCCTTGTCGAGGATCTCGGGGAACAGGTCGGCTCGCTCGACGCGCCACACGCGCTTGGCGAACGGCCGGTAGATCTCGGACTGCGACGCGTCCGCATGCAGGTTGATCTCCTGGTGCGGATGCTTGCCGTAATAGTGCGACGGGATGTCGCCGGCGATCACGACCATCGGGATCGAGTCGAGCGCGGCGTTGGCGACGCCCGTCGACGCGTTGGTCAGGCCCGGGCCGAGGTGCGACAGCACGACCGCCGTCCTGCGTGCGGCGCGCGCATAGCCGTCGGCGATGTGGGCGGCGATCTGCTCGTGGCGCGTGTTGATGAACCTGACCGGGCTGTTCTCGAGCTCGGCGAGAACCGCGATGTTGGTGTGGCCGCAGAGGCCGAACACGTACTCGACGCCGCGGTCGGCGAGGTATTTGACCAGTTGCTTGGAGATGAGCTCTTCCATGACAGTTCCTGTAGTTCCGGGATCGAAGTGGGGTGAAGGAATCGGGGCGTCAGGGCATCTGCCGCGGCCGGTCGCCCGTGTATCGGAATGGCACGCTGGGCGGCACCGGCCCCTTGCAGCGGGCGCCCTGCTGGCTCTGTTCCCACGCGTGGGCCAGGATGCCGATCGAGCGGGCGAGGATGAACAGCCCGCGGCCGAGGCCCGACGCGAAGCCGAGCTCCATGTAGATCGCGGCGGTCGCGCCGTCGAGGTTCATCGGCACGCGCACGCCGCGGCGCCGGTGAAGCGAGGCCTCGATCAGTTCGCCGACGCGCAGGTACAGGCCGGCGATCTCGCGTCGCGCGCTGGCTTCGGCCAGCAGCTCGAGAAGGCGTGCGGCGCGCGGATCGGCGCCATGGAAGCGATGGCCGAAGCCCGCGACGATCTTGCCGTTCACGGCGATGAAGTCGTCCAGCTCCGCCTCGACGGCCCCGGCCAGCGCCCCGTCGGCGGCACCCGCGGTGCCGGAGCGTTCGACGACGCGCTTCATCAGCGTCATGCACTGCTCGCCGGCGGCGCCGTGCAGGTCGTCGAGCGTGTTGACGGCCGACGCCATGGCGCCGTTGAGCGGCAGGCCGCACGTGACGGCCATGCGGGCGATGGCCGCCGACGGCGCATGCGGGCCGTGGTCGGCGGAGGCGACGATGGCGGCGGCCAGCAGCCGGCCCTGCGCCGGGTCGGGAATCTCGCCGCGCACCATGAGCCAGATCATCTCGGAGATGTCGACGCGGCCCACCAGTTCCTCGATGCGGTAGCCCCGCACGCGGATGTCGCCGGGCCGCACGTCGATCACCGACGTCGACCACCAGGACTGCGTCTCCCTGGCCAGTTGCTCGGGCGGCTTGTTCATGGCCGCCCCGCGTCGCGTCGAGACGTGCTGCAGGTCGAGCCGATCGGGTCGCGGTCAGTGTGAGTCATGATCCTGCGGCGAGCCATACGCCGGGGGTTTCGGGTCGCCGCCGACACGGCCGGCAACCCGGGCGCCACCCTCGTCGACGGAGGGCAGCGTGTGCGATCTGTTTCAGCGGCCTTCGACCTTCGCGGCCGAGTCCACGCGGTTCATGTCGATGCCGCGCGTCTCGGGCCCGAGCAGGATGGCCAGCAGCGAGATCACGTTGATCGCGCCGACGTAGCCGACGACGCCCCAGGGCGAGCCGTGGAAGGTCGTCACGAGCCAGACGGCGATGATGGGCATCGGGCCGCCGGTGATCAGGTTGGACAGGCTGTAGGCCAGCGCGGAGCCGGTATAGCGCACGTTGGTCGGGAACGCTTCGGCGAACGCCACGGGCTGGATGCCGCTCTGCCATTGCGTGAAGCCCAGGTAGATGCCCATGGCCGCGAAGATCGGCCAGAAGCTCTTGGTGCCCAGGATCGGGAAGTAGACGAGCAGGATGCCCAGCGTCACCACGCTGCCGAGCGCCAGCGCGCCCTTGCGGCCGATGCGGTCGCTCAGCCAGCCGCCGGCCAGCGCGCCGACCATGGCGCACACGTTGGCGCCCATCAGCAGCATGAACGCGGTCTGCTTGGGCATCTCGAGGTTCTTCGTGAGATAGCTCAGCGAGTAGACGACGATCAGGTAGAACGTCGCGGCCGGGCCGCAGAAGAACAACGTCCAACGCAGGATCGGCTTCCAGTGCAGCCGCAGCACGTCGCGCAGCGGGCTGCCGACGTGCGCGGTCTCGGTCTTCTTCAACGCCACGAACGACGGCGTCTCCGCGACCCGCAGCCGGATGTAGATGCCCACGATGACAAGCACGAAGCTGAGCAGGAACGGCACCCGCCAGCCCCACGACTCGAAGCTCGCGGCGTCGAGCGACGACGACAGTCCGAGGAGCACCGAGTTGGCCAGGATCTGGCTCAAGGGAGAGCACAGGCCCACCAGGCCCGAGTACTTGCCGCGCCGGTCGGACGGCGCATGTTCCAGCGCCATCAGCTGGCCGCCGGTCGACTCGCCGCCGAGCGCGAAGCCCTGCACGATGCGCAGCAGCACGAGCAGGATCGGCGCCCACACGCCGATCTGGTCGTAGGTGGGCAGCACGCCCATCAGGAACGACGCGAGGCCCATGATGCTGACGGTGCCCAACATCAGCGTCTTGCGGCCGATCTTGTCGCCCAGCGCGCCGCAGATGATGGCGCCGAGCGGTCGCGCCGCAAGGCCGACGCCGAAGGTGGCCAGCGAAGCCAGCAGCGCGGAGTTGGGATCCAGCTTCGGGAAGAAAAGCTTGGGCAGGACGGTGGCCGCGACCGCGCCGTACAGCGTGAAGTCGAACCATTCGAGGGCCGTGCCGATCGTGGCCGCCGCCACTGCGCGCCCTTCCATGCCGCTCTTGTGGGCCTCCGCCGGCAGGCTGGCATAGGGATGTGCCATTGCGTCGCTCATCGTTTGTCTCCAGTGTCGTTCATGTCTCTGCGGCGCTCGTCCGGCGTCGCTGGAGGGCATTCTGTGAGGCCCGCAACACACGCATTCCAAAGTGGAACGATGTTCTGTAATATGGAAATCCACGGGGATGACAAACCCTAAAGACGTCCAGAGATACCCTGATTCATGACCACTGCGCTCGAGCGAGGCCTTGACATCCTCGAACACCTTGCCGCCAATCCCGGCGGCCTCTCGCTGGCCAACATCGCCGACTCGCTCGACATCCCGAAGAGCGCCTGCCATCGCCTGCTCGCCGAACTGAAGACCCGTGGCTACGTGCGCCAATTGCATTCGCTCGGCGACTACGTGATGACGACGCGCGTGGCCTCGCTCGGGCTCGCGTTCCTGAGCAGTTCGGGCATCGTCGACATCGCCCAGCCGCTGATCGAACGGCTGGCCGAATCGTCCGGCGGCCTGGTGCGCCTGTCGGTGGTCGACGACGACCGGCTGACCTGGGTCGCGAAGGCCGAGGGCGGCCGCAAGGGCTTCCGCTACGACCCCGACATGGGCATGAACGCGCGCCTGTCCTGCACCGCCTCGGGCCATGCATGGCTGATGACGATGAGCGACGAGGACGCCGTCGCGCTGGTGTCGCGCCAGGGCTTCGGCGAGCCGCGCGAGTACGGCCCCAAGGCGCCGACGACGGTCAAGGCGCTGCTCGGTTTCCTGCATGCGGCACGCGTCCGCGGCTACGCGATGATCGACGAGGTGTTCGCACTCGGCATGGCCTCGATCGCTGCGCCGGTGCAGCGCGGCGGACGGCCCGCGACCGGCGTCATCAGCATCACCGGCCCGCGCGGGCGCATGACGACCGAGTACATGCAGAGTCTCGTGCCCGACCTCCTCGCGATGACGCGCGACCTGGCCGCGACGAGCAGTGCGTCCGGCCTGTTCTCGAAGCCGCCGCTCGGCAAGGCCTGAGCGCGCTCAAGGTTTCGATGGGGGCACCTCGCCGAGCTGCCGCCAGCCGCCGTCCATCACCAGCTCCGAGCCGACCATGAAGCGCGAGGCGTCGGAGACGAGGAAGAGGATGCCTTGCGCGATGTCCTCGGGCTCGCCCGCCCGGCCCAGCGGCACCACGCGCGCCAGGGCCCGGGCCTGTTCGTCGTCGCTCGCGCCGGCAGCGCGCGTGAACGGCGTCCTGACCGGGCCCGGGCTGATTGCGTTGACGCGCACGCCCAGGTGCAGCACCTCGGACGCGAGCGATCGGGCCAGCTGGCGCACCGCGGCCTTGGACGCCGCGTAGAGCCCGCGTCCGACCCGACCGAGTTCGGCCGCGCCCGAGCTGACCAGCACGACGCTGGCGCCGGGTCTCAGCAGCGGCACGGCCTTCTGCACGCAAAACCAGGCGCCCTTCACGTTGGTGTCCATGACGGCGTCGAAGTCGTCCTCCGTCACCTCGTCAAAGGACTTGTTGCGGGCGGTGCCGGCGCACAGCACCAGCATGTCGAGAGCGCCCGCCCGGCGCCGCACCTCGTCCATCAGGCGTTCGATGGCGGACACGTCGTCGACACCCGCGGCGATGCCCAGCGTGCCTGCAGGCAAGCCGGCCAGCGCGGCGTCCACGGACGCCGGGCTGCGGCCGTTGACGATCACCCTGGCGCCGTTGTCCGCCAGCAGCCGCGCGGTCGCCAGCCCGATGCCGGACGTGCCGCCCGTCACGAGCGCAATCTTTCCGTCAAGCGAACCCATGTCGTTCTCCTGAGAGCCGAACGGCTTGCGATGTGGGCGCGGCCGGTTCGGAAGCCGTGATGCCGGCGGCGATCGTGCGGCCCGCGACGTAGCCGAACGTCACGCCGGTGCCCAGCACGATGCCCGGCCCGGGATAGGTGCCCGAAACCGCCGAGTTCATGTCCGTGCCCACGGCGTAGAGGCCGCCGATGACCTGCCCGCCTGGGCGGAGGACGCGCGCATGTCCGTCGGTCACCAGGCCCTTGGCCGAGCCGAGGTCGCCGGTGACGACGCGCACCGCGTAGAACGGCGCCTCCAGCAGCGGCGCAAGGTTCGGGTACGGCGCCGAGGGGTCGCCCATCGCACGGTCGTACGAGCTCTCGCCGCGATGGAATCGCGGGTCGACGCCAAGGGCGGCGCCGACGTTGAAGTCGTCGACCGTCTTCTGCAACGCGTCAGGCGCGATGTCCAGGCGTCGCGCCAGCGCCACGACCGACGGCGCTTCGACGAGGTAGCGATCCATCAACCAGCGGCCCCGCAAGCCGGGGCGGGGTCGCACCAGGCCGAGCCCGTGCTCGGCCAGCGCACGCGCGTCCGCGATCAGGTGGAAATGCTTCGCGCCCTGCTGCTGCCGCGCCAGCATCGCCTGCACGAAGCGGTGGTACGAATTCGCCTCGTTGACAAAGCGCTCCCCGCGGTCGTCGACCGCGATGATGCCGGGCCGTGCGCGATCCAGCATGATGTGCGGGAAGACCTCGTCGCGGCCGCCGGCGCTCGCCACCGACATCGGCGCCCAGTAGAAGTTGCCGCGCAGGTGCGCGTCGCCCAGCGCGGCACCGAGCTGCCGTTGCGCGAGCCCGATCATGCTGCCGCCGGCGAGCGGTGCCGCGAGGCTGCGGTGGTCGGCCCGGGAGCCGGGACGATCCGCCTCGACGCCAGGCCGGCGGCTCAGGCCACCGGTGCCGAGCACTACGCCGCGGTGCGCGATGAAGCGGTGCGGCCGCCCGTCCGGACCCGTGGCTTCCACGCCGGTCACCGCGCCGTCATCGTCGACGACGAAGCGCGTCGTGCGGTGCCGCAGGTGGATCTGCACGCCCAGGTCGAGCGCCGACTTCAGCAACGCAGCGACCATGGCGTTGCCGATGACCAGGCGCGTTCCGCGAGAGTGGCGGAGACGGTCGCGCAGGAACCGTGCCGTCAGCCGCGCCATGTGCAGCATCGAGCCGAAGGACCGCCGCATGCGCATGAAGTGCGCGACGTCTGCCTTGTTGACCATCATCCCGCCAAAACCCATGAGGCCGCGAAGCGGCGGCCGCAGCTTCTCGAACCACGTGCCGAGCAGGCGGCCGTCGAACTCGCCCATCTCGAGGACACGTCCGGCGTCCGTCGCGCCGGGAAAATCGGAGTAGTAGTCGGGCGAGAGCGGCCGCAGCGCGTAGCGAAGCCCGCCGTGCTGCTCGAGAAACGCGAGGGCTTCCGGGCCGTTGCGCAGAAAGCTGTCGATGATCTCGGCGCGGTAGCCCTCGCCCAGCACCTGGCGCAGGTAGCGCCGAACCTCGTCGGGCGAATCCGCGACGCCCGCCTCGCGGGCCTGGCGCGACATCGGGATCCAGAGCGCGCCGCCTGAGACCGCCGACGTGCCGCCCACGCAGTCATCGCGTTCCAGCATGACGACCCGCAGGCCGGCGTGCGCCGCGGTGATGGCGGATGCCAGCGCGGCCGCGCCGGTGCCCAGCACGACGACGTCCGCCGGCTGCAACGATGTCTCCATGAACGAGTCTCCTGTGCGGTCGCCCGAGGGCCATCGCTGCGTGCATTTCTCGTGTACTGTAGTACGGAATACCGTTCTTTTATTTATTCCTCAGTCGGTCGCACCGGATTTCATCGAAGCGAGGCCGCCATCCCGGCCCGACGAACGACACTCCGCTCATGCCGCCCTCCTCATCGACGACCGCGTCGGACGCCTCGCTGACCTCCCGCAAGATCGCGTTGATCGTGGCGGCGGCGTTCTTCATGGAGCAGTTGGACGGCAGCATCATCGTCACCGCGCTTCCCGCGATCGCCAGCGGCTTCGGCGCCACGGTGCTGGGCGCCGGCTCCGGCGTGACCATCTACCTGCTCGCGATGACCGTGTTCGTGCCGGCGGCGGGCTGGCTGACCAACCGCCTCGGCGCGCGCAGTCTGTTCGCGAGCGCCGTGGGCGTCTTCACGCTGGCGTCGCTGGCGTGCGGGCTGGCGCCGTCTCTGCCGACCTTCGTGGCGGCGCGGGCCCTGCAGGGCGCCGCGGCGGCATTCATGTCGCCAGTGGGACGCGTGGTGGTGTTGCGCGAGACGCCTAAGAACCGGCTCATCGAGGCGGTCGCGACGCTCACCTGGCCCGCGTTGATCGCGCCGGTGCTGGGGCCGCCGCTGGGCGGCTTCATCGTCGGCCACGCCTCGTGGCGCTGGATCTTCTTCCTCAACCTGCCGCTGGGCCTGGCCGGCATCGCGCTGATCCTTCGCGTGCTGCCCGAGCGGCCACGTCCGCCGCGAACCCGCTTCGACCTGTCCGGATTCGTGCTGACGGCATTCGGGCTGGCCAGTACGATCCAGGGACTGTCGATGCTGGGCGAGCACGGCTCCGCGAGCGTCGCGACGACCCTCGCGCTGGTCGGCGTCGCGTGCCTCGGCCTGGCGGTCGCCCACGCGCGGCGCACCGAGTGCGCCCTGCTCGACCTCGGGCCGCTGGCGGTGCAGAGCTTCGTCATCTCGACCGTCACGGCCGGCTTCCTCTCGCGCATCGCCATCAACGCGGCGCCGTTCCTGCTGCCGTTGATGTTCCAGGTCGCGTTCGGCCTATCGCCGCTGGAGTCGGGCAGCCTGGTGCTGGTCTACATGGCGGGCAACCTCGTCATGAAGACCGTGACGACGCGGACGCTGCGCCGCTTCGGCTTTCGCAACGTCCTGGTGTTCAATGGCGTCCTGTGCGCCGCGTCGCTGGTCGCCTGCGGGTTGCTCGAGCCTGCGTCGCCGCGGGTCCTGATCGGCGCAGTACTGTTCTTCGCCGGCGCGGTGCGCTCGTTGAACTTCAGCGCCGTCAACACGCTCGCCTTCGTCGACATCCACGACGAGCAGCGCGTCGGCGCCAGCGCGCTGGCCACGATGCTGCAGCAGGCGACGACGGCGCTGGCCGTCGCGATCGCGACGCTGGCCCTGACCGCCTCGCAGCAGTGGCGGCACGGGCAGGCCTTGCAACTCGTCGACTTCAGGACGGCCTGGTTCGCCGCCGCGGCGATCATGGTGCTGGCCGCGCTCGGCTCCATGCGGCTCCCGCCGCACGCGGGCAGCGACGCGACGCGCTGAGCACACCCGGCCGCGTCAAAGGTTCTTGCGCAAGGCGAACGCCAGCGCGCCCTTGGCCCGGACGAGGTTGCCGGCGAACGTGTCCGGCAGCAGCGCCGCCACGACGTTCCAGAACGGGATCGCACGCTCGGGAATGTCCTCGACGACCAGCCATCCGCCGACCTTCAGCCTGCCCACCGCGAAGGCCAGCACGGCGAGGTTGGCGTTGGGCGAATGCAGTCCGTCGTCGATGATCAGGTCGACGGCGTCCGGAACATGCCGGCCCAGCGATTCGAAGCTCGCGAGGTCGGTCTGGTCAACGTGATGGGTCCTGATCCGTTCCTCCTCGAACAGCACTCGCGTGTCGACGTCGGCGCCGAGGATCACGGCGTTGGGCAGGCACTCCCGGAACGCCCGCAAGGACGCGCCCGGCCGGCCCTGTGCGCCCATGTTCGAGACGACGTCCAGATGGTTCGTGCCCAAGCCGATCTCGAGGACGCAAGAAACCGCCTCGGGGTTCTTCAGGATCTCGCCGTAGAGAAGGTGGTAGTCGCGACCTGACGACTTGTCGCTGCCGAACCGGTCGAACGCGGAGGCCAGTCGACGCGCGGTGCCACGGCCCGCGTCGTCGGTGGGGAACTGGTCGATGCCCACGACCAGAGGCGGTTCCTTGCCGAGCACCTGCAGCAGGTGGTTCAGGAACGGGAACGTCTGATGGACGGCCTGCAGCGTCAGGTCGAGCAGCGCGGCGCTGTCCCCGGCACTGTTCGGCACGAACAGCGCCAGCGGTTGGTACAAATTGAGCTGATCCGTCATCCTCGACACCCCACGAGCCGCCGCGGCCCGGCCACGACTATCGCCGAAACCGAAATGCATGGGCCGGCGATCGCCGTCGTCGACGTCTTGACCACCTGCGGACTCAAACCCAGAATCCGGCAAATGCGATCGCAACAGGATTCGCCGTTTCCTTCTTCCGATGCCGACCTGGCGGAAGCCGAGTCCAGCCTGCTCGTGCATCTGGAGCTGTACTCCTGGCTGGGCAACGAAGCGGCGACGGCCACCGCCTGCGCAAACCTGCGCCGCCTGTACGAGCGACTGGGCGACCACGAGGCCGCCGAGGCCATGCGGGTGCAAGCATCCAGGCTCGGGCGTCAAGCCTAGGCGACAGCTAGCCAATCAATCCACCGGCGGCGACAGCCTGCGCGAGTTCGCGGGATCGCGAAAGACCAACGGATGTTCGCGGCGTTCGACGGCGGCTTCGGCGACCGACGCCAGGATGCGGTCGTGGTGCGGACTGAGGCTGCACACGGGGTCGGCGGCCTCGGCATCCTGCGCCACCAGGAACGCCTGGCAACGGCATCCGCCCAGGTCGCGCTCCTTGTGCTCGCAGGTGTCGCAGGGCGCTTTCATCCAGCCGGTGCCGCGGTAGCGCGCGAAGCCTTCGGACTCGAACCAGATCTGGCGCAGGCTCGCGTCGCGCACGCTGGGGAACGTCAGCCCCGGCAGCATGCGCGCCGTGTGGCATGGCAGCGCGACGCCGTCGGGCGCGACGTTCAGCAGCGTGCTGCCCCAGCCGTTGACGCACTTCTTGGCGACGCCCTCGTGATAGTCGGGCGCCACGAACAGGATGCGCATGCGCGCGCCGAGCCGTTCGCGCCAGCGCTCGACCGCTGCCTCCGCGGCGCGCAGCTGCGCGTGCGTGGGCATCAGCTGCGAGCGGTTGAGGAAGGCCCACGAGTAGTACTGCGTGTTCGCGATCTCCAGGGTCTCGGCGCCGAGTTCCGCCGCCATCTCGATGATGCGGTCGACGTGGTCGATGTTGTGGCGATGGATCACCACGTTCATCACCATCGGCCAGCCCTGCTCCTTGATGAGGCGCGCGGCGCGGCCCTTGAGGTCGAACGTCTTCGTGTGCGAGAGGAAGTCGTTCATCTCGCGCGTGGAGTCCTGGAACGACAGCTGGACATGGTCGAGCCCGGACTCCATCAAGGCCCGCGCACGTTGTGGCGTGAGCCCGACGCCCGAGGTCAGCAGGTTGATGTAGTAGCCCAGGCGATGCGCCTCGGCGACGATTGCCTCAAGGTCGTCGCGCAGCAGCGGCTCGCCGCCGGAGAGACCCAGCTGCACGGCTCCGAGCTCCCGGCCTTCGCGCAGGACGCGCAGCCACTCCTCGGTGCCAAGCTCCTCGTCGTGGCGTGCGAAGTCCAGCGGGTTGTAGCAGAAGACGCAATGCAGCGGGCAGCGGTACGTGAGCTCGGCGAGCAGCCACAGCGGCGGCCCCGCCGGCGCGGCGTGCGAAACGTGCGCGATCATGTCCACGCCTCCAGCTCGATCCACCTCTGCGTGGACGCGATGTCGAGGAAGGCCAGCACCTCCGGCTCGAGGCCGGTCGCGCCGAAGGCCGTCTCCAGGTCGGCGACGATCGCCGCCGCGTCGCGCACGCCGTCGCAGCGGCGCAGGATCTCGGCCGCGCTCTGGTTCAGCTTGACCATGCCCTCGGGATACAGCAGCACGAAGCAGGACTGCGCCGCCTCCCACTGCAGCCGGAAGCCGTGGCCGATACGAGGCACGGCCTGCGGGCGCGCGCTCATGC
>Ga0247779_1000495_pt1 | contig 24753 bp, 27 predicted proteins | sample UWRJL221509R5_FD_179925 | JGI IMG/M metagenome (GOLD analysis project Ga0247779, IMG submission 179925) | Plant litter microbial communities from Arlington Agricultural Research Station in Wisconsin, United States - UWRJ-L221-509R-5 | ecosystem: Environmental > Terrestrial > Plant litter >... | reverse complement strand
CGCACGTGATATGTTACGTTTTAGGTTTCACGCTGCTGAGCTATTTCTGTGTACGTGACTCTGTCAATGTCATTTGGGCCTTTGTCTCCAAAGTTGGTTATCCGACGTCGATGGTTCTGCGATTCTGGTTCTGACCCTGATGAAATGCCGTGAACCTTCTATCTTTCCAATCGCAGAACTGTCAACCCTCTGCCCCAAGTTATATACTCAAGCCTTTTACGATCTTTGGATACCCGCTTTCTTCCTTTCCTTTCCTTCCTTACGCGCTAGATATTGCCCGCCGGTTTTCAACGTTACATTGCAAGGATGCCAACACTCGTCAACAGAGTATGCGATCTCCTCACAGAAAACTTCTAGTTTTGACTGACTTCAATAGAAGGGCTCGGGGTACACCAATGATAGCAATGAGTCTTCGTCAGGTTGGTATCGTTGGTAATCTGGTTGTATGTGCTGCGATCTTACTTTTAACATAACTTTCTCTTCAGAAACACATGATTCGTGGTCACCGATATCCACCTTGGCGAGAGGGAAGAAACATGAATCCGCAGACAAACTTGCAACCCCGCGTCGAAAGGATGACCTGCGACACGGGAATCAATCTACCATGTCAAGTCCAAGTCAAATTTTGTCGTCAGTATCGACTAGCAGCAGCCGGCCGAAACAAAATGACATGGTGAGATTGTACCGGTTAGCCGCTATATGAGCATATATATATAAGCCATTTGCTCCAGCAATATAAACCGGCGACAGAGTCTATCTCAAGCGCTCGAAGCTCTAGCCGAACTCCATCCACCATGACACCTTCCAAGGGAAAGAACAAGGCAGCAACGACTACACCGGAAAGTCGGGCAGCAGCAATGCGTCACTATTTGTCTACTCTTGATATATCGAGCAACCATAGTGCGTGTTCATTTCAGATTTCAGAGTTTCCAACTTCCTCTCATTCAAGTCGTCGAATCGAACCACAGGACCGTCCCCCACCAAGGCATCCCAGGCCACAGAAACACCACCTCCTATTAAGGTATTCCATCTTGATTGCACATATGTATCAACATCGTGCTAATAATCTTATATCAAAAGGTCATAATAATTGACGATTCTACAGACGAGGATACCACCGACGTAGAATCTAGCCATTCTTCAGCTGGCCGGCCCAGCTTCCCAAATCAAAGGAAACCGGTCCCAAATGATTCTTCTTTTTCTTCCGCTGACGGAATACTTTCTCCGGTCTCTGCCACAAGCAGTTTTTCATCGGTTGGGTCTTCCAACTCGTTTACCACCCCTGGCGTGGTGAAATCGAAGTCGAGCAGCAGTTCTACATCGGCTCCAGTGGCCATCGAGGATGTCTTTTCGTCTTTGACTATAACCAATCCAAGAAATGAAAGAGGGCCATCTGTCGTCTCATCTTCTGTCACCTCGCTTCGAGCCACTGTGACTGCTGCGAACGGCTTAGGAAGCAAGGCTATCTCTGAGTTTGCTAACAGCTCATTTGGTGTCGATCTCGAGGAATCCATTATCGCCCACGATGATAAGGCGCAGACTCAGATGGATGCCTACGGCATTGCCTGGGGGACTCAGTACGAGCTTGCAAGAGGCGTTTCCAATGGGTCTTGGACCTGGAATGACGTTGCACGGAATCTCACCAAACTGAAAAACGACAATGCCTATACTGCAAATGCCGATAGTGCTTGGAAAGTCAGGTCAATTATGGAGGGTCGGGGTCCCGAGTCTGGCAAACCATCCGATCTCGGTATATGGTAAGGTCTATGATCTGAACCTTTAACTTTTTCTCACTGTTTCTAGGAAGGAACTTGATCGCGAGCAGATGGCTACCTGCGAAAATGTTTCTCGAGGATTGGGCTTGATGGGCGAGTGGCAAGGGGTTCAGGACTGGTATGGCGGGAAAATCCAGCAAATTGTTCGCTTGGTCCAAGAAGGGGACGCGTTCAAGATTATACTTGAACCCTTGGAAATGACACGATCCCATCGATTTGCCCGGTTCTACGGATCCCGAAGATTCTTGCACTTACGCATATCCGAAGAGTTGTTGAAGAACGAAAATGAACGCATTAAGACCTTTCTTCTAAAGAAGTTCATTCTATGCGGTCGAGTCTTCGTCCCATTTCATTCGAAAGAAGAAGCAGTCTATATGGTTGAAACCAACGAGAATTATAATCGTTTCTCCAGGACATCCGGCGTCTTATGCTCGGATCATTTACGTCTGTCCTTCCAGGAATTTATTAATTGGCACAACCCTTTGGACGTCGCAAAGAATTATAAGCAGGTATGTTTCTCGTTTATATCCAAAGAACCATAAAAATAACAATTGACACAAATTTTCCGTCATACAGGTTATTAGTAAATATGCTGCTCGCTTCGCTTTAGGACTTTCGAACTCTGTCCCCGTCCTTGAATTCAAAGAAGAAAATATATACTTCATACCAGATATCAGTAAGCATTGCTTCGTACATCTTATCATAGCATTGTGTTCTGATGATTCTGTAGCTACTGATGACTGGCCGTCAGACAAGCCCAACCCTCCCGCAGAGAAACTCATGACTGATGGATGCGGGTTTCTCAATCACGCAGCTTTACTGCGGATCGTACAAGTCCTAGGATATGAAAGTCTTCCGGCTGGTGTCCAGGGACGTATTGATGGGAGCAAAGGATTTTGGATCCTGGATCCGCACGACGACTCGCCTGAGCCCAAGATATGGATCCGGGACTCACAAAACAAGATCAAGAATCGTGCATTTGACAGAGCACATAAAATATTTGATCTTTTAGAACCTTCACGACCATCCTCTTCTGTTTCACTCACGGCACAAAGTATCATCAACCTTTTCCACAATGGTATGCCTCGTGAAATGCTCGCTCGTATGATGGAAGAAGGCCTCGAAGAAGAAATTGCACCCTTGTTGGATTGGAGCACACCTAATGCTATGCTTTTCTTATGGAATGTCATCAATAAGCTGGGAAATGTTTCGGGAAGCAGAACGCAGAGGTTGGCCACGTCCCTTAACCGGGCCTTGGGCCTGAAAGGTCGTGACTGGGGAAGAGAGGACGACAGCGATCCGGATAAGGAAGAACCTATCGACGAAGACGACAGTCCAGGATACACCGGCAGGAGTCACTATAGCTCAGGTATTCATCTCCAGCTTTGTTTATGAACTTCTGATAACGATTCTCATCAGCACCTTTGGGCTTGCACGAGTCTACGGTGGAAATGATACAGGCTGGTTTTCATCCAGCGTCCAATTATTTGTTACACAAGAAAATCTCATATATTGTACAAACTACCATCGCCACCTCCGTCAAAAAGTATCGGATTCCCATTAATGAATCCTTTGGGGCGTTCATCGTGCCGGGTAGGTTAAATGATTTCTTTAAAATTCGATGTATACTTCATGTTACCATTCAGATCCTCTCGGGGTTCTTGAAGAAGGCGAAATTTACTACAAATTTTCCAAACCTCGTAAGGACCCTAAAACTGAAATGCTTATTCACACCCTCCAGGGAGAGGTGGTTGTATGTCTGATTTTTTCTTTTTCATATACTATGGGTACTCATCTGGGTTTCTTTTAGCTCGGCAGATATCCGATCAGGCTCCCTTCCGATATGCAGAAGGTTTGTCTTATCTTTGCGACAGTGAGATTGTACCAGTTCATTTGACTCTTCGACAGGTAATGGCTGTCGATAAGCGAGAGTTGGACAAGTGGCCGGATGTTGTAATCGTGTCCATCAAAGGAAAGCGCAGCGTGGCAAGCTTGCTGGCTGATGGAGGTATGAATATTTAGTAGCCTGTTTTTTGAATTATCTTACTGACAATCATGTTCAGATATGGATGGAGGTAACATAACTTTTCGATGTGTCATTCGTATCTCATTGCCCTTCTTGTAACAGACGAGTTGATAGTTATATTCAATCCCGAGATCGTCAGTAAAATCAACTGCAAGCCCTTTACCAATCCACCGGATAATTTCATCGAGGTCAACTTCGAAGCAAGCTCCAGGGTGGAAACGGTGGAAAAATTCTGCATCCGTACGGCTTCACTTACCCAGAGGAAGAAAAGCGACGCCTTCCTGGAGCACTTGATCTCCAATCTGACTCAATCTCAAGTTGGTCTATATTCGATGATGCACGAAGTCAGCACAATTGCTCAAGGTTACGACCACCCTGAATCTATTCGCCTCGCTTATATGTGCGTTGTCTTTGTCGAATTATCAGAGATCACTGTGCTAAATCTATCAACTCAGTTTTGCAACCCTTCTGGACTCAAGCAAGACAGGCAATCGACTCAAACCAGACGTTTTCCAGAGAGACATGAGGAGGTACTCCAGGTCTTCGATTGACTCGGAAGATCCAAATTTGACGTCAAGAAATATTTTACAATATCTTTCTACGACCGCATCCAATAAAGGGCACGAGCTACTCGCGAGATTTCAAAAGAGTGAACTGAAATTCTTCAGTCGACATAAGATGGAGCGATACTCGAAAGGACTACTCGGCCCCTACGATAAAATAATGGATGAGTTGAAGGAAGACAGCGATCCCGATCTCGCCCTTCCATACACTCGAGCCAACGATTTCGCCATGGACGTTTACAATCGTACTAAATCGACCATATTCACAGAGGAACTGTCGAAGATTAGGAACCATGTCCATGCGGCTTACGATAAATTCAATGAACTGTGCAAGGCAAAGAAAGTGCAAACACAGGCTTCCCCCGTCAAGGCCAACTCAAAAAAACCGAAGAAAACCATACGAGTGGAACCTTTGGTGGAATGCGTAAAGATGTATGCTCAACCAATACCCAACATCTTTTTGACGCCCAACGTAGAGCAAATCAAAGCTGCCTACGCGTATTCCGTTAATGCTGGATTTGGATATACTGTGGCATTTAGGGAATTGTGTACCATCAAGGCCGCCGCTTCCCCTGGAGGACTTGCTCCTAGTATTCGCATCTTCGATGAAGGAAAAACTTTTTCCCCGCCGTTTCTCAGAGCACTCAAGCGTTCTTATGAAGATTAATATTTTTTCTCCGTTTCCTTGTCATAATTTCTCCATGACACTTATTTATGGGCTGTGCTACCTTAACAGCATCTACCGTTGTATATACATACATCTTTGGTTTAGCATTTATTTGTCTTCACCTTATCCTCCGCTTTATTCCACTAGCTCCAGCATTGTACCATCATCCTTGTTTGAAATGTAATGTACAGAAATGAATTATAACACGTCGCGAGGTCCGCGCGTCTTGTTTGCAGTCCCCAGGATTAAACTTGAATCAAACTGCAACATCCGCTCAAAACCTTTCCTGAACGTTTGCTACCCATTAGTATTTATGATCTGAGGGACCTCTCTTTCCAACCAAAGCACATAAAAATCATGGATGTCCAGGCTCCCAGATTTTTGCAAAATATCCTCGGGTCACTTTCCAACTCACCATGTCCAGCAACTCGCCCTCATGTTACTCTGACGTTTGCTCAGTCGCTTGACGCCAAAATTGCAGGTTCTCAGGGACGGCAGCTCATTCTTAGTGGGAAGGAGAGCATGATAATGACACACTGGTGTGTAAGTCATCTACTTGACGTGCATTACTAGTTTTACCTGAAATTCATGAGCTAGGATGCGTACTATGCACGACGCGATCCTGGTCGGCATCGGAACTGCGCTAAATGACGACCCCCAGCTTAATGGTGCGCATATCGCACTTGGGTATTGACCACCAAGAATAACATCTCTTTCAAACACTCTGGATAGTGCGACATTTACCACATCCACCGGCAACACCTTACAATTTACCTCGACCCGTCATTATCGACACTCACCTGAGACTTTCTCCCACCTGCAAACTGCTGAAGAACTATCAGAACGGAACGGGAAGACGGCCATGGGTCATCGGTAGCTCAGTAGAATCTGGCGAATCTAAATTGTCAGAAGATCTGGACAAATTGTTGAGAAGACGTACTCTTGAAGAAGCAGGCGCTCGAATAATTCAGATTCCCCCAAGGAAAGATAGCAATTCTCCGCAACTTTCTATTCCCGAGATTCTGAAAGTCCTTAAAGATCTTGGGATATGTTCCTTGATGGTAGAAGGTGGAGCCAAAGTCATTGGTTCTTTCCTAGCTGAATCCATTGTTGATGTTCTCATTATCACTGTTGCTCCGGTGCTTGTGGGAAGTGATGGAATAACCTACGATTACCCCGCTGGACTTGCGAACGGCACATTAGAACAGCGGTTTGCTCAAAAGGAAACAGCAATATTTGGGGATGATAGCGTGGTGGCATTGACGTCCGTGTAACATGTAAGTTCCAATAGTAATGGAGAAACTTAATTGAATTGCTGAACGTGTATATAGCAACATCAACCAAGACTCCACTATGCTATGGCAATTTGCGACAATATTGTATACAGACAAATAGCATGAGAAACAAGAAATGTGACAATAATCGCAACCGTATTTTGAGTCAATGCTGCAAGAAATAAAGGCGATAAAGACCAAAAGCAGAGACAATTCTATCCGATACAAGTACAGGTTAACTAAAATTCCGAACCTACCTTCATTTACTCCTCTGATGACGAATTGTCGTCGTATAAAAGAACATAATCCATAGCCGAAGTGGAATTTCTTGTCTGAACAGATCTCGCGGCCGCTACTGCTCGTTCAGCGGTAGTTTGCGAACGACTGTCATGCCAGAGCATTTCATCCTCATCATCAGAAGGTGACGAAGGAAGGCTGATCAAAGAAATGTCAGAGCCAGCATCAGAGATGTTGTCGTCCGTGGAAGTGAGAGACATGCGAGTGGATTCTGTATCGATTGTTGCAGAAGGAACATGTTGACCAGCTTGAGGAGACGATAGGTTTGGCATGATGATTGAAGAAGCTGCCATGGATTCGTCAGACGAATGATGAATGTCAGATTCAGCAACATTGATCCTAAAAAATATGCATCAATAAATGCTGTCGTTGACGAAGCCACTGAGAACTTACTCTATCCAAAGACTGTTTCCAAACAATGTGCCGTCCGCTCTCAATCTCCAGTAGCTCACATATCGACCAGGAGCATCAGGAGCCTAAACAATTGATAAGTGATTTTTTGGGCCACGTACAACAAGGTACAAACCTTCAATTCTCCAGTCCAAACATGGATTTCGGCACCAGAAGCTACCGGACCAATCTCGACAGGAGAAGACGCGGCTAAAGTTTCGCCTGCGACAAACACAAGTTCTGTCGATGCGGGCCAATCACGACCACTATCATTCCTGAGGCGCCAACACTTCATGAACTCTGCTCCTGGTGGGAATACTTGACCGTCTGGTACTGTCACATCCTCCAGAAACGCGGCACTCAACAACTGAGGTTCTGCAGAGGGCGATTTACTTATAGAAGAAAGAGTAGGGAGCTCATTGACCAAGTCAGAAAGTGAACGAAGGTCGGACTGAATAGACTCTTTCACAGTTTCCTTCTTCGGGACTAGAGTAGGAAGTTTCTGCACCAAATCACGAAGATCAGCTGTTATCGTCTCCATAGAGGGCCGCCTGTTGACAAGAGGCTCTCCCGAAATTGAGGCATCGGAAATACTGATTGGCGATTTTTCCGTCGTAACGCCTTGCTTCAACGAAGCAATTCGTTCCTCGAGGCCCTGTAAAAGGTGGGACATGGTGAAGTCTGCAAAGCTATTGGTGGAATGATCTTCTTGAGGCTGTTCTGAAACTTTTGGTTCCTCCGAGACATCTGCAGACACAGGGTTGGAGGCTATCTGTTGAGCTGAGATAGCATAATACGGATTAACAGGCAATTGACAACCAATAATTTCAATGGGCGGGGGACGAATAGGTACGGTTTCTACTTCATCTATTGGCGAAGACTTACGCCTAGGCAAAATCGAAGATGAAGCAACGGCGATCTTCTGTAGTAGTTCTTCGCGCTCTTCGCAGTTGGTCGTCGGCCATGGATTTACAGGATGACTCGGTACACTGGGCAAGGAAATTATTGGGTCCTGAATAACCTGAGCCATATCCCTAGAATGGTCCACGAGAGGTTCCTGAGGGCTGGGTGGGAGATGAATCGCCGAGGTTACGGGCGACTCGACCATAGGAATATCGGCAAATGGATTTCTCAACGAAGCCCTGGCGTTCAAATCGTCAACGAAGGAGACAGAAGAATTATTATCAACATGATGGCTCTGCCAGTCTGTAGACGACCCGAAAAATCCTGGAATGGTCGCCCAAGATGGCTGTGAAATCATTTCGGGCTTGGGAGGGAGTGGAGGCTTGATCGTTGCCGTGGGCAAGGTTACGGAGGGCACAGGTGGCAATTCCGGCATAAATGGCTTAGGTGGTACGGGTGGCCCTGATGTAGTCGCTCGTCGTGAAGGAGACGGACGTTCAGGCTCCGTGGCCGTTTGTACTGATGACTGGGCCACCTCGCTGACTTGAGGAATAAGCAGCTTTTGTCCAACCCTGTAAACCGTAGGAATAACCGTATCTAAAGACTTCATTTTCAAAAGAGGGTGATTCGAAGGATGAATAGGAATGGGATGAGCTTCGCAATTTTCGCAAAGATCGTAGTCCGGACATTCGGGATGCATACACTATAAGATGTAGAATTAATGGATCTTTCTATGACGAACAAGAAAATCTATGTACCTTGAATCTCGTCCCATAGATGGTCCTGTGGCAAGCTATACCAACGATCTTTATCAGAACATGTTTTGTAGAAAAGATAGACGTAAAAGATTACCATCGCATGTAGCATAATGCATTGGACGAGGCTCAGCACGAACGCGCTAAAATATTTCGAGTTCATACAAAGTAGATGGATGAAGAATGCGGGCACTCACAATGAAATCTTCAGGTTTCTGCACTCGCAGGAATGCATGACCAGGATGCTGCTCATTAGTTATGCTGAATGAAAAAGTAACATGGTGAGAACAATGTATTATAAATGTTTTCTGTCCTAACCTGAAGCAACCACTGCAAGTATCGAAGTCGGGACAAACGGCGCATTTCTAAAGAGATAAACACGTCAGTCAAAAGAAAATGTAAAACAGAAAAAAGTAACAAGCTTACATATCGAGATCCTATTATCCTAGATTCACACAAGTCACAAGTCGCAGGATGAACAACAGGCTCTGATGGTCGAGGCGCTTCCTGTGCAATGTTCCTTGCAGGAACCCTAGGCGTCTCCCTTTCGCCATCACCACTGAGGACAGTGTGCACGATGACCCTTCCGGGTTCTGTAATCTCAAAGAATTCATGGAAAGGGTTGTGAGTTTCCGCTCCCCCATTTGTGATGCATGAGGTGCACAAATCGTAATCTGGGTATATACTCAGTTTCGTCATGTTACATTGTGCCAGAATAGCAAATAGAAGTATACCTGGACAGTCAAGACATTTGTGGCGTATACCCTTAATTGTATCATTGCAATGATCGCATATAATGCCCCTGTGAACAACTTCAGACGGGGAGCGACTCGCTGCAGGTGGAGCTTGAGCAGCTGTTGTAGACGCCTGGTTGTTAGAAGGTATGATCAATGGAGATAAGGAAGGACGGGAAGCCCAAGGAGAGGGAAGGTGAGGAATAGGCAAGTTCGTTGCCCGACCCGAGGACATGACTGCGAGCTGCATGTTATGAGGACCCATGGTGCTCAAACAAAACCCAGGATGGTCGTTGTTGTAGCAATTGCCACACTACAATGCAAAGGTAACGAGCATTGAGTAACACCCATATGGACAAACGTAAGATTACTTACAATTACGACATGGCAATTCGCACAAGAATACCAGTCGGACTGCTTTTCATTCGAAGCACCTATGTTGCGGGTGCATACAGAGCATAAAGACGGAGGAGGAGCATCCCCCATTGCTCTCATAAACTCAGCCGCCCTAGTTTGCCCGCCGGAAGTCGATGAAGCAGGTGTTATTTCGGCCATGGTACGATTTATAACGCTCTGGAACTGTACGAGAATTTCCCGCAGTTCGCCTGTTCCTTGACTAGTATCGCAACATAACCTGGAAGCTACTCTGAGCTGCGGCAAGGGTCTCTGATGCTGCGTCGCAGCCTTATCATCTCGCCGAGCGGAGAACGTGGGGATAGGCTCATCTACCATCATCTGGGTTTCGGATACAGAGGAATAGCCAGATGGTTGGGTAGTGGAATGTAGGGATGTACGAGACATAGAGCTTCGGGAACGCATTGATTCAGAGCGATGTGAGACCGCTGGTTGTGCGTGTCTAGTCGAAGAAGCTGCGAAAGTTCATGGATATGTCAGAAAAGAATCAGCAAAGCTTAAGTAAATGAATATGTACCCTCCGCATCAGGACGTGGAGTATTCTCCCTTGAATCGTAAACCTCGAAACGAAGGAGACCATTGGTCCAGGTACGGTTTCGGAAAGTTCGTATAACTTTGGAGTAGTCATGGGCTGACCGGACTTCTTTACCGACTAAGATACGGCCACTACGTGAAGCATCGGGAGAGAAAAGAAGTTTCGAAAGATAGTATGGCTGAGAGACATTAGGAAATACACGAAGAAGCTGTTGGGGTGCATTAGTGGTCAATCTAATTCGTGCCACCACTGTGAGACTTACTTGACTGCAGATTTCGTCGTAAGGTGGGAATGTACTGATATCAGAGAATACCAGTTTGCGGGTCTGCCCGCGATAAGTTACTTTGATTGTGAACATCGAACGGAATATGAAAGATTGGGCTGAAGGAAATGGGTAGCAGTGAAGGAGTGGGGCTCCTTTAAGAGTCTGTCCGTTGTCCCGCAGTCGTAATCAAATGACCGGTGCCGCTTTCAAGCACCGCCATCAGTGTCACATAGGCGCTGATAAAGCACGGAACGGAGATGCATCCAGCCATTGTACAGTCACAACCAACCTTCTAATTAGTACCACAATAATGTACGCGTATCATGTACGCGTCATTGCATCTCGAATGTTCCTCACAATGCGTGTACAGTTCTCGAATCTTCTCTTAATTTTCAGGAGATCATTCAGGAGATCATTCAGTCGACATCTGGCGGACACTGACATTCTGGCAACTTTTTGAGAGATTGCACCCTCAAGCAAGCTTGAAACATGACCAACAAAAAAGCTTCGTCGTACGATACGCAGATTTTCCAAAATCATCAGGGTCGCTTGTTTTTGTGTGATTGTTTACTGCGGACACGCAGTGATAGGTGCATGAAATACAAGAAGCGCTCAATATAATTTCTCGGTCTGCAGATCTTGAGCCAGTCAGTATCTAGGCTACAACTTTCTGGTATGCCAAACTGAAGATCTTAATTAAATGTGTTTAAATAAATATAAGATAACGTATCAACATCCAAGAAAACTATAAGGTTCTTCTCCGATGTCATTCATTTGCGATCCTGCCGACATAATGTATGTGATACATATAAGATGTCCTCTGAAGTCCTGCTTAAATGCCCGGTATAAAATATTGAGATTAATTAGGTCGCTTGTCGTCTCCTCGTTACTTGAAGGACGACCTGCTTGAGTCTGCAAAAAGGCGGTCAAAGATGTGTTGCACCAACTTTAAGTGCAACGAAGGCAGTGGACTCACTCTGTAATTTATTCATGACACCATTCAAGATTTTGTCCGTCTCAGCTTGCACATTATACGAGTTCAACACGTTGCGTGGGGTATTCGCAGGGGGTATCGATGATTTGAAGTTCAGCTCGTTTGCATCACCATCGTCCTTGGACATATCTGGATGAGTCGTGATGAAGATGAAGTCATGTTGGTGCAACTTGGAAGCGTCGTTGCCAATAGTTTGTGACATATTAAGGCAATGCAATATGACGATACGAGGTCGATATGTGGGTGGGTCAGATATACGTCAGAGGAAACAGAGCCCAGAGGGATTACCCCGCCTTTTATGCATGTTTGGACATCCGACACAATGCACGTTTCTCCGTTCAAATAATTTGTGGCATTACCTATCTATAGCTACATCCGATTTACCACCAGGTTACATATGGCTTTTCGTGGCTTAAACGATGCGGCCGCTTTGCCACTGCATTTATTTTCGTCAGGGTTCGGCTAAATTTACGGAAGCAGAAGCATCGCTGAAGCAGGTAAAGTCATGGTGATGGCCACAATGGGCTTGGATGTAAAAATACGAGAGAGAGATGAATAAGGATATAGAGGATGGCGATTGTTGTTTGCTGGCCAGTGATGATGATAACTGTGCGGTGTTACAACCAGCGGCTGATTAGCCCTCAATGAACCAGTGGATTAGCGTGGGAAAGCACACTAAATAATCATGAACAACAAATTTCTCGTGGCCCGCCCGGATCTGTGAATTCATGCTGAACGCGAGCCTTGAGGAGCCCGAATCGCTTCTTGATCCTGTTTCCTTTCTTCTCATACTCTCAGTGGTCTCCCAAATAACCTGACCTGCTATGAACACGTTTTTATCTCCAACAACCATAGACATTCCGTCCTCTCCAGGCGCCGACACCGTTGTTACCACTGTTTCAGAAATATCAACACCATTGACACAATCGGGACGCGCTTCACCGAACTCACAAGACGGCGAGCTTCAAGATAATTTTCCTGCTGCTACTCAGAAGAAAAAGAAGAAAAAGAAAACCAAGAAATCTTCAAAAGCAAAGGACGCCGCGGCGGCTAAAGCGAAAGAGGACGAGGACCGTCCACCTGTGCTATGCATCAGTAGAAATAAACATTGGCGCTATATAAGCTCCTATCATGTATGTTTGAACTCACGAATCCAGCGTGTCCGCGATCAAACTCAGCCTTTTGTTAGGGACCATGGCTTCAGCTCCCCGTAGAACTTCTCGATTCTTTGTTAACTCTTAATCTAGATCCAGGGACTCTTTCAGGACCGGAGTCTCGTCTTCCACCACTTCTTCCTCTTTCATCTAGCGTTTCTTTGGGAAAGCAGCGAGACCGTGGCCTCCATGGTCGCGGGAATTTTGATTTCTCGCCTCCTGACTCTCCGCGCAATACGTACGCATCAATGCCTTCAACGCCTCCATTTCCACCGCCAATACCTGGGAGAGCCACTCCTCCACCTATTGACCCTGGTGTTTTTCGTTCAGTCAGAAATATTCGCCGGCTTATTGACGAGGCTGCCGAACTTTCTGTTCGCGCTTCTTCTGGACTCTCAGCTGCAGAATTAGGTTCTATGAGATCAGGGTTGGGACTTGGTGGAAGTCCGTGGCAAGCTGCACAATCTCTTGGTGTAAACCCACTAGGCAACCCCAATGGAGGAGGCAGAAATGTTGCTATGTCGGCCATGCGGATTCATCGGTTAAGAGCACTTGCTGTGCAGAAGTTGGCCCAAGCTTACAAGGCAGATGAAATTGCCTCAAGCGTCATGGTCATGCAGGGAGGAAGCGTTTTTGACGACGTTGCAGAACGCGTACTCAAAGTTGGTCAGTAATATTCACGGCCCTTCTTCTTCCCTTCCTTGAATTCTTGTCCAGATCCAAATGACCCAGATGCCAAATACGTTCATTTCTTCCATGAAAAGATCCCATCTCGGTACGCTTCCAAGTAGTTGTTACATCTTCTATTAACAGTACTTTATCAGGCAACTGGCTGAATCCACATCAACTACCGTCTTGGACGAGTTAATTGCTGCATTTCCTCAGCATCTGGAGTACTATCGGACACGAGGAATCGTTCATTGCTTCCGTGATGAATTCTCACAAGCTACAAAGGACTTTACTTACGCATTGAAAGAAGCAAGAGCTATTCGAAAAGCTAAGATGGTCCATCATAACAACTGGTCTCAGAGTGAGTCGCGCAACCACAAGCATGGGAAGCGACGCAAACACAGCTCGCACCATACAACTGGTCAAGCCCCTCCTGATGGAACGAGTGCGATGGACAATGGGCTAGATGGCTCAGATGGGGAGCCGTATCTGAAGCATCCATCTGTTTTGGAAGATGCTCCCGATCCTATCGAGCCTCAATTGTTGTTCCTTCGCGGGGCTGCTTATCTTCAGCAAGCTATTCATCTGATCGAATCTGCCGTACTCAACCTTGAAGGCGTTCGCAAAACCTCTTCTGTAGATGGTGCAGAGCTTCGACTGTGCTATATAGAGAATGGAAAATATGGCGGAGTTGAGATAGGCAATGTCAAAACCGGTATCCTTGATGGGCCATTGGGAAAACGCGGCGGGCCGAAAGTGAAGGCGTACGCCAGTGTTCTCGGGGAGAAGTCATTCAGGGACCACATAACGCAACTTGTCAAGAAAAGTTTGCGTGATCATGAAAAGTTTCTTGCTCACTTCGACTCACTTAATTCACCGAATGCCATACCAGAGGGTGACCTTGCTTTTCGGATGGAATACGCGTTCCTGCTCTCAGAATCAATTCGCCCAGGAAATCACGTTTCTCAACCTCCGCCTACTCCAGATGCACCTGCCGTTTTCACCACGTATCATCCTTTACTCGTTGAGTCACATTTCAGTGTGTTGATTTGTCAATTGATGCTGGCCGACTTTGTCAATCTTTTGCCTTTGTTCATTCGGACTGCTTGGATCGTTGAAGGTCTCGAGGGTTACCCCATATTCTTACCTCCCAGATCCATGGCGCAAGCTGAGTTCGTCGAACTTTTAGAACGCTTAGCAAGCGGATGGAAGAACGGGATTCAACCTCATTCTTTGTCCGCTCAACGTGGCAAAAGTAAACTTTTCATTGAAGCAACGGAGGTTATACAACCGCCTGCTCCCGAGATATCGAACTCGCCCCAAGAATTCCACAACAGTCTCAACCTAACTGGTGGATCGTCCTTCTCATCTTCGTCCCGCAAGAACAGTATTGCTGCCTCAGGCTCTAGTTCTTCTTCCCAGCCCCTCAGTCTTCTTTCGAACTTGACTGCCTCCAGTAGTTACCAAACGAGTACTGAGGAGGAAACCTCTTTTGCTTCTTCTCCCTCCTTCAATAAGACCCGCGCAGACGCTGCAGCAGCCTTAGATTGTGCACGTATCCTGCTGGCCCCAGTGGCCAAGCGGCAACGAGAACGAGAGGAGAAAGCAGCTGCTGAAAAGCTGGCTTCTGGCGGGAAAAGGAAACCTGTTCCGACTATCAACATCCCTCTTCATGGTCCTCGGGTCGAAATCATCCTCGCTTGGCTTGGAGGAGTGCATTTACCAGAGTTGGATGACACCTGATGTAACTTTATCATGGCAATTTTCAATCTCTTGTCTGTCCCGCCATATTCCATTGGGACCAATATAATGCAACAGTTTCTTTTTTTTGCACCCTTCTTGACACTTATTGGGGCGTACTTTGGGTATTTATTATCTAAAGTTTCTTTTTGCCAACTGTATTCTATTCCGCTATAATTGCTATCTTGACAATGTTAATGGCCAACTGAACTATGCTGTACTTTTGACCGGATTTCAAACATACATGTATATTGACCTGCAATACCTAGACTGTATAAACATACGATATTTAGTCTATAAACAGAACCGTCAACTAATTCGAACGGCAATGACAGGATCAATCACCCCTTCCCAAACCCTCAAAGAACCCAAGCCTCGTCCTAATAGGCGGGCATACAGCCAGTCTCAACTTGTCTCCCTCCTGGACAACCTTTCTGGCATCACCCTTCCCACTCTCGAGCCACGCTCCTATCCCAAGGCGTATACCACTGTCCTTGAATACCTTCGCCAGCCTATCTCGTTGTAAAGACCACTTAAGCTTCCGCATCACGGGTAACAGTGACCGTGCAACCCTGGGCGAGGAAGATTCAACATCTGGAAGGACGTGGCTCGAGTATAAAGCCCGCAGAGAGCTTGCAGGCAGGGCATTGGTTGTAATTCGTCTGCGAAATTGTTCAGTCAAGATATGGGAGGTGTGTCGTCGTGAGAGTGCTCTGCTGTTCTCATATTGTACAATAGACTGTTTGAAGTAGTTTTATTACCATAGACTTTCTATATGCTCGTGAAACATGGGTACTCACGTTAAGCGAGTAGAAATACGTGCCCATTCTCCATTGTCTTTCGATCGCAAGACCCTTCATCACGCCTCTGTGCACAAGGTCACCAACTGTGGGTCTCAGATAGTCACCGAGAGGCCCTTTTGCGAATAGGTTATGCTGTACTCGAGAAGGATAAACAATTCTAAGGCGGTAGTTATGCATTACGGGGTCGTTAGTGAGTGGTACGAGAGAAGGCGCGACTTGCGCGACGAGGGCCAGCTCCGGGAAGTCCAAATAAGATACTTTCATAGATTCAGTCCAGGTATTTAGTCAGAGAATAAAGTAAAGCGTACGTATATGTAGCAAGATTTCTGGTGGGAAGTCCAGCAACCCAATCGATTTATCCACCATGTCATGCTGGAAGGCAGTGGCAGGACCACTATTACTGCTACGACTGGATTCCGACTCCTGCATCACAGTTAGAAAGTTATATATAGTATGTTCTGGGATGTAAGACAAAAAGTCTAGTGTTTGAGCCTCAAGGCACGACCAGGGCGAAGTAGGCGTTGCAAGTTGAAGGAGAAACCGCAGCGGTTGTGTATCTCCACGGCCCCTATTTGGGAAGTGTCACATGGTAACCAGCCCAAATATAGATATGTTCCTGGCTATTTTGGGCATGCATACTACGACGACGCGACGCGACGCGCCTGACGCGAACCGCATTTCTCAATTATGTCATGCATTTTCTAATTTGACGAATGTTATATATGATCATGATACTGCCAGTATGTACGTATGTAGTAGTAATAATCAACTGTGATCACAAATGCGGTTGAAGGAGAGTAAAAACGATAGTAAACTCTAACGAAAAGCCCGAAAGCTTCTCTCTCTGTGAATCTGATGGATATCTAAGGTCTAAAGCGAGTGAATTTAAAGTGAAGAAGTAAAACGTGCGATAATGTATAAGAACGTGAAAGAATATAGAAATGACTCCCAATTCTATTTAAGAGAAGAATATCAAGTTGAGGGCAAAGTGGTCGTCGTAATCAAAAAGAAGACAGAAATTGGGAAAGCCAAGAAATACTTAGAATGATAATACAATGGCAAGGGAGTGAATGAATATGTTACAGTTGAATAGAAGGGGGAAAGCGAATTACAAACTACAGCGTAACGGAGAACAACAAAAACAGTAGAATTGTGCAATGAACATAACGAAAAACAAGGAAAGAGACAGAAATTGCAGCCAAGGTGATCAAAAGAATGAAGTCGATCCAATTTTGCAGAGCCAAGATTATTTAGTGAAAGTGCAGAGACAGTTTGCAAAGAGGTTTTGGGGTTCCGTGAGCTTTCCAGTTATGTTCAACATTCTGAAGTAGCATGCTCAATGTCCACTCTGATTCCCCTGACGATTGATTGGTCGGAGTGCTGATCCACACTACGCCTTGATGACCTGTTGCCTCCTCTGAATCCCATTTCCAGAGAGTTGTACGCTGGAGCAGGGCTACCACGAAAATGTTCGTCTCGCAGGTCCTCTCCCTCAGGCAACGGCTCGCCATCGTCACCCCCGACGGCAGCGTTCAAATCTCCTAGGTGTTGTAAGTTCATACCGTATGGTATGTCGTCCATCTCTACAACATCAGTTTCAACGTCGATGTCCATTGGGTCAGGATGTATGCTGCCAAGTGTCGTTAAAACAACGTTGGAGCTCATAGTGCTAACAACGCCCCGGCTTCGTCCATAACGGCTGCCTCCACCCTTACTTCGACCAGGAGGGGTGTATGGTGATCCATGCTGCGTCATAGATTTTGTCGTGAATGCTGCAATCCCAGTACCCTCAGAATGAGAAACAGTCTCGGACCCGCGTTCTCGAAGGTCAAGGATCTGAGAGAAATTAAACGATTTGGCTCGAATAGGAAACGTTTACTCACAAGTCGGCAAGCAAGGACTGGCCCGAGCATGACGCTCAATGGGATGTTGATCGCAGAAATAACTTGACGTGGTCTGAGTAGTAAATATATCATTGGAGGATAAAGAAGGTTAATGAAGACAATACGACGTACTGGAGATAGAAGACGCCGTTGATCTAAGTAGCATGAACATTATTTAGTCAAAAAAAGGATAAAAGGAAGCTTAGCGCACCAAATTGGCGATGGAAATTAAAAAATAGTAAAAAACTCCTACGTGACCAGTGAGTTAGCTTGTAGAAAGACACATAAAGCACGATAGAACAGACCCTCGCGGAGAAAAGTCTGTATGAGTCGACTGTTCGGTCCTCCATTACGTCTGCGGATATAAAACGCTTTCCAAACGGTCATTACAGTGACAACAGTGTCAAAAAGCAAAGGCGCGATCTGTGAAAGGTAAAATTAGATGGTGGAGAAGTCATAAAATGGCCAATGTCGCGTACAAAAAATCCTTTCAATCAAAAAGTCAGCCGAAACCGATGATAAACTAAATGGGGAACCAAACTGACCTAAAAGATGTGCTGAATGCGGTTTCGACATAGGAAAACAAGGGCCGCTTTCCTGTGATACGTTTAGCTTTAAGCTCAAGAAACAACGAGTACAGCCGCATACAAACGGAGGTTTGAAAAAGGGAAGTACTATAGTACTTCATGTGAGTATCATCAATTTTGAACAGATGATAGGTAATCTCACAAAGCATCTGGGTCGTATCGACGTAGAGTTGATAGGCGACCACACCACCCAGGGCAGAGAGCAGAAACCAAAGCACATATACGTTCCTACTGAAGAAAGCATACGTCCGGATGAGTAGAACAGCTGTTCCCGCCATAGTTAACAGGCGATTATTTTCAAGTAATCAGAAGACGAACATTCTGAGCCCACTTGATTCCACATAGCAAGAGCCACCGGGATCTGAAACACAAGAAATGTGGGTATATGCGTCTAAAACGTTCGGAAAAGCTTCTACCTTGTATATGCGCTCGCATGTTTCCCTTGTATGATCAACAACAAAGCAGAAGAGTAAATATGGTACAACGGTGATGACCCAATAGCTTAAGAAATACGGTTAAGCAAAGGGATATGCACACGTTGCATAGGCTCACCGGCAGAAGAGATACGCGATCTTTACGGGAGTCCAATGGGTTCTCCAAACCTACAGGTATATGAGAGTTAGAACACGCAGCAGAGAATGGAGCGAGCTGGGAACGTACGAAGCGATACTCTCTAGGAAGACTGATGATCCAGTCCCATAAAACGACCGCATCTAAGAGGTCAAAACGACAAGTGTCAGAAAGGCAGAAACGAGGAAGGAGAGCAGGCGATGTACACATGGCTAAGAAATCCTCGGATGAGTACTGGAGAGTCTATGAGGTCAAGGATACGTACCACAAAAGTATACTTGAGTGACATAGATGAAATGGTCCGCTGTTTCGAGCCCAGCATTGGAATGGGAGTCCATTGTGGGCGACAATGGCGAGAGGGGAGATATGATGATGATGGAAGAAAGACAAGAAAGTGGGGGAGATGGGTGAATGAAAACAAGAAAGAAAAGGAGCGAGACACAGACGGAGTAACGTCACAACAGACATTGCACAAACTCTGGAAGAAGCAGGTCCCCATCCATTTCGGTCAGAACCCCACAACGCCGCCGTTACGCTGGTGACTTCCGAGTCTTCCAACCATTCCCCCGCCGTATTCTAGTCTTTATTCAAGTCACCTCAAGCCCCTCATTCAATATATTCCCGGTAGACCCATGCGAACCTGAGTCTATTCACGATCTAGTAGGTAATCACATCTATAGCAACGGGGATAAATAATATTCGTCGCTTGAGGGCGCCATCGAGATTAAACGAGATAAAGTTGCTGCCAGCTAAGTCACATTCGCGTGCCTTGCACGACTTTATATATATGTATAAAAGCTATCCAGGTTTCCGTCCTAATCGACAGGGTGAGCAGGCGACAATGAAGCACAGGTGATATACAAGAGTCTGACTGAAAGCTGATAGAAGTGATCTGAAGCAGTCCATCAGCGGAATCAGCACAAAGAAGCAGGCGGGCGGCAATGTCGACAAAAAAGAGTTGGTGGAACCAATCAAAGACGCGAAGTTGAGGACGACGCGTTCGTGACAAATCCAGTACTATCACGTGACCATGCACCCAGGTCCGCGTCCGAATGCCGTCCGATTCCTTATTGCGCCGTGGCGTATATCCGCCCTTCTCCCTTACTTCAAAATGTCCTCCCAGGTGCAGAGTCTGCGCTTTAGAGGACCCACCAATGTAGAGAGCAAACCAAAACCTCCTCCCATCCCTCGTCACACTGGTATACTTCAAGATCAACTCCGCAGGTAAATCTTATTCTCTCAGGTCATTGCGACGTCAACTTAAAGAAATACTAGGGCACAACGCCGGCCATGGGCACCATCTTTTTCTTTGGCTTTGCGCATCCTGCTTTTAGTGCGGGTATCAGGCGCCATGTATTCCAACATTAGTGATTGCGACGAAGGTTCGGAAGCTATCACAATTGCAACAGTCTTACTGTTCTGAGTCGTGTCTTTAGTCTTCAACTTCTGGGAACCTTTACATTTCCTTGACCAAGGATACGGGTTTCAAACTTGGGAACTATCCCCAAAATTTGCTTTGAGGAGCTGGGCATATATTCTACTTCATTACATTCCCCCTCACATAGGAAATGTCATTCTTGCTGGTGACAAGGTCCGTTTTATTTCTTACCCGTTTATTTCTTTATACTGAGTATCTAAAAGCGGGCAGCTTTCTTTGCTGTCCGCATCTTTTTGGCCATAATTTCAGCCCTTGTTGAAGCGAAGTTTTATCGTACTGTTTACGAGAGAATCAATGATCGCGTCGGGCGCTACTATTTCTTCATGATGTTCTTCAGCGCGGGCATGTGGAATGCATCCACAGGTGTGATCTCAGCTTATAGGCTTGGAATCGCAGTTCTCAAATATGCTTTTTATAGCTTTCCTTCCTTCGACTTTTGCCATGTACACGTCGACCTTGGCCTTCTCATATGCACTTGCTCCTACATCTTTAGGCAACAAACGCCGGACACTGGCCGCAACATTATTGTTTTCCACAGGTGGAATCGTAGGCTGGCCATTTGCCCTTGCCCTTGCAATTCCTTTCGTTTTCGAGGAACTTTTCGTGTATGGTGCCGACATTGTCATGCCTGCTTCTCGTCCGACATGGATGATAAACAGGTTTATTCGGCTGGTTGGAGCTGGCGCCGCTGCTTCCCTCATTTTTGTAGGTAACGTTTATATTGAAAGATGCATATATCAACAAATTTTCTGACTGCACATCAGATACCCGTCATTGGAATAGACAGCTTGGCGTATGGAAAGCTAGCTATCGTACCATGGAATATTGTTCGCTACAATATATTTGGCGGCGCTGAACGGGGGCCTGACCTCTATGGTACCGAGCCATGGAACTTCTACCTCAAGAACCTTGCCCTTAACTTTAACTTCCTCCCAATCCTTGCCCTTCTATCCTTGCCTGCATTGCCAATCACCTACATTTTTGATCGCAAACGCCTTGGTTTCAAGAGCCCAGGGTCTAACGAGAGCTCCCCATTCTTTCTACTAGCTCTAAGGTTGAGCCCGCTTTACTTGTGGCTAGGCATTTTAACTCTGCAGCCACACAAAGAGGAAAGATTCATGTTCCCTGCTTATCCTTTAATATGTTTCAACGCGGCTATCTTTGTCTACCTTGCGCGAGGATGGTTAGAGACTATCTACATTTCTGTCACGAAGTCCCCTTATCGGGTCAGTCTCCTTTTTCTATCGTTCGGCTGTCATGTTTCTCAAATTTTATTCAGGCTTCCCAAACATCGATCTTCAAAAATTTCACTCTGTTTATTGTCCTGGCTTCTTCGTTCATTTCTTTAACTCGCGTCTTTGCCCTGTGGTATTACTATCACTCTCCGTTGACCGTTGCATTTGAGTTCCAAACGTTGGAAATTCCCCGTTTGCTCAATGTCACCGGACTCCTGCCAGTCTATCCTCCAGGTACAGCGGAAGAAGATACCCCACGCATTGATCTTTCACCAATCAAGGAATTTGGTCTGAAACTCTGCTATGGCAAAGACTGGTACCGTTTCCCAGGTCATTATCTTGTTCCAAACGGAATCGATGTCGAATTCATCAAGAGTGAGTTCGACGGCATGTTGCCCAGACATTTCGAACAAAAAGTCCCTGTTGATAACTACGAGGATAGTGGAGTTCTCGCCAAGCTCTCAGATAGATGGTGGTTGAAACCTCAGACACGCAATGTACCTGAAGATTTAAACGATCTGAACAAGGAAGAACCAACCCACTACGTACGTTAATATATTACTAAGTAGCATTATTTATTAACAATCTCGATTTATAGGTGCCTGTGGACGATTGCGACTACTTGGTCGATCTCGACTTCCCTCTTCATCCTCGTGATTCACCCCTGGAGCCTCGATATGTGACAATGACTGACAAATGGGAGAAGGTGTCTTGTCATCCATTCCTTGATGCTCTACATTCAGATGCATTAACAAGAATGTTCTGGCTACCGGGCGAGGCCTGGCAGGCAGGCAACGAGTATGGTGAATACTGTCTGTTGAGAAACGGGAAAAAGGTTTCGGGGAAGGAGGCCGAGGTGGCTCAAAAGGTTAGGAGTGGGGAGATCCGGTTGTAGGATCGGAACAAAAATTGAAGAAAATTCTCGCAATCCGTTATAAGCGGGTTACTAATTAGACAATAAATTAATGCACTACGTACAGCTAAATTAATATCAAAACACACAATTTCTTGTATTTAAAGTGTATGAAAAGGTAAACTTAAGGTGATAGTTATAATCCGCATGTTCGTGCAATTTGTTTGTCGTTGCTTGTCATGGGCTTCTCATGTTCGCCAATGCAGCATAGTTCAAATTCAAACTTCATGTCCTTCTGCGAAACCCATGCATTCAGCAGTACCTATATATTGAAGCTTTTCTTTCGTATCTAGCCAAAGAATACCATGGAAGACTTCCCTTTGGACTATGATCTTTATTCCCTCCCTGTATCGGCATCCCCGTCTGCTGAGTCAGATCTGGGTGCTTTGAATGGCACAATAAATCCATCGTCATCCTCCGACCTACTTTGCTCCTTGTCTTTGGGAGAGATCCCTGTATTCCTCTATGACGACGCATATATAGAGACCCTTTCGTCTCAAGACCTGGATACTATTGAAGAGGAAGGGCTTAGACGTGACAAGCGCGACTCAGTTCTCTTAACCCTGTCGCATAAATCTTCGGTTGCGGTGAATATGAGTTCAAATGCCAAATCTCAAGAACACCTGTCAACAGCTCAGAGTGAGACGAAAGCGTCAAACTACGCAAGATGTGGCCTCTCGGAGACATCGATGTCGAGCTTTGGGACGTCGGACAGCTCCGATACTATAGGCTCTTTCGGTACCTTTGGTCCCAAGCGAAGAACGATTGAAATGGATTCGAAAGACTTCTCAGCTTTCCTGGAAACTCAGGCTCTTGCTGCAGAAGCATCGTATTCGACTAGAAGTGTTATTGAACGACGCTCGATTGACTTTCACCCCAAAAAAATACTGCCCTCTGCTAGTGCTTTGAGTCTGTCTGACGTATTTTCTAGTCCCGGTATTCTTGGGGCCCCTAAAGGAGACAGATCCTCTCGTGCTTTGGAAAAAGATGACGCAGTTCCTGTTTTTAGAATACTTGATCAGGAGAGGCTTCAATCGAGAAAACCCAGTCCACCGCCGGTTCAAGACGAGAACTTCAGTACCACAAGTTCCGATCCAGAAATGGATACCCCCAAAGCAAGATTATCTACAACCGCGTCATGGATCTCGTCTAAGGAATGGGCCTATCCACAATATAAAGAAAATACTAGTAAGGAAACTCTCCACAGCGTGCCTCATGTCCAACGAGCCGCGCCATATGTGAAGTATGTGGAATTTGACAGTATAAGCCCCATCCGCAGGAAAATCCAAGTGCAGCCGTCAAATATACACAATCGCGACCTGAATGTGGAAATGGTGGCCCCTTATGTCTCTTCGCCCACACAAGAAATAACCGAAAATAATAAGCAGAAGGAAAAGCGAAGTGAACAACATCATCACCACCATGTACACCGTACGCCACCGAAGGACAATATCGAATGGCAAGAGAAATATGACTGGCTCAAAGGAACCACAATTCAATTTCTTATAGATCAAGAAGGTTTTCGTGCAGCGCAACCTTTCTTCAGATTCACTGGCGTGGCTCGCGTCCGGCCTCCACAGGGCTCGAAGTTGGGAGACGCTAGTCTTATTATGGCACAATTTAGGCCTATTGCAAGGCAGTCATTCCATTTTCACTATGCCCCGTTTGAGACTTGTCCAAACCTTAGAAGATTAACAGTCGATTTCGACGAGAACTATGACTATTTCTCGCGACAGGCGCTCTTGCCATTGAAATTCAATGGCGTCTACGTGCTACACGGATATGAAATCTCTCATTCTTCTCATGCATCTGTGTCTGCTGAAACTCTAAAGCTACACTGGCAATTCGAATACTTGGTTGATGATCGTCGAATGGATGGCTCGAACAGGGTCATGGAAGGAGAGAAGGATTTGACACCACTCAGCTTTTCTTGCTCTCCCGAGTTTGTGTTACCAACTCAAGGGAAGAAAAATACTATTATGCAGGTATTCAAAAAAAGCATGGCACCGAAACTGGTTGCAGAAAAATTGCAACCGCCAGGCACATCCAGAGTCACAACAAACAAACCAGAAAACATCTCGCCCTCAAAAAAGACGGACGCGCTTCTTTCTCATTTGGCTTCTTGTAAAGCGAACTATTTGTCGAGCCATAAGAGGGGGCAATCGCATT
>Ga0247779_1000494_pt1 | contig 24760 bp, 14 predicted proteins | sample UWRJL221509R5_FD_179925 | JGI IMG/M metagenome (GOLD analysis project Ga0247779, IMG submission 179925) | Plant litter microbial communities from Arlington Agricultural Research Station in Wisconsin, United States - UWRJ-L221-509R-5 | ecosystem: Environmental > Terrestrial > Plant litter >... | reverse complement strand
AGTAACTCTCTCGCTAAGTCTGGCATAGCAACAAAAGATTTACCGTAAGGAAATTTAGTAGGGGATGATTCGTGCAGAAGGAGCCTGACTCTGTCCCTGATAGCCTCAAATTGACAGAGGTTCAGCTCGTTTGCCTGCATTCCTATTGCTAGCTCTTTCATGAATATATTCATGCTGGTAAGTCTGGAGTTCCATTGCGCCGGACCACCGGACCAGATATGTCGCAAAGCAGTGAAGAAGCAGTCGTACGAGCAGCTATAGTTCTCTGCATCCCACGTGAGTCCAACAGGCTTGTATTGAAGCGTTTCTGGCCGTACGGTGGGCAAACTAACATTACATTTTCCCTCCAAATTGAGTTTAGATCTCTTATTGGGTGTTGATTGATCGTCTAACAGTACCTTGCGCTTCAAAGCCGTGGAATCAGGAACAAGTGTTGGACTTTGTATTCGAGAATTAGATGTATTTTTATGGGGTTTTTTTTTCCCCACTATAGCCCACAATCTCGTATTTAAGTCTTGCTCCTCAAAGATTTCGTCTTTTTTCCATCTGACCGCCGGATGAACTCCTTTCGGTATGTAGTGCAAGCCTTTCCAACTACGGAACTCACGTATAAGCGATCTTCTAGATGCTCCACGGACACACTCCGGAAGAGACCTTTCGTGTCTCAAACGAGTTATCTCATCGAGCAATTCCATTTCTCTGAACTCTTGCCTCAACCAGCCCGAAGCATTTCCAGTTATCAAGGCTGATTTGAAGTTCGTCATGATTACGGTATCGTCTGCGCGACTGCTTCTTGATAAGCATGTGTAGTATGACTGATGAGTCGGGCAATTGGAAACATCCGTCATATTGACATCCCTCGTCTTTCCCTGAGACGCGTAATCTGTCATAGAGAAGTTCGGTAGCACTTGGATTTGGTGTCTCGTGATCGCTGTAGACCACCCACTGTCAAATTTTATGTCAATAGCTGATGCAGATGCTGTGAGAGGAACTACGTTTTCTGGCAGGCCATCGAATTTAACAGATTTAGGAGGATTAGTCAAGCGCACAAACAAAACATCTAGAATGGGTTTTCCGTGCGCTCCGATAGACTCTTGCCATCCAGCCACAGTTCCCTCTTGCCCCCGAGTCATACATAGTTCGGTAGCCTCATTACGGCGTATCATGACAGGCAGCCCTAGGCAAATACTTAACGTCCCTGGAATCAGCTCATTATTACAGTTTGGAGGCAGAGACCACAATGCTTCTCTCATAGCAGGTGAGATATGCCTGATCTTGAAACGCTTGTCGCTTCTTTTACTTTTGCGTTTGTTCTTGGGTTGTGTTTCTGCCCTCGACATAGTTGGTTCATCACTTGAGTAAAATGTATGTAATTCTTGACCAGTATCTCTGGAAAACTTATGTACACCCAATCGATTTATCTCATCTTTCTTGTCGTTCCACGATGTAATTATAGATTGATGTCGGTATTTTGGTTGTGCTATCTTTGACGCTGGTGTATTTTTAGATCCGACAATTAAGCTACGTAGAAAAACGATGTCATCCGATGTGCAGGCCTTGTATCGCATGTTTTCTAGTGCCTTTCTCAATTTAGAATCTTTCTCGCTCTGTGTTCTTTGTCTCATATTTTGGCGCAGGATAACCACAGTATCCACTTGATGCCACATTGCCTTTCCCATTGCTTCTCTTTGGCCGTTCTGTGTCACCGCATTAATATCACCAACCCCCACGCAACCACTATATAGAGCTGCGTTCTCCTTTCCTATTACGGGGGGGAGTTGCGCGAAGTCTCCTGCAAAGATAATGTTGATCCCTCCGAACGCCGCACTCTCATTTCCAGTCGCTAAAGCTAGCCTTTCGCAAATCTTGTACATATCCATGCATGAAAGCATGGAAACTTCATCAAAAAAAATGAGATCAACGCCTTCCAGTCGCTCTTTGATCTGCACCATACGTTTTGCTGTCAGTTTATTGTTGTCTCCCTCCCTCATTCCGAGTATATAATGATAAGTGGAGCCTCCCAGAAGTGCGGCAGCAGTCCCAGTGGGGGCCATGACTATAAGACGATGTTTTTCTCCTCGTCTTTCGAGAAGTGTAGCGATTGCCTTCAGGACCTGAGTTTTACCTGTCCCGCCCATTCCACCGATATACATTTTGAGTTGCGAAGTCTCACGACCTAGGACATGCTTAGCCGCAATACGGTATGCTCTTTCTTGCTCTTCGTTAAGGCTGAACTCGTGGGCAACCTGTTCAACTTGATCGTCTTCATGCTTAATGTATTGTGAATTTTGTAGTTCATCCATTGTCACTACTCTTACTGTGTTATGCACACCCGCAAATGGTGTACTCTGAGCTGTAATACTTGTGCTTGAAATATTTCTGGACATTCTTTCCCGTATTTTCTCTTGTTTCTTCGATTCAACAATTATTCTCCAAGTCTTTCCTGGTATGTACGACTCGGGAATGACTCTGTCTTTGTCTATATATATATTGTGATCTCCCGCACTGCTGGTATTGAGCCATCCGATGCCAGACAGCGTATCCCTAATTTCTCGACGGTTATCTCTCCGTCGTGCTCCAATGACACCTTCAGTAGACATATATGCTTGCTCATCTGTTATGCTATCCTCAACAATGGCGTCATAATGACCTTCTATGCACAGTTCATCGTTGAATTTATCATCTATGATCGGGTCAGGTGTCTCTTCGTCGCTCCCTTGACTGCGCATAATAGCGTTATAGTCGTCTCGTGCATCCAGGCACTCGTACCGTACTTGAAAGTACTTCATTATTTCTTTCTCTCTGTCAGAAAATTGATGCAGATTAAAAATAGTTTCCCATTGTTGGTCAGGAGATTTTAAATCTTCTATTTTTCTCCATGGTTTGAAGAGAGTTAACATTGTTATTGCAAAATAATTCATATTACCGTCTTTTTCGCGTGGCAAAGCACCGCCGATAAAGTTAGGAACGATAGAGTGATTCTCCCTTACACAGTGTACTTGATGTGTAGCTGCTAGAGGATGATCAGATAGGAACGGAAAACCTTTTACATGCTTGGGTTCGTTAGATTCAGAGCCTTCCGTGGAATCTGTATCGACTGTACATGAACTTGTCTCTTCACTGTTATCAGATTCACCATCGGAATCATTAATGGACGAGTCAACCTCATCGCTAATTTCAGCAACGTCATCAAGAACAAGAGCCTCTTGAGTGCCACTATCGGATGAATCTCCGTCACTTGACTTTTTTTTTCTAGAAGCAACTGTATGTCTTCTAGATAGACGCACCCAATTATATAAATTGAAATGGGCATACAAGTGCGGTCTGTACATATAATCATCAACTAGACGAGATGGGTACAACGTGTCGCCTGTCTTAATCATCAATACCTTTTCGTCTTCACTCTCCTCGATTTCATTCAACAAGGGGTTTTCGGCTGCCCACTTTCCATAAATATAGTTTACATAGCTCTTCCAATAGAACGGCACGAAAGTGTAATTTGTGTAATGATCCGGATTTCCCAATAAGTACATTGAAGCCATCGGCGCGCCTATCTCCATCTTTACCGTCAGAGAATTTACGATTTTCGTCATAAGGCGGCGCGCTACGTCTGCTCTGTCTGACGTTGTGTTAAGTGACTCAAGATGACGAGCATACACGCTCCTGATAGTATCGAATATTGTGTGTGTTTTAAGACTAAATTTAGATATATAGTCAGAGACGTATGCTACCACTGCCTTCACAGCTGTCCCTGAATGCAAACAAGTAACGTCGGAGTTGCACCTGAGCAAATACGTTACTACTGTTGTAAAGGTGTTAATGAATTCTTCCATTTTTTTTAACTCTATTCGACCGGTTTCCTTTTCCGCGGCGCTTTCGCTCACTATTTTTCGAGGAAAGCGCGCCTTACATTTTTTCCACTTATTGTTAAGGCATCCTTTATAATCCTTATTTTTCACTACCTCACCATTTTTCTTAATTCCGCTGCTGCAAGTATGAACATTTGATTTCAAAATAATGTCGTCGACCTCCTCGTTATATTTTTCCCACCATTTATCAAGGACCGCACATTTGTTACAATTAGCGTCCCACCTTTTGCATATAGGCGGGGGCTTGCTGGGTGTGGTACGCGTAGGATCTACGTAGGTAGAAGTCTTACTTTGCTTCTCTACATGCTCTCTGACATGATCCATGGTTCCAGTTATAAATTCGCCTTTGTTGACGCTTTCTAAGTAAAGTAGGAGGGATTTTGTAAACTCGGAATCATCGTTTTGGATTTTATCGCGAATTTCTTGGGGTGTAAAGGCGCCGTCAATCCACAGTAGCATATGTAAGTGTAAGGTAAGACGACCTTGCTGTTCGACCGTACCATAGTAAGCTTTGGTATTTCCGTACAAGCCCGAACGCTTAGTCCCGACGCCAAGAACATGCTTAATGAACATTTGAACTACAAAATGAAAGAACCTGGCGCCTGCTACAGGATTTTTCGTAACAATACGCATAGATGCATCTTGTGATAAGTTGTTTAAATTATAATCTGTCTTAGTGTTAGCCCAATATATACATATTGGGCTTTTGACATCTGCGGGAGAGAAGGTAATGAACCATGATGGCGCGCCTATGTACGATATTAAGGACCATATCTCGTTTCGGAGAATCTTTTTGCTAGTAGAGGTGCCATTTACTTTTCCGGCCACACAGTCGATGTCATTTAGAATCTTGAAGCATTCTTTTTCTGCATCCGTTTCCGGGTCGATATGTGATCCTTGGCTTTCCATTCTTTTGATAAGTTGTGTTAATGTTGATACGTCTATTTTAAGGATCCTATTAGCTATGTCATCGAACCTTTTGGAGTCGGCCAGGACAAAGGCCGACCTGGTTGCTGACTTAATCTGCTCATGATTAAACGCAATTAGCGGGAAATGGGGATCAACTTGGAATCTTTTGTCATAATACATCAAGAGATGTCGTTTGTGAAGGACATCCTTCAACGTGTGTGACATTCCTAGTCCTCCTAAGCCGTATGGGAAAAGACACGGGAACATCAAAGGATATAGAGTAGGATTTTTATAGATAGACTCTGGTACGTCGTTATGTCCAATTGCCAAAACTTTCCCATTCGAGTTCATGTGCTTGAGTGCTTCTGCGCGGAGGATCTTTGTGGAAGATACAGTGTTCAATTGCTCTCCCACAAGTCCATGAACTGTGAAAAGACATTCACCGGATTCTATTCCATCCTCTGCCTCCATATCATCCAAGCTTTGACTTTCGGCATCTTTGTTGCTGTCTCTTTCGTAATAGAGAACTGTTACAGGCGGCCCTTCGTCCGGATAGCTGGCTAAGGCATCTCGGTCAATTACTACGTCATCATATCCCGAGTGGTTGACAACCAACCATTCTAAAGCTTCTGCTACGGCATTTCTGCGGACCAGGAGAGGGGTTCGCTTCATGTCTTCGGCCGTGGGTTTTGTCGAACCTGTGAAAATATATGCGAGAACTTCATCTAATTCTGAGCACGGAGGAGGTAATTTATCATAAATTCTCTGCATTGGATTGCTGAACATAATAGCATTTGCCTTCAGCTTACGGCCACCGCTGGCAACTTTTACGACACAGTAATTATGACGGATGCGCGACACTAACATACGCTCGGCAAATCGCAGATTGGACAACACCGCCGGTACATCACCAACCCACAGTCCGTTTGCCAGAGCATTGCGCGGTCTCTCACCCATCTGCAGAGAAGAATTGCAAGTTCTGCATACGCGCTGGCATCCAGTTGCCAAAATCGGTACCTCAATCTCCTTAATAGGCTCCGACCGGGACTGTCGTTCTAGACGTGTGACGCCACCCTGAATCAAGACCTGCAAATTGTCTTTCAGTCGTCCCATGCTCATCAGGTTTTTTGTGAGCGTAAGTTCCCCGCAAACAGCGCATCCTTCTTCTGCCACAGTCTTCATATTCACATCTGTGCAAAAATCAGTTATGATCTTATGTTCAAGTCTTCGGTCCGAAGGTTTGGGCGGGAATGTCTGCGTTAAAGGCCGTAAGTCTTGATCTTTACCTGGTGAAGACTGTTTTATAGCTCCTTTCCTGCTCACTAATTTTTTGAATATGACGAAATTATTCTTACACCTGCTATCACATCGATGGCGAAGCAGCTCCGTTGCTAGACATGAACGGGACATTCGCGTCATCTGGTTTGCTTGATTTGCCGAAAAGCCGTGCATCATCATCAGATCTTTAGATCTATATATAGGCATCAAAGAGATGCAGTCGACTAACTTTATTCGGCAGATTACAAAAATATCGGTGTCAGAATATTTAGCGACTTCTGGGTCCACCGCTAGAATGTGACATTGATATATGAAGTCGTCGCTCTCCTTATAGCTGTACCGCATTTCTATCAAAGCGTATTCTTGTATATCACCGTAATTTACAGTGTGGGAAAGAGCTCCGCCTTTGTGGGTACGTAGTGTCCATTTATCTATGAATTTGTTATGCAAGCGACCTTCTTGTCTGGACATGGAAAACCTAGGCCATAAATATGCGTGATAACTAGGACAAAGATTTCCAACCACAAGTACTAGAAGCAGTGGTATAAATAATAGCATTGCAGTACTGTAGTACCAAAGATATTGACCATAACCACTCTCGGCACGGAACGTATTGTTTACACCCGGAGGCACGTTGTAGTGAGACTTGATGTCTGTAGGCGTTGTATCCATGAGATAGGAATATACGAAGTATATACTTCTGCTCATGGGAGAGAATGCATCGACTTCTATCAATGTTAGAGAACTTTATATGATTCAAAGTGAGATAAAATACGTCGTATATACATGTTTCAGAGCTCGGACATATCATATCAACTCTGTGATTATTTCTGCATTACTACAACTTCAAAGGCGCACTGATAAATCTCTGTTTCCGATCTATCAATTGTCTACTCCTACGTATCCTTCGGTGATGATATCCGGTAAACCAGAAAATTGACATATCTCTCCTCCAAGTCGCCAAGCTATTGGGCGTCCCCTGTTTCGAAGGTATTTGCTTTCTTCTCTACCCTTGTTCAAGTCCAAGGATCGGAAAGGGAAGAAGAGAGTTCCCTCGTCGCTTGCATGACGCTTGGTATGCGGGCAATTTACGTAGGAACTACATTCATGGACAACGTGCTCCTTCCAGGCATGGAGCCCCACCGAGATGCTGAATCCACGCTTTGTATATTTCTCCTGGCAAATCATCATCCGTGCCCTAGAAAGCGCGCTGTTGTCGCCACTCCTCATGGGGTTTATCAAGCTCTGGAAGTTGAGGGTGAGAGAAGGATATGCAGACCATATTCCGTACGCGGTTATCGCATTCATGACAGCTGTGAAATGGAATGCGAATAGAGGTGCCAAGGGATCAATAGTCGACGACACAATGATATTGATTATAGCCGTCTCGCTCTCCATGATGATAACTTCATGCATGTACTGAGAAGCATATGGAACGCCAGGCAATTTACGATAGGAAGCTATGAATTTGAAGCCCGTATGCTTCAGGAAGTATTTGATGACGGCGTTCCTCCGGTAGTAGGGGACATAGAAGTCTATATCCTTCGGTTCAAAAGGTTTCACATTCGAACCGGTGAACATAAGCTGTAGCGCGGCGGACCCCGATATGATTGACCTATTATCTTTAAGGAGTTCGAGGATGCCTTCAGGAGATAGTCCAAAGCTCGAGATTAATTTGTAGACCTTTGATAAAGTGTACACCTGAGTGAGATCGCGAAAAAAGGAATTCGTCATCCCTAAGCTGGAGATATCGCCAATATGCATCCACGAGAGCATCTCGCCCAGGGCATCGAAGTCCATGGAAGCCAAGGTATGATGGATTTTGATTTGGTCATGCGAAATAGAAAATTTCCCTTTGCGCGCAGCATAATTGGAGCTATACAATTCTGGTCAGCGTAGTACATAACACTACGTATCGGAAAAATGACATACATGATTGACTGTTTCCTTATCGTTGGTGTCATGAATGATAAGAGTATCCGTCTGATGATACTATAGAGGTTAAGCTGGATACTCGTTCAAAAGAGGAACCGTGTGCCTTTTATAGATGAAAATCCGAGACGATTGGAATTCAAAGAAATATATACCAACCAATGTCGACAGAAGTTTCATTTTTGACTTAGAGCGCTACAGTTTTGACACAACGGATCTAAGTGTGGCAATGGATATGGCCCTTTCTGACTGTGGTCGTAGATAAATGCAGATATAAAAGCGCTGAAGAAACATGGCTGATATTTCAAAGAAGTCTTTTCCTGGAAGTACATATTATCACGCATATTTTCCGATGTCTAGAGACCCTGGTCGTACAGCCATCATCAAAGAGATATCTGTTATAGACATCTCCGAGGACAAACTAGAAACTGTTATCGAACGACTGGTACAAATTGTATGTACGAATGTCTCATTACTGCATCTCACTGCCTAACATAATTTCTACCCCAAGGATCTCACTGTCTTCAACGACCTTCTATCCTGCGATATTTGTCAGGAGCGAATGAAAAGGCCCGTAACGTGAGCAGTAGTTTACCTCACTGGCTGACGTTTCCATTCAACAATATTATATGACAGTCTTTCGGAGTGTGGACATTCCTTCTGTCGCGAGTGCATCATACACTGGTTTCGTCGTCTCAAGGGAGATACGACAACCATTAATCAGACAGACGAGCTTGTTGGAAGCCCGTGGAACACACTTACCTGCCCAACCTGTCGAGCGGTTGTGCAGCGCAGACCAAACAAAGCTTTTATCATCGAGCGAATAACTACAATTATAGAGGAAGCAGTCAGGAAGTTTGAGGGGAAAACGCGCATTGTGGTTGACGGTGTAAACGAGGATATTATGTGGGACAGATATTTCGGACCCGATGCGATTTAGCCTGGTAACATGTTTCAGTTAACTGTATCATAGCTTGATGGTTAAAGTAAGTACCAGTAGACACTGTATCCACTTCTACACCGAAAATAAGGTGATACAAAAACATTTGACGGCAAATGCTCCTGCGAAGGCACGACAAGATAATAGAGTTCCTCAGTTGTGGTTGTGGGTCCAGTTGACACGCGCCTATCAAATTTGATGAAGATTTTACATTACATATACACATGTTAACATTTTATCAAGATCTTTGAGATCGATCCTGCAATGCGATCTTTATTAAATATTTAAGTATGGTATGGTAGCAACTTACATCATAATACAGATACATCTGAAACAGGACGCCGTTTATGACATTGTCAGTCTGTTGAAGTCGCTAACTGTCACAATCATGTTTCCAATTCATGTGTGGCGGTATGGTTATTATTGGGCCTCACACATTGAACTTACAGAAAGTCCGAATATTCAGCAACTATATCCTTGAATACACTCTTGGCTCTTGTTTTGAATATTGTGATAGCGCCTTTTAAGATCGAGTCCCTCCCCAAAAAACAGCAACTCAAATATGATTGACTCAAGTTCCATAAAAATAATAAATAACAAGGTCATAAATAATAAATATCAAATCGCGAACGGTGGCAAGCAGTCAATAAATATTTCAGGTATTAAGTACCCGTAAATATGTGCGCGTGCGATAAATATTCCCCACTGCGTGGGCATCATAGTTTAGGAATGTGCTATACAAACCTACGAAGGGCAACCCCAAACAATCACCCAGTGGATATTCAATGTCAAGGTGCTCTGCCCCTCCTTGTTCTTGTACATACCGATGGTATGACCCACAGTGACGCAAGAACCGTCGGGTAGATCAGTTTTGCCTTGTTTATAGAGAGGTAACCCCGCAACGTCATTTATATCTTCGGAAAGCACAAAATTCCCGGCTGTGGCGTCATAGATCGGAACTGATGCTATCATTAGATCCCATTCATTTATCATGCGCAACATCAAGCTCACCGTTATCATGCGCGCCAAGACTAGTACGGACATATTTGACGCGCCCCAATCCTGGCCCCGCCACGGCAGGTGAGGCAGGCGCAGCCGACAAGTTGCGATTTAAAAAACTTTGAAGTCCAAGGCCGGTCGCTGCCTTGCGTGGAGGCGATGCTACATTGAATATTTCGTGAGAATGCCCATAACTGATGATCTAGAAAATTAGTTGTCACTGACCCATATCAGAAATTCGTGTGCTGAAGGATAGCGAGGAATTGTGGAAGCAAGGCGCAAGGATGCTTCGGGTTCCGAATACTGTCCCTAAAAAAGCGACATAACGCTCAAATTCTTGGGAATGAGGAAGAAGCGTTAAACGCTTGCTGATCGAGCTTCTATCTTTGTAGGAATTGATGTGAGTGCGAAAAATATCGCACGAAAGCACGCAACCTGTGATCACCGCCATCATACAAGACGTCTTCAGCGCAGGGGATACAATATAGATTCCATGATTCAAGTTGGACGAAATCTTTATTTCGCCCACTCCAACATACGAGGGTGCAGCTCTCGATGGGTTGAAGTAGATATCATGAGCGGAGAATGTGATCGCATCTTTAATCTTCCTGGATGACGGGAAAACGTAGTAATTAGATACGAGTTATCATAAATATAAGATCCTTACTTCATTACGTCTCTGCTCGCTGATATCAGTTCTCTCCACAAATCGAACTTGAAAAATCCGATCGTGGAATCATCATCATTACTATTACTAGATCGTATGATGGCAGATCTACAAGAAAAGGCGTATTGAGTAGGCAAGATAGTAAAGCAAATTTTATACGCACTTCAAAGGTGGAAGGTTAGCATAGCTATCTACCAAGTCAATTTCTTGCAACCGAGGATTCATGACGGATTGGAGCGGGGAATCAGGCATGACAGGTGAACCCACGCGACTGAAGATATAAACGGATAAGTGACAGTCGTACAAAACACAAACGAGCATCGCGACAACTCACCTTAGGCTCGAAGGCTCTGAGGCTTCCGATCCTTGTTCCTTTTCCGGGATAGGACCGTCAAGTGTGGCAGAACTAAAAAAAGATTGTCAGGACATGTAAGCTCATGTAACGGCCGACATCAGCAATCAACATCTCGGCAAAGTATTCACCGTTTGTCATCTTTGATGTGACGATCGGAGAGATCATGGTCTTGCTTATTATCGGTGTGCCTTAATATCTCTCCGTCCTCAGGCTCATCCGAGTCGATGTGGGGCAATTTTTTCGTGGTTCTAATATTAGGAAAGATGCAAAAATAGCTGACATTGGGCGTCTATCGTGAAAGATTTGAAGCCACTCACTCATCTCTATCGGATAGGTCTGCGTCCTCAGCAGTTCTCTTGTTGACGCTGACAACATTGTTCGTTAGTGATGCAGAAACTGTAGACCTTACAGCTCAAGACGTACCCTGTATGACGGGATAATGTACCGCGAGACCGAGTTCCTTTAATTTGGTGGGCAGACATGGCTCAAGCCCTAAGAGCATCGTGTTAGAGTGTTTTGCGGCATAATACATAGTGACGACTGACTAGGATATTCGGGAGGTGTGAGCGGGGTTAATTGGCCAGGCTGTTCGGTCGTAAGGCGAACGTCAGGCGATGCATTACTAATATAGCACAAACCACATACCAAACAGTGTTTCGTAGGAGGGTGCAAATAGTAAGGCGCAAAAAAAATTCTAATGGCTTGTCCTTTATACTGTAAGCTTACCTGCTGATTAAAAATGACACAGAACCAAAAGTTTCTATATCTATAACGTACCTCCATAATCCACGGACATGAGAGGTGGATCTCATATAGGCCTAACGGAAGAAGCGAAACGTATCACAAAGCGGCGCCTGTAAGAGATCAATACTAGTCGATACCCGGGTCTCTGAATCTTAAGACGTTAATTGAATGACATTACAATTTCTCACAAGGAACATGTAAAGACGTACATTTACTTGTCGCAGGATTTCAGATATTTTGATCTCCCCGAGTCCTGACCCTTGTCCTGGGTAATTTAATTTATGTGTTCGGACAAGTTCCCATGACATGCAGTGCAGTGTTAGCCATTTAATATTCTTAATTTCTCCTAGGGGATGAAAGACATACATGCTTACCAAAACCTCAAAAGCGCTTAGATCTCAGCCGCGAAAAACCCAATGATACATTAGTGATCGAGCTTCCGTTATCTCTATTCCAGCGGCAAGTAGTTAAAGGTCTCTTGCCCCCTTTTATGTCGTAAAGCCGTTTTCAGCTCTACCTAGTCCTTCTGGGATTATTGATTTCGCCCGTTTCACCTCGAGGCGATTCTTCCTGCTGCATGTCTGCGAGTCAATCCTGAAAAGATTGTCATTGATAATAATTCCCCTGAGCAACGCGCTCAAAGTCGGACTTCGCATATTTATGCCGTTGTCTCCACGAAGTCAAAACCAGCTGTTCCGAGCGATTTCTACGGGTTTCAAAGTTAATAAATACCACGTTGAATTGTGCTCTGCAAATGATTCAAATCATCAGGGTGCAGGACGGTGACCTCCTAAAGTTCGCTGTCAAAAAATTCCGCGGAACTTTGGAAAATAAAAATCCACCAAATCAGGCGTATACAAGCAATCAGATTACCAGAGCTTGACTCGAACAAAAAGTGTCCGAGGAAATAAAACACTTATCATTGCACAGATATATAAGAACAAAACAGTATTCCTCTCTTGTCACTCCAAAATACACTGCCCGTTCATACACACCAAGAATCCATGGACGAACACTACGATAAAGATCTTGCGGGTGATTGAAATGTTAAGTTTTCATTCGCTTATTCACTCACCCTATGTTATAGTGAACATACTCGAAAAAGCTCTCGAAGAGGGATGTAATAAATTCTGTCTGACGCGTTTATTTGATGTCAGAAAAGTTTAACTCTTTTGCCTACAAGTTTGACTCACTATTTTCTATGACATCAGGGAGTGAATGTGGCAAACTCTATCGATTTCCAAGTGTCCCGAGTCGAAAAACCCCAATCGTTTGTCATTACCCGAGCATACAACTCTGATTCAACTCCACCCCCCGGCAATCCGAATATGATTACCTTCAAAGGGGTCTTGATATCCAAGAGCATCCCACCATTGAATGTGGACGACCTGTAAGCATCCACGCCTGCAATGTCCGTGCATAGTATTGACCCCTTCCAGTCCCAGAAACCCTAACAAGATAAAATATAAGCGCCAGGTGATTGCGATATCGGGCTTGGATGCACCAGCTTTCGAGACTGGAATAAGAAACTTAGCGGTACTTTATGATATCTTGGCGCGTCACTTTCCGGAAGGCCAATTAGAGCCATGGGTGCCAAGTGTGTCTGGAGGGTCAATAATCTTCGAGGCAAGCAATCGACTATTCACACCTGCATACGACATGGTTCCAGGTACAGCTATCGATTTCCCTCTTGAATGGGACTCCGGCAGGAAGCTCCAGACCGCAGCAGGAGATAAGTTCAAGTTCATAAAAGATAACCTTGTGGCGTACAGCATGAGGAAAATAGAAGACGATATAGAGAGGTATGTGCTTTACTTACCGACTTCAGAGTTTGATAAATCATGTCCTCGGTGATAAATAGGTTCTACGAGATATCTCCTGCAAAGTTCCGCCTGGGAGACATCGTTGAGGTGGAATTCATGGTGACAGCAGTCAGGATCGGAAAGGATAGATTCCGAATGTTAGTCAAACTGAAAGGTCTGACTCTAATCGACGACTCGTGCTCCAAGGTGCGTTTGTATTCCTCCAGGTCACCCGATGTTCAATTAATAGTAGGGATGTTGCAGCTAGCGTCGCTTTCGCGAATTCAGCTACAGATGTCGGCTGCGAAGGCGTCTGCTTGCAAAAGATCGAACAGCGAGATGGAACACAGTGACAGCGAGGCCCTGAGGCGTGTGTCCAGGATGAGGATTGATAATTAGAAGCTCTGTATGATTAGGTACAAATTGCATGCATAGTTGTTAGCTATGCGTAGCGTTCAGTCACCTGAATGTCTCTCGTACATAATTAAACATACTTGTGACTCCTTTCCTGAACATGGCAGCGCCCCTTCCATCAAGATATTTTCAATTTCCTGCGGAGAACCGCCTCCATCTGCACACAAAGCAACGGATGAACGTTGAATGTTGACCTAACATCGACCAGTTGCGTGTTGCGCCGAAAGATCTCCTTCCGTGGCCGGACATGTGAACAAGGATGCGCGAGGATGCCAGAAAATACAAACAACAACGAGAAGCGAAGAAGAAGAAGAATCCTGAAGGCAAGTAATATTGGAAGGAATGGCAATAGGGACTCGAGGAGAGGAGAGACTGGAATACGTTGAGTGCTTAGTCAGAATCGCTTATCCACCGAGAGTAAGGTCTAAATCCCTTCATTTATGTTGGATTTTCATCAACCTTTCGCGGACTCAAACTACTCTTTTTTTCTGCCAGACAGCACGAAATTATGCAGAAGTTGTTATGGAACATGCTCATAGGATCCTAGGGGAGGGAACAGAGGAGAGAAACATTCTTCTAGGCGAGTACTAGAAAACAAGTATTGTTTATTGTGCCGTCGGTAATGCACAGGGAGATTCGACAACACAACCGGAGCAAACGACACACAGCTGGATAACTAGTCCGCGCATGCACCAAGTCAGCATATACTGACACTACAACACGCCTGGATATGCTGGTCATCACCACGATTTCCGTTCTTCGAGGAAGACCAGTTACCTATCTGAGGCACTGTTTCCGCACAGCCCATACATACTGTCTTGTGGAAATTCGTCTTTTTTGGTGACTGGTTAGCACCCAGAAATTCATTGGGTACGTCTGCAGATGATTTTCTGAGGTCGAATGTGATGTAGGTTTTTCGAATCTGTTCAACTATACATGGACAACAGGAAACTTTCATAAACCTGACTTCGGACATGGTAAGCAGGGCAACTCACAATAGTTCTTCCACTTCATATGGGACTCTATCAAAAGGCCCTTCAAGGTACCCCGACCATCAATCTCTGCAGATTTTTTTTGGTCGCTCCTTTTAATAATCTTGGATTATCTTGTCGCCATATCGCTTCCTTGCTCATCAGACGTCACATGCGCGCGCGCTGGGTTAACTTTGGCTTGCCACACTGATGGCCAACCTCTAGTTTCCTCGCGATTGGATGTACCTACAGGCAGAATGCTTTAATATGACGACTAAACATGGAATCTGTGCGCTCACTAACGCAAAAGCGTAAGGAATCTCGCCTCTGCAAAGAGAATCGCAAACCACTTCCATTCATAAATCGGGCTCGGCGCGATTTGCTTGAACAGAATCCAGATAAACAGTGGCTGAAGCTCAATCTATGGGCTTGTGCGCTGTGTACATATACGACGCCGGTCACATCCCGACACTAATGACTGGATTAGATGACTGGATTTCATTAGAACTGTGAGCTCAAGAGACTGACTGATCGTGCTTTAGGCCATAGCCATGGATGCTGTTGCCGAATAATCAATATGGTGAATCCAACACTTCTGTGGCTAGATAGAAACTCTTACTGCGTAGCTCGATGCCCTCTGTTATTGGCTTAGCTGCCCACGGTCTAAACTACACGGTGAGACTTCTTCCCAACGACTGTCCAATATACAGTCCTCCCTTCACGGCAGCTCAAATACATGTTGCCGCCCTTCGTTCTCCTGTACTGGAAAGTATGGTGTATTGCTGGCTCACTGCAGAATTCGGTAAGTCGCTTCTCCTCGCCACCAGGAAAAGGATGTATTTCGTCCCCGTGGAAATTTGCATCCTAGCTCTTGCTTCTTCGTAAATTCTATTCATTCATGAGGTGGTCAGCATACTAGTGTCCCTGGGGTAAGTTCTCCAAAAAAGAAAGTATACGGACGACTAAATACTAACCTTACCCTCCTATCCTTCGTAGTAACATGGAGAAAAGAGCGAGAAAGAATATGGGTTGTAAGGCCCTTGATATCTGGCTTGCACCCTAACACAATTTGTTGGATATTACTGGTATTAACGACCATCATGGCGAGTAGGTAGGTCATTGGGGTAAGTAAGAATCGAGGACGCATATTGGCAGGACGCGACTTGCCTAGCATATGACAAATACGCACGGCTCACCAAGCGGCTCATTTTTTCCAGGTCAACCACCTACGCGCAAGGTACAAACTGGTGCATCACGGTTCGTGTCATTTTCCAACAACGTAAAGGGCTAGTTAGTCACTTATCCGAATTGCACCGTCTTGAGTGACCCCAAACACCACCATTCCCGGTCGACTTATACACCACCTACCATCGTACACGAAAGCACAGACCTTTGTATAGTGCACCGGACGCAGCAGTAAGAAAGTTATATGCATTATCGTGAATTTATTATTTTTTCTATTAAGATTTATGATGATTTACTCGAAATTATCCCCACCACAGAAAGGGTCGTGGCCGAAATTGGTTTAAAAGGGGTTTAGCTAGCTACATACCCCTTTCTCCCGCCCCCCATCTCCACGTCTTTTGTACCAACGTCGAGCTTCGACTTACCGCCTCGCGCAACAACCTCGTCATGGGTACTTTGGAAAACAACAACCTTGTGTGGACAGGTATTTGCTTCCTTTTGCATCCCGTGCCTCTGCTGATCGTTATCGAGTAGTCGCTATGGAACTAGGGGTCTTATTTGCGGCAGGCTCTGCGATATGGCGCATAGTCTACAAGTTCAGATGGTTAAGGCTTTGGTACGACGACCTTTCGGCGGGAGTGGCGGCCACTGGCTGCCTTGCTATGATTTTCTTAATATCCATAGCTTGTAAGTTGTATCCTTCTGTGGCTGTCGTCCTGGCTGACAATGATCGATTTAATAGCAGAAACCTCGAGACCGGAAGTCCTAGGACTATGCATCTGGGCTTCAATAAATATCAAAGTTCTTGTCATGTGGTACGGAAATAAATTTCTTTACCGTTTTTATTTATCGAAACTGATTGTTATAGGTCGACAAGATTAGAGGCTATAATGTCCATAGCACGAGTTTATTTATTGAGACGCCGAAAACTACACACTGTGTACTTTTTGGCAGCCATCTTACTCTTCGTTATCTTCCCTCCGGTCATATTTTTATCGAACTACTCATGTGCCAAAGACGAGTCTTGGTTACTGGATGCCGATCCGGTGTGCCCTCTCGCCGCGTCTCCGTATTTGACGGCAATTTCCAGTAAGTTCATAGTTTTCTTTTCCTGTCTACGTAAACTCAATTTTGAGCTTATAGTAGAGTTCATAATCGATATTCTACTGGCCTTGTCGCCGTTCCACGTAGCGAAGGACTTGACGCAGAGGAAACAAATATTGGTTGTTTCGACAAGTTTTTCCTCGACCACATGGGTCCTGCTTATCAATATTGCAACGACTGTTGTTATCTTTCGAGCTCACCCGTTGAAGGCCCGGATACTGCTCCTTCTCATGGACATTACTGTGAGTTTATTTTGGTAATTATTTTGCAGCAATGACAAATATGCTTCAATACAGATCATTGTCTGCGTCCTGTCTTCCAATATAGCAACCGTCGCAGGCTGTCTATACAGACGAATGGAACCTCCGAGTCAAGCTGTAACGCAAAGCATTCAAACGTGGGACCGCGCTGATACAGATCCCGAGGCCGCGCAGGCAGCAGGATCAACTATCGACTTACAAGAATTTCTGCAGACGGAAGTTCAGCCAACGGAAGAAGGGCTTAGTGGCCGATCGGGAGCCGCTGACTAGAGCCTGCATCTTGCCTGATGGACCCCGAGTACATAGTTAATCCCCTCGTAGCATGACCGCCCTTACGGCCTGACATGTATATATTTCTATTTATCAGCTTACAACTTAATAATTTATCATATGGTCCTGCATTTTACATCTTCTATTTATTGACCATGGCATTGCGGGCGTAGTATCTCTGGTGTCTTGACATGTGAACCTTGATCTGAAATTATATTACTTTCTTTTCTATCCTTCAACTCCGTGTCACATCTGTCTCATCTGTTGATTCCATGTCCATATTTCAGTTTCTATAGCCATTACACCTGTCCAGCAGCAAAGATACTGGAGCCGGTAATATATAAAATACGAAAGCATGCTACTTTTAATCATCCAATACATTCTCTTGCTATATCATGCACGACTCGGATGTCATTGATATTGTCAACGAAATGCGCCTTTATAGACCGGTAGGTTGCATTTGAAATTCTGGTTAACAAGTTTGCTGATAGATACTAAAATTTCAACTGGAAGACAGCTACAAGATATACCGGCATCTTGTTCGGTTCGCAGTGTGAAGCACCCCATATAGTACCACTTATGTGCGACACTGGCCTCACAACAGCCAACAAACCAAGTGATCTCGCAATAGAAATGTGGATGAGAGTCTTTCCGCTGTTCTCGCCTCATCTAGTCAACCTAGACGACTACTGCATCACTGTACCTGAAAGCAGCGACGAGACAGATATTTTTTACACTATTTACTTCGTTGACCAGGTGAGTACCCCAGGATCATGTGACTTATGTCTCCGGTCGAGTCCTAAACGGAGATGCAGGTGTACGGGCCCTCACAGTGGCATTTCAACAGCTTGATTAGCGGATTGAGTCAGATATCGAACAGCGACTGGTATGGCTCCGTACTAGTTGTCAAACACGGGGAACACTCGCTACATAATATGGAGCTCAATGAGCTCGCTAAAGTTCAGGGCATTGTTATGATGTAAGTGTGCTCCCTGTCCGCCACTGCCCCATGTCGCTCAAGTTATTTCCACAGGCACCTTGACATTTTGATGCTTCAATTGTAAGACTTGTATGTATGACATGAGATATTCTTGGTGTTTATTGGCCAGGAAGACATTTACCCATTTAATGTCAACCTAGCCTGTTTCATCGGTAATATATATAATATTTCATGTAATCTTAAGATATAAGATATTCTTGGTGTTTATTGGCCACTGCCCAGGAAAACATTCACCCGTTAACAGTCAATTTAACCTGTTGCACTCATAATATACAATATATCATGTAAATCAGCTCATCTAAAATGCACAGAAAAATATATTCTTCGGAATTTAAAGTGATGCGATCTCGTCATCATACAGCCACAGACCACCCCCACCACATTGGAAAGGTGGAGTCCGTGCGAAACGCTTCAACTGTATGAAAGATAGCGCCCGGCGCTACAGGGGAGGATAAAATAGAGTCTATACGTCGCCTATCATTTTTGGGGTTTCATGGGTCCTGTCACTCCAAAAGTGGAATTTTATTCAACCTCCGCTGCACCCAACTTGCCAAGCCCCTGAGCCCGCTTTCCGTGCGGTCAGGGAGCTCCCCTGAATTAGTTCATTACTTACATCCCAGTACATTGACTTGTACACAATGAGTAAGTACAATAACATTATTCGAACCCAAGGTCTGCAAACATTTATCTTTTTTATTCCATTTCAATAAAACAATACACTTGAAACTTTGTTCGAGTCTATTAATTGGTCTGATCACGAGGTCCATCCATACTTGAGGTGTACATTGGAATAGCTACTACGTTAATACTCTGAATTCTTCAATTTGTAGCAAATACGAGTCACTTTATACGCTGAAGATTACGTTCAAGCGGAGTGTGATCTATTAGACTTACGATTATAGAGTGCCGAGTATTGCCGGTGACTTTTTACTTTCTGGGCTACGGTGGACTTCAAAACGCGAGATTGAAAGATCACGTGTTGCCCAAAAACGCGTCCCAAATGACGCGACTAAAAATAAAGTGCGTCGTTCGGAACAATCCGCAAAAAGCCCAAGTGTTTGCGACGCCCAAGGTAAGCCGATGCGGCTGCCCAGTGGCTATATCAAACACTGAAGAGGGATGGGTGGGTAAGAGTGAAAAAATTGAGAGAGCGAGAATTTGAGACTCGAAATAGGCCTGAGGCGAGTGTGAAGGTAAGAATTTTGCATTCAAGAAGAGCAGAGCAAGCGAGATAGGAAATTTTGTAGTGAAGACTTATATAAATCATACCTTGATTGGTACAGGAACATGAAGTCGAAGCATGGAGAAGATGAAGAAGATCCCCAGAAGGAAGATCACCTTCGCTTCCTGGACATTTTTTTCTATGACAAGGGACCTTCGGGTCTTTTCTTATCGCGGAGTCGGTTCATGGTATAGCCTAAACCGGAACGACTAAATAAACTTAATTAGGGATACGCTAATGGTTTATTATTTGGCCACATGAGTCACATGACAGACGCCTGGTACTCAGAATCGGATTTGAAATTTGAAAATGGCATAATTACTGCAATATTTTTTTTTTTAGTACAAAGTGAACATGCCTAAGAGGCTTTATACCCTCTTCGAGCTACCGATTCTGGAAGCGGTGAAGCTGTAAAGAACATCTACTCATTTCATTGGCAAATTCCAGTCGGCCAGGGGAAATTCAAGCAGGTGTCCGGACATTAACAAGCTTTGGTAGATGAATTATAGCCATGGACAGCGTGTCTTTGTTACTAAGAAGCAAAAGAGCAATTCTTTAGATTTGTAGAGGAATGGTGCGGCCGAAGAAATGACACGGATCCAAATTTAGAAGAAATGAAGCGGTTCGTGGTCTGGCCTGCATCGGTTCATTATATAAGGCACTCTCCCCAACACGGAGCCCTTTTCCCTCTTGCCTCCCAGCTCCTACCTCCCCCCAAAAAAAGGGGGAAACGCGCTGATAGTCGAAGCAAATAACGGCCGTGCAATATTTCAATCATCTTGATTCCAGAATTTTATATTTATTTCACTGTCTTCCGTTCCCCTCACGCTTCTCCATCCTAAAGAACGCCCTTTAGGTTACACCGTTTCACGCTGTCCACATACTCACGTACACCCAGATGGTATCGTATAGAAGAGACCCCGAGACTATTTCTCATACGGCTAGTTTTCTCTCCTTCTAGCTCGCCCACTTATGAGCCGAACCAGCGTGCTTGTGTGGACCTATCTCACGCGTGTGGCGAGATGTCAACCTTCTGAAAGAATATAAAAAGCAAGCATTTTAAATTTTTCATCCCCCCCTCTCTCCTTCGCTTTAATATACGCTAGTTCGCTCGACAAGAAATTCGTAGACGCTCCAGGGAACCTAAGGGACCGCCGTCAAACTCGTGAGTCTTTATTCTTTCCTTAGACCGCTTCGTTTCCTAAGGTATACTAAATAATGCAGGTCTATAACTCTAAAGGATTCGTCCTCGACATGGACAACCACACTCCACGAGCCATTCCCCGTCCGTTAATCAGTAAGTGACTTACTTTCTCATTGTCTTAAAGGAATAGGCAGTAACTGGAACCACTATAGTCGCAGTATATATGTTCCACGCCATATCCCTGTGTTTTGCGACGGTGCGCATAGGCTCGAAGATACAGACAAAAAACACTCTTAACTGGGTCGGAGACTTGCTTTTTTGTCTTGCGGTAATAAGCAATACCACTCTTTTAGTGGCACTAGCTATTATAGGTGAGCTCATATCCATCTGCCAATACAGGACAGCACTGACAAAGAGGAAGACGTCTCCGGGAATGAGTACGTATCGCCACGCCTATATGCCTTAGCAATCGATACCCATTTCTTTGTGATATGGTACGAAGCCCATGCTCCTATCTTCCACAACCACTTTGACATGACTTTTCCAGGCTTATGCGAGCCAGTCTTGCGTCGCTTCTAATACCCATTATCTACTCGATGGAAGGACGCCAACGTGCCATTTGCAAGACTGTGATCACGACCGGATGTCTATTTATCGGTGCAACATACAGTATGGTCACTACTATAACCTGTAAAGACAAGGGTGCTGCATGGGGTAGCAACACTACAATCCACCCAATCCCATTACCCATACTCGTGGTCGCTCCCCTTAGTATGTCTGCTCGCCTTTATTTGCAGTCTTTATATCTCAACATCAGCTTCAGGTGGTATTATATTAGACACATTTGTAGGTTACACGGCCGCACGAACTATAACGCGCTGTAGCGCTCTGACTCCTGAACAGAAGATGTACTTGATCGGGGGCACATGGTGTGGCGCTTCCACAATGACCATAGATACGGCATGGTGGATTCTCACCGCCACGACTTATCCATCCCGGGTTGCAGTGCACGTCTGCCTTGCAAGTTTTGCAGTGAGATATTGAGGCCTTTAAATTGGACTTTATTATTACTGACCTTCCTTGATATTAGTCTTGTTTCTCTCTGACCATGGGATGCATGTCGACGGTCGTCCGCATTATCCATGCCAAACGAAAGGGTACCGCTGCAGCTGCACCCAGCACTGACGGGGTCTCGGCCCACATTCGTTTCGCAGCCATTGTCAGCTTGTCGAGTGAATTAGCTGCGCAAGGCCACAATCGGGATATCGAACGCGTTGCAGACGTCACAGAAAATACCCCTCGCTCAATGGATGAAATGTCGGACAGCAAATCGTGCACCACACTCGTTGGCTAAGGCACATACGACGTCTCAGGGCTCAGGGCTCAGCCATTAAAATCAGCCAGATCCAGCAGCTAAATCCTTGGAAGCCATCCTGTCACTACACCAATTTTTTTTCAGGGGGCGTCAATCAGTTTTCCATTTTCATCTTCTCATAATTACCCTATTTCACCCCCGTCGCCACTCTTTTTTCCGGGTCCACGTTTCACAGTCATTACTACCATCTTCAAATATACCCTCTCGACTTTCTGTCACCGATTATCTCATGTAAAAAACAGACTCCGAGACTCAAAGAATTCGGAAGTCAATTGATAGCGGGCGGTTATACAATACTGAAAATTCTGTTTACATTTTGAACATTTTGACAATCATAACTACTGTTCAACTTGATATCATGGCAAACTAACACCGCTGGCTATTCCTCTCACGCCACGAGCGGACTGACCGAAGGGTTGTTTTGCTGCTTACTCCGCGGTCACACGACCTATTTTGGCGCTTAATGTTCTATTTTCGGATCTCCGATCTGGATCTGATCTTACGCGAAAATACTCATGGTATGCACGCAACAACTTTACATCTGTGCGATGTTCCTTGCTACAACTTTTTTTACGTCACCGAACTGCGAAAAGTGATTGAAGGTAAATTACTCATGCACATATTGATGAACTTGAGGCAGACAACTTCATCATTTCAAAGTAAAGAGTGTCCGCGGTGCATGATGCAGCGGACGCCTGGAAAAAAATACATAAGCCACGTAAACTGTCTATTGAACGAGAAGCACCAACCAAGAGCTTTCCACACCTCCATATATCAAGAAAATAATCTCTTCAAGTTCGCCATGCCTAGTAAGAGTGTCTTGCACATGCCTATTCAGAATCTGATGTTCCATATTTTATAGAACATCCAACACGTCGGATGGCAGCTCGTCCGCAGTACGAAGCTCAAACTAACAACAAGAAGCAAACGAAGAGGTCAAGAAGGACACCAGAACATCGTGTTCGACGTTCAAAACGTCTCGAACGAATGTCGAACGCTCCACATGGACAGAAGGTTCTGACTGCTGCCCGGGAGTTTTTCGATATACCTGAAATGCTGGACCGCCTGGCTAAAACTCTGGAATGGTCCGATCTCAACAACCTTGCCAACACTAGCTTCTATGCTAACTGCATAGTCGCTAGAATTATTCGTGAACGAATCAGATCCCGCTCTTCACCGTTCCTCAGCAAGCCCGAAGACATGGAACAACTATTCGAGGTGCTCCGAAGAGCATACGCCTGCGTCACCGGGTCCTTAGGATGGTCTGTAATGACCGGCGAAGATACTCAATACGAACACTTGGGTCTCAATGACCTCAACATAACAACACCAAGAGGAATCCACAATGTCCTTCCATGCATTAACTTCTTTCGGGAGATTGGCTACGACTTTATGGTTTGCAAAAAAGCGAAAACTCCTTATAAAGATGTTGCCAGCCGTATCATAACTCTTCAACGAGGTGTAAGTCTCAATAAACCTGTTAATTGGTCGTTATAATGTATCTAATATTTAACTAGGGATACACGGTGACTATCACCGAGAGTAGCACGGACTCAATTCTACCAGTTGTGGTCTCCTCTCCACTGACATCGATGATGAACATTATCACCGCACATCGGATATACTGCATGTATCCGTCCCTACTCAAAAGGCGCGTTTCGGTGAAAGGTGTCCACAGCATCCCTGCAAGCACTGTATTACTTTTGAAGCACCGTGGAATCCGCATAGAGTGGTCGACCTCCTGTCAGGACGCATGCGGAGAAATTTGTCCAGCACATTGGAGAAGGACAAAAAACCTGACAGGTGTAGAATCCACAGTCTGGAATCCGTTCGCAAATACGAAATTTACATCTAATATTCCCTCATGGGAAGGGGAATTGGGCTGTGCAAACTTCAAATGGAGACTTGGCCTTGTGTGCCGCAATCGAAGATGCCCGAATTTCTCACCTTCGATCACAGCGTCATCTATATCGCATGAACGGCTTCGATAAATTTCAGTAATGCTGGAGCTTGTATACAAAAATACGCATATATACGAGAACTACTAGTAGCTATAATTTCATTGGTGTGTTGTGAAAATATTTATTTAATTTATACATTTCAACTATGTTAGATATTAGTGGGATGAATTGCAGACACTGTCTACTTGCACGATAACCCCACTGCAGCTGATTCGTGTGTGACATATCAACCCTCGTCGTCGAGTAATACTATATTTGGACCACGCCAACGTTCCATTTTTGGACTCGTGGTGCTGATTTAGAATTGGCGCTCGTCGCCGACTGCTCTCCATCTTCGTACGAATGCGCTCAGCGCACAT
>Ga0247779_1000492_pt1 | contig 24857 bp, 18 predicted proteins | sample UWRJL221509R5_FD_179925 | JGI IMG/M metagenome (GOLD analysis project Ga0247779, IMG submission 179925) | Plant litter microbial communities from Arlington Agricultural Research Station in Wisconsin, United States - UWRJ-L221-509R-5 | ecosystem: Environmental > Terrestrial > Plant litter >... | reverse complement strand
GAGGGTCTCTGGCTCGTTGGCCACTCCATACTATTACCAATGCTTCACACTGATCATATACGAGGCGATGCTGCAATACCTCTGTATTACCTCGTACTCACCCCAGCCAATCCTGGCTCGCAGTGACAACTCTGGTATCATGCGCCCAACATGATCCCACCTGCCTGAAAGACCTTCGGTACTTCAATAAGGAACCGGCGCGCAGCCTCGCTGTTCTGTACAACCACTTTGCCGACTCGGTAAAGAAACTCGGACCAATCATCTTTCAACCTGATGATGGGTAAGAATTCAAAGTTCCAGTAAGATGGGATTGACAGACAGCACTATTATCGGCTTGACCTTTGGCTATTTACGACTCCCCGAAGCAGGAATTTGTGTAATGCGTGGATTAAAACGCTTGGATTCTGCAACAACGGGGATTTCTGCTTGTCTACGGTGCCAAAGCTCGACACAGTGCGTCTTGATAAATTCTTGGGATTGCCTCCTCGCTCGAATGCACCTTGGTCGGTGTCCTAATATATCATAACTTAAACTCACATCGCAGACTTCGCCGCTGGCTGACCGTCATTTGACACGACACTTGACATGCATAGCACCCTTGAGCTCGAAATAAACCTCGTTTCAATATGACACACTGCCTGTGCGTGTAGTACTTCTGGATAGCTTAGCAACACCGGCGCTCCTAATAGCGCTGGTTTTCGTATAAAGAGGGTTGGGTTTCCTGAAAATGTTCTCCATCTCATTCAAGCTTTCCTTTTCCTTCGTTCTTCTTCTCTTCTTCTTTTTCTTAAAGTCTTTCTTGGCCGGGAGCCTCGTAGTACATTCATTACATCTTCGATTTTCAACTCTTATTAGAACTTTTTACTTCCACTTTTTAGCAGGTTCGTCCTTATCGCTTTTCACCATTCTATTCTATGGTTCTAACTGATCTTTCCTCAAAATAGTTTTTTAAACTCGTCTTTCATTCAATCATGTTCGCCAAGCTCTCCAAAGTTGCCATCATCTCTGCCCTCGTCGCGGCTGTTTCTGCCACCCCTCTCCCAGCAACCAACAGGCTTGGTTAGTTGATTTCACGAAATAACTTCTTTAAATTAGTTTACTCACCAACTTTTCTCTTGATCTAGCTGCCCGTGGATACTCTTTCGACAACTACGGTGGAATCTCCTCCTTCAACGGTTTTGACAACTTTTATGGCTCTGACAACTTTGTCGGCTCCATCTCACACACCACCGTCGTGAAACAGGAGCACGAAGTCGTTTGCCACAGCGAGTCCATCGAGATTATCCAACAGCGTCTCCTCGTAATCCAGGAGATGGCAAAGAGGTCAGTCTCAGGCCGCCTTACTATCCCAGTCATAATAGTAATTAATACTGATAATCCCATCACAGGATCATCACCGAGCAAGTCTGCGAAGTCGAGACCCAGACCGTCGTCTTCGAGCAATTCCACTCGAGCCTCGGACTCTTCAGCGACGACCTCCGCCACACCTCTGGCTCCGGCCACTACGCCGGCTACGACAGTGGCATTGCAAGCCACTTCGGCGACATCGTCTCCTCATCCGGTGACCTGTCCAACGACGACTGGGGCTTCACCGGATCCGACGTCGGCAGCCAATACGTCGTTCCCAGCGGCTCCAACTGGAACGACGAGTCCTCGCCTGCCTCGGTTGGCGCTGCTTACAGCGCGGCTCAGTCAGCCATCACCACCTACTAAGCGCCCCTTTTTAAAAAGCTTGCCGGTTGTTACTTATCGGTTCAAGTAGACGAGGATCGCTTTTCTTTTGAGAGGATTGACGAGTAACTCTTTCGCTTTCTCGAGCTTGTCATGATCAGAGCAATTTTTGATGATTTTTTATGGGACTTTTGGCCGAGCTTCAATACCTGTTTACTATATACTGCTCAGTGGTCGTATTAGCTTTTAATTACCTTCGAAGAGACGTACTTAGACTTTAAATCTTATTATTTGAATGAGTGCATACTGGTCCGACCGAAAGAAAACTTGATGTACCGAAATAATCTGTCTAATTGAAGCCGAATGTGACACCAGAAAACTATCTGGCGGCATTGCCACATCGTCGTACTATTAATTTGCGTTATGGTGCTAGTTCGTGAATACCATTGCTTATTACTAGGGAATTAATCAAGTAATAATACACGGAAGAGGAAAAGATCGAATCAGATGGAATAAAAGGAAATGAAAAACGACAATAGTAGAAGAATAGCATCAAATCATGTACACATCCAGATCCAAAGCTGAACAACGAAAGAACGAAAAAAAAGGTGAAATTTACGGAAACAGAAAAGGTTGAAGGGGCGCAAACATGTATAGTTTGAGAGAAATAGGAACTATTGACATAGATCTGAAATATAGCAGCACAATGATGTCCATGTTTATTCCTGCCCAAAACCTTCCGTCTCTTTATAGAAAGTAAGCCTTGTTAGCAAAAAAGAAAAGAAAGAAAAAGGAGACCGCATACTCTATGGCAAACAACAATTTTGACTCCAGACTTTCATAATCCTGGTAAGGAGGGAGATCCAGTCGGTTGAAGCAGGTGTGGCTTCGTGGGAGCCCCTGTGGATCTCCTAGCTAAGGAGGCTACAATGCACCGTAAGACGCGAACCAGCGGCCAAAACACTGCCTCGTAAGATGCGGGTTCAAAGAATTTTTGAACCACTGGAGCGGGTAGGCTCAAAAAGGTAGCGACCAAAAAAGGAACAACATAACCTGATTGGCTGCCAGGCGGCTGCAGGATTCCGGCGTGCAGCATTAGTGTGTGATCCGGCCTATTTGTGGTGCAAACGACGCACTATAGGCACCTACTGTACGCTTCAGTGGATGCCTTCAACGCTTTCAACGATAGCACCCTTGACCCTCACACACCTGCTGGACACCTGGCGCTTATTTTTACACCTATCCGGTGCTCTCTGCAAGTTTCCTTGGCCCCTACACCGTGACTCACTTCAAATTAGAAAACACGATTAGGCTAGTGGGCAATGCAATGAGATGTCTCAACGAGTCTTTGACTAGAGTAATTAGACAAACATTACACCAAGGTTATTATAGAGTGCGTATCGACAGATTTCGGGGCTTCTTTCCCAAGTGACTCCTTATCCATAGAAATTACACCCAATCTGCTGTAGTAACCTTGGTCTTTCTTGACATCAGGTGTAACAAGCAAACTTAGGTACGAGGTGCGATCCTCAGACCAAAGAATGAGCCCGTAGAGCAGAAGACTTTTGAGCACTTTAACGTCGATAATGTAGTCGATGTCGGTGTTGAATGTACCCTTTTTTCGTCTTACGGTAACACATATGAAATTGGTTTTAGATTGGCCTGTATATTTGTGCTGGACCGGAATAAGAGGCGCTTGGAGCTTGATCTCGCCATATATTACGGCACCATATGGGTTCAATCCTGGAGGTGCCAGTGTTACGCTGGTAGATATGACTTTGGCAATTTGTTTTAGACTACCTTCATCATAATCTTGATCTTGAGGTACAGCTCCATCTACGGCAGCCCAAGACCACGACGGGGCAAGGTAGGGTTCCTTTTCCACAGGCCATGTACGCGTTGGAGCCTTGGGACTATCCCACACCAAGTCTCGTAGCAGGGTCGACTGCCACAACCCGGCTATGTACTTGTCATTGAAAGAGCTCTCGAACGCATGTGCAATACCGGAAAGTGCGACAAACTTGTCAGTGGGATATGTGAGAAGGCGCGACCCATAAGAATATCTCAGGTCATCCCACAGCTCCTTGATTTTCCGCGTCTTGCCCTGCAATTGAAGGGACGATGCATTGAACTTCCTTGATTGAGTCGAGAGCTTTTCTATGTCCAGGTTCTCGCTAGGTAGTATTTCTCCATCATTTTTGTATGCATCCTCTGTGTGATCTTCTGACATGCTCCGCGAGTTTTTATCTGTCGTGAGAAGCCGGCCATTAATAAGAGTCCCGTCCTCTGCCTTGAACTCTCTGTTGCATTCAAAGTATATTTGGTCACTGGCGAAGAACAGACTACGGCAGGTCAGTACCCGCTCCTGAAAGGTCCAACCGCGCTTTGTGATAGGCTCCTTTTCCATGCGCACATAGTTCAACAGGTCAGTTGCCCGTTCAATAGCTATCGGATACACTCCCAGTTTCCCGCTGACACCGTCCTGAGTCGTATAATCGAATGTAGTGTACACCGTCGTTGGTCTAGGAATGAAGCAACCTTGGGTGTTGTCTGTACCTGAAGCGGCCGATATCGTTATATAACTATTGGCGTAGATTGCACCCATGTTTGCGGCTTCGCGTTGAAAATCTTCCTCGTCGTGCTGGATAATACACAGCGCATCTATCCACAAATATCGGATCCCCAACGCCCTTGTCACATCGACTGCGTCTTGCATTGTTTTAGACAGTGCATTTTTGTCAAACCCTGCCTTCCTGGAGTCGTAATTAGATTTATTGGTTTCTGGTTGCGGTACCAGTCCCCAAACATAGCTGAGCGTGGTGTAGACGCCATGGGCTCCCTGCGTTTCCCAAAGCTTGATTTTGCAGTCTTCGGATGTACCAATATCCAGAACACGGGTTGGTAGTCTGACACTAATCTTTCCAGCAATACACTCTGCATGGTTTTCGTTGCAATTTTGGACCCAGTTGTAAATGCGCTTCCGGATGTCAACAGAAAACGGATCGGCGTTGACGGCTCTACCTCTGAACACTTGGGCTAGCGAATCATCATCTGTAAATACGGGCTGAGTATCACGATCGAATTATTTTCGGTAAATTGACTGTCAAGCTTACCGTCCTTCAAACTGAATCCAAATATCGCCACAGGCCACATATAACTGCGTATTCCGCCTACCCATACCACAAAGCCTTCTTGATCATTCGTCCGCTTTGTTAACTTGAAACTATAGCTTTTGGGTTTTTTCTTCCTGAGGAAGTGCTCGCAAGTGCGTTTCGCGTTGTGGACCTTCCATATAAAATTTTCAGCCGCAGTGAAAATAGCGTGACACAAGGCACAGCTCTGGGCGGACTGCTCGAGCAAATAAACATCGGAGTGGTGCTGGAAACCAGTGGGTCTTTTGATACCTTTCAGGTATCTCTCGTTGTCTGGGTCTTCCAGTTGAGCCACTGAATCTTCTTCTCCGTATTGTAATGCGAATAGAACAAGGCCTTCTGCAAGAGGTATTGGGGAGCCAAGGTTGTCCGGAAAGGCTGGAAGATTGTCGAAACCGATTCTGCTACAGATATGGCAAAGAACCATGGCTGCGTGTACACAAACTGCTGATAGTCTTAAAGAATTTGCCAGAGTGCGAGCTAAACGCGTGTGATATAATGAAAGTGGCAGGCACTGTGGCAAATGCTTAGAGAAGTTATTTTCATGGACAAGAAAGGACGTCTACTCACCCCGATGTCGCATGCGCATCGCCATCCGCAGGTGTCAACGTAGAGACCTGGGAATCCAACTATATCTGTACATGCACACGATTTGAATACTTTTACGGATAAGGATTGAAGTCGAAGAAAAGAACTGACGTCGGAACCTGTAAGTCATCCAAGACTGCTCGCCAAGACATGCCGCTGACGTTTGGCTACTCGCTTCGAAGCTTGACAGTCCAGGTTTCCATACAGATGGTCCAGAATGTAACATTTTATTTTTGTCTCCAACAAACCGGTGACAAACAACTTACCCAGGAGGAGCCTCTGAGATCAAATTGGACACAGAAACGGCAGAAGATTGTTTCCGATATATGGCATTGAGACATGTATAAACTACGATTGATCAGATATATATCGCATCCACCCAGTTCACGGCAAGTTCATAACCCACCATTTTTTTCGTGCGCCTTCGTGTCACGCAGACTATGCCATCCAGGGTGGTGTCCTATAATTTCTCAGAAACCACAAAAATCGGGATAGGAAAAGGAAAAACCGAGCGTGCAGAGCTCTTGCCAGGTGATTTGGAATTATAGAGGAGCAATATCAAGTTCACGAAACCAGCAATGATATGATTATGACCCGTAGCTTTCGAGAGATATAATATGTCCATGAATCCCAGCCGCAATGTACACCAACGATTGCATGATGGGGATAACCACGATGATGACGAGGACGACGAGGACGATGGCGAAGATGATGGCGAAGACGACCCTGACTATGGAGAAGCTTTTGATGATCGGGACTCGGACGAGGAGAACGATGACGACGAAGACTCGGAAGAGGAAGACGATGAGGACGAGGATGATGAATGGATTACCACCTAAGTGCTTAGAGTTAGCCTTGGGGTACTATATGCTCAAAGACTGAATTCATCATATGGGACTGAAGCCCGAATGCATGCTCTTGAGCGCGTTTCTGAGAACCAGAGTAGCTCCTCGCTGTTCGCATATCTATTATTCATCTGAATAAGTGGAGATGTCAGCATAGATGATAAGGAACATGAAAGTGAATGGTATTACGACATCTAGAGGGAAAAAAGTACAGGAAAAATGTCCTGTGCTGCAGTGGGCGGACACATAATCGAATTTCGGACTCCAGGGCGTCGGGTATGCTCTCGAGCATTACCTCCCAAGGCCAGTGTCCAAACTCTTGATCCTGTAAATCAGGGTTCTTGTCCTGTCTCAAAGACTGAGCGACATTGATTCCTTGATAGCGTCTGGCACGGCCTGTGCAAATTACTCGGTTGTAGACACTTTGGGAGGCCTTTATCAAAAGCAAGACGCGTTACATGTAGAGGATAAGAGAGCCTAAGGCAACGCGCATTGACGCGCATATACACACTTGTCCCATTGAAGCTTCCCGCGGTGTTCTCATTCTTTTCTTTGCCTACTTAAGGTTCGCTGGCCTGGAGAACTCTTTAACATGATTCAAACTGGTAAGAAGCCCCTCTTACTCTGTATGCACACATGAATTCAACGTTCGAATTCTGATTCAGGTCTTTCACAACATCGAGCCAATCCAGAAGCCATTTAATCTTCTGTGAGAGCAGCGGCCTTGCCACTGGATCTACAACCTGAGGACACCTCGGCCTTTTTTTCTCACTATTAACTGGATCATCCATCTTAAAAATTAGTTATCTTAAAGGCACAAGCGGTTGTTGGTACTGATTGCACTTCTCTGAATCTCTTCTTACTGGCTCGAGCTTCTCATAAAATTTCGGGCGATATTCGGGCCGGCCACTTTGTTCTTTTTTACAAATAGGATAATTCTTGTTGAAGTACTGTGACTTACAGGAGGTATGTACGTTTTTGTTACAACTTGAACCGGAGGATTTTGCTTTCGCTGAGCTACCATCTTGTTATGATCAAAATTTTGTTGCGATTTTGCTTGCGCGCAACATGATCAAATTCAATTGGTTGACGAGATGCGCTGCACCCCATGATGGTATGCATAAGAGTAGAAGGAGGTTGATAATGTGGAAAAGTATTGTTGTTGTCTGGGCTATATAGCACTGACAATGAGTGTGTAGACCTTCCTACGAACTCGGATGTGCAGGGACCTTTGTCGTCCGTCGTCAGTACGACAGCTGCCCTCCGATGATTAACTATCTTTTTCAGGACCATCCATGGTCCAAGCCACGATGAGTACGATATAAATATCCATCTCAAGCCGGGTACACAAGCGTCTGTATTAGATACAGCCTCTCGTTTTACAACAAGTACAAAACTTTTCAATAGTCATCAGCACCAAACGCAGATTTCTTCTTGCTGGGTCTCCCTCGCTTGGCCTTGGGGGCACTCGCGCTTCTCGAGCGCTTGGGAGCACCCACCGAATAACTAGATTTCCGGGAGTTCCCACCACTTCCCCCACCAGGACAATCTACTCGAAGGATCAGTGGTCAGACCAAATGGCATGATGGCTGAACGTACTCGTACTCCAGTGCCCTGTTTGTCCGCAATTGAAACACGACCCTTTTGACCCAGAGGAAGAGCCGGCTCTGGCATAATTTATTTTTGAACTGCCAGCTGCACCGTTCGTTGGGACAATCTTTGTGTAACTGAGCATTTTATACTTATTACCAGTCTAAAGAGTATCGCACCCGAGCTATAGTGCCCTTGTTGATCGCATTTGAAGCAATTACCAGCACTCGTCGGTCGATCGTTTGTATTAGTACCAAAGAAAGAAAACTTGATGTACCAGAATAATCTGTCTAATTGAAGTCGAATGTGACACCAGAAAACTATCTGGCGGCATTGCCACATCGTCGTACTATTAATTTGCGTTATGATGCTAGTTCGTGAATACCATTGCTTATTACTAGGGAATTAATCAAGTAATAATACACGGAAGAGTGAGAGGAAAAGATCGAATCAGATGGAATAAAAGGAAACGAAAAACGACGATAGTAGAAGAATAGCATCAAATCATGTACACATCCAGATCCACAGCTGAACAACGAAAGAACGAAAAAAAAGGTGAAAATTACGGAAACAGAAAAGGTTGAAGGGGCGCAAACATGTATAGTTTGAGAGAAATAGGAACTGTTGATATAGATCTGAAATATAGCAGCACAATGATGTCCATGTTTATTCCTGTCCAAAACCTTCCGTCTCTCTAATAGAAAGTAAGCCTTGTTAGCAAAAAGAAAAGAAAAAAAGGAGACCGCATACTCTATGGCAAACAACAATTTTGACTCCAGACTTTCATAATCCTGGTAAGGAGGGAGATCCAGTCGGTTGAAGCAGGTGTGGCTTCGTGGGAGCCCCTGTGGATCTCCTGACTTTTCAATTGTAAACCGGCGAGGACCGTCTGATCCTTGAAGATCCTTGAAACCGTTAACAGGCACTCTAGAGGTGCCCGTTGTGAATTGAAGAAGCCGTGATTTTCGTTCTGCAGGCCAAGAGCGAATACATTGCCAGAACCACTCGATGACTTGGTCCGTCTTCTCATAACCGCGGTAGTCAGTGAATTTGGTCCAATCATCCCTAGCAAAAATGTCAGGGCTCATGTATAGTGGCCGATGAAAAGGGAAAGTAAAATCTCACATGTCGATTTCTGACATTCCACCTATCAGCAATTCTAGTTCGCGTTCGTCGAACACGTTGATCAAGTCTCGAGGGATGAGCTCCAGTAAACCCTCCATGAATGCGTCAAATTGCTCCTTAACACGTTTCGAAATTCGATATTCAACGATTGCATCCACATACTCCTTCTTGTTCTCTTCGGTTACAGGGATATCTTCGCCGCCAGGTTTCAACTCAATTGTCACCAGCTCGCCGAATCTCTCCTCTGTTGTTGAAAATGTCTCGTATAAGATATCCGTAATATCATTCTCGCTGGATATTCATTCAGGAAAGATCGAGAGACTGAAAAAAAAATCAACACGTACAGCATCCAAACTAGTGATCGATGAAGGTCAGCAGCAACTGATTCTAGATCTGCTAATGCCATAGCTTTGCCTAAAATCATCTTATAAAAACTGGGGACGAAATAGGCGTCGAGGAAGCGACGGTGGAATATTGCCAGGCCCAGGCACCGTCCGACGAACTTGAAATAACTGAGATGATCGGGATTGATGCCGGAAGCTGGGTTAATTTGGAGGGTATAATTGTCATGTGTTGAATATTCGAAGAGTCCATAACTCGGGTTGAAGACTTCGTGTGAAAGAAGGAAGAACCATTCTCTGTAACAAACACACGTTAGTTTAGCCTGTTAAAACAGCGCTTTGATACAACGGAAAATTTACCTTGAAACACCGCCATAATCCAAACCATCCTCTCCCTCGAAATTGACCATCAACCTTCGTTTGAGGTGCTCACCTGTTAAAGCCATTACTGCACCATAACTATCCTCAAGCACTCTAGTACGCCTGATCTTGATTTCACACTTCCCTGGAAGAACCCGCATCTTTGGTTGACTCCTGAAATAGATAACCTTTCTCCTATAGTCACGTTTGTACTGCGGAGCATTATCATCCAAGTTGGGCGGCAGCCTCGGGTCGTCCCAAGAGGTTGTCCGGGTATTATGGTCAACAAAATACACACGTCCTGTAGATGTCAAACGCATTTCCCAACCAGAGGGAAGAGGTCCTAAGTTAGGATTCGTTACTGGTCTTGTAACTGCAGACGGAGGAGGTTGGGTCGCGCGTCGAGGATCTGTCCATGTCGTCGAGCGGGTGTGATGATCTACGAAATATGGTCGGCCTTCGGGGGTTCGACGTTCTTCCCATCCTAAAGGGAGAGGTATATCGGCGTAAGGGCCTGTCTGTGACACAGGAGTGTTAACAGCCGTCGGTCCTGTCGAGACTGCCAAAGTAGGATTCGAGCTAGAAGAACGGGATGGTCCTTGTGAAGACATTTGTTGGTATGCTGGAATAGGCGCCGCAGGCTGGCCTGTAGGTTGTGGCCTGTGCCATGTCGTATTCCTTGTGTTATGATCTACATAATAAGGACGCCCTTGCGGGTCAATCCGTCGTTCCCATCCCGGCGGTAGCGGGTTTCCAGCCTCGTCGTCAAAGAGTCGAGTACCAGCAGTACCGACAGGACCCGAGGAAGATGCTGGTCGGGGATTTTCTGGTCGCGCTTGATTGAAGGACGTGTTTAGTGCAAGATGGCTACCAGACGGACGCAATACCGGTGTCGACGCGAGTCTTCGATGTTCATCTTGAAGATTGACAGGCTGGGGTAATGGATTAGAAAGCCGTGGTCGCTCTACAGGTGTTTGCTCCTGTTGAGGGTTGTGAGGAAACGGAACGATAGGGATTGCAGGTTGCTCGATAGGCACAGGCTGAGAATGTGGGGAGAGAGATAAACCAAAGGAGATCGAGCCTTGAACAGGAAGATTGTTGCTTGACATTGTTAGGTCTTTCTGAATAACACCTTACAAACCGACCATTGTGAATTATTCGTCCAATAGAGGATACAGAGTAATCGCAATCACCTGTTTGGTTAGCCGCAAGTTGCAGGGCTTCCGCAGCCGAGAAGTTGTACACCCCCAAAAAACCTTTGTCGGCATGACTTCAGCGCTAAGTCTTGGAGGTGAGAAATTGAAAGAATGCAAACCTTGATCACGTTTCTTAAACTTCCGGTGGTCGAAGATTTGGATGGCGATCATGGAGGATAGCCGAACCTTACTAAACGGAAGGCATTAGACAGAGAAAAGCGGGCGCAATAAGAAACCAGAACTCACACATCGAAGCTTTCATTCCATGTAGGGCTCAAAGAGCGCCTGAAGATGGCTGTCGTACTAGTTTGCTCTCCGTCCACGGTGAGTACAGCAAACGGGTCCGGCAGACTGAGTATCTCTCTCCTGGCAAGACCGCTGGCTCCAAATACTAGACAATGACAACGAGCATATGAATTGAGTTGAAAGGAGTAGCCACGCCGACGACTTACAGGTTACCTTGATAAAGCGCTCTGGATCATTCAATCTTCGACGAAAATCAGACTAAGCAAAGGACACTAAAACACATACTACACACCTGCTTGAGCTCGCCATCTGTGCAGACATAGATCGGGGTAATCCACTGGGGACCAAAGGCCTTGTAAACGGATGAGAAAATAAACCTGGGATCTTCGCAGTAGAGAGGGAGAGCAGCAGTCAAGACTAGGTAACTTGTTGGAAAGAAAGTCTGCGTGTACCGTGTACAACTGATCCACGTGCTTCTTGCCGCTTACACAGCTTCCCTCCTTTCGCATAGCTATCACACCCTACAAGAACTGCTTTCTCTCCTGGATACCGTCGAGCACAAGTCCGACACTGCCGTCAGAAAATCTATTTCCTCGCGTTGTAAATTACAGGGACGTAAAATGCGCTGGGCATTGGTGCGCTCAATCGAGAGGCTGGAAACAATGCGTCGACAAATCTGTTGTGACTTTGGCCAACCACACCAGGGTCCAGAATGGAAAATACACATGATCTATGGCATAATTCAATGCACCGGGAGTCCGTATCTTATAAGACTGGGATCAAATGCATGAATTTCTGGTACGTATATGCCCGCATTATTTCGCTTTCGCTATGACCACCCCTTCTATTGCTAGACGGCGGCGTATTATACGCATACGTCTGCAGCCTAATATGCCCGTAATAGATATATCTCCATCTGCTGTGAGGAATCTTCCTCTTTCAGAAACTGCTATAGAAAAGCCGACTCCTTCGACATCCAAAATTTTGAACGAACGTACTGAAACTACGAAATACTTACCGATGACGAGGTACTTCCCCATGCTAGTCCCTCATTTCAGCTCGCTCCAACGGTCCTATCGACATAATAACTTTGAACAGTTCTGCAGAAGTGCCCGTGAATTATGTGCTGTATACGAAATCCTGCTTAGACAAGTAGAAGTTTTTTTCAAAAAGCCCAACCTTCTTCACTACTCTCTTGCCCGACAAACTCGAAAACTTGTTATATCTTTGGATTCCGGTCTAGTGACGGGTTCGGCTCGTGTATCTACACAGAAGACTCTCATGCAAGAGGCTCTCAAGTCTGCACATTTGGCTTACGATCTCTGGACAGAGCTCATCAACTTAGCGATGGATGTATCTGGCTCAAAACTGAACTCTCCAAGGTCAACTGCAAGCTTCATAAAGTTTACTCCTCCTGAAGGCATGCTCGCATGGGGGGCTCAATCCGGCGTCTACTGTGACAAGCACCTCCCATATAGCATACCACGGACAGAGTTAACGTATAGTGTTGGCGAGAACCGGAAAATCAGAGCAATATCCTTACCCGCTGCTGTAGTAATCCTGACCTCTAACACCCGTCATCGAGACCCGGAGTTTTTCCGCATCGTTATGACTTGTTTTCGTTTCTTCTGCTCTGGGCCAGTCCTCTTGTTAGCTCTTGCACAACGGTTTCATACACCGACTTATGTAGAAGTACGGGATCCAGAAGGTAGACTTGTCGACGAAGACGTGTCCATCATTCGCGCTAGAGTTCTCAAGATATTAATTTCTTGGCTCCGAGATTTTTGGAGACCAGAAGACGCAGAAATTTTACACAGTATGCAGAACTTCATCATTCATTGTTCAAAGTATCCTCCTTGGTACACCTGCCTTCTCTCTGAACTTCAAAGCCACTTAAACTTCAGAAATAAAGGTGAAGAAACAGCACGTTTGTCAGGCGTTTATAACACCTCTACTAGGAGATCACAAGGAATTCCGCAAATGCGGCTACGCCTCCCCACAAATTTCGAGTACCCGGAAGAGTTTCCACTATCCCGCCACGATCAATTAATTGCATTTAACTCGCCTCCAGGAAAGCAGGAACTCTCGAGACAGCTTACACTTTTATTATCCGAAATGTTCATGGATATTCAACCATACGATGCTGTTGCCTTCTGGAGAAAAGCAGAGAAATCGACCAGCAAAAAGTACGCTCACTTACCAAGTGCGCTTGCGATCAACAAACTGGCTACCGCTGTAAATGGCCTCTCGTTTTGGGTCTCTAAGAGTATTATATCCGCAGCAAAACGTCAGAGAAGAGTCCAATTAATTGAGTTTTGGATTGATATTGCATCGGTGCGTTGTCATTTTTCTGTTTTTCAAGTGGCCAGACGTTGGTTAAAAGCTAATGTTTTTCAATCTTAAGATCTGCTTGAAGGAAAATAACTTTATCGGTTCCTGTTCCATAACGAACGGCGTGGCCTTTTCAGCGGTCACTCGAATGAGGGAAACAATGCTAGTAAGGCCTTACTATTTACAAAGCTATACATTACCAATTAAGCGGCATGTCAATCGCAGCTTGTCAACGCCTCGCACAAGGCTGCATACCGCAAGGTCGAGAATTGTTTCAATCCCTCCGACAATCATGCTCGGTATCGTAATATGCTAAACAATGCTGGTCACAACGGTCTTCCCCTTATAAGTGCGTTGAAAAGGCGACAAACAGAATAAATAGTGTCGGTTTTACTGATTCGCATTTCTATCAGCCGTTCTCAACCGTGATATTTATACAACATCTCTTGCAGCAGTCCAACATGATATAAACCACGGGGAGAAACATGATTTCGATTTGATACCAATGAAGAACTATCGTATTATCCTAAAGTCGATGCGAAGTAAGCTACTCCTTCGTTACTTGAGCTTCAGTGTACATTCTTACTCAACATTTGCAGCGATAGAGAGGTCCCATGTTCCATTCCCGTTTCTACCGCACGATGCTTCTAAAAATTGGATAGCTCAAAGACTGATGGAGTTCTCGAGTAATTCCCCTAATGACTTCGAACAATTGCATAAATTAAGGTACGCCACTGGCGATCAGTTTCCAACACGTCAATTCTTAACACGGTCACTAGTGAGGACATTGAAAAAACCAACCCCGCCATCATGACCTTCTTTCCCTTGCAATGGGAACCTTGGGAATTTGCAGGAAAAGAATCGAACGGTGAATGGAAAATTGTGCGACTGAACCTCGACGTAGCTACGGGATAGTTTGGTGGGCATTGGCGCAGAAACGCGCTCGTTCAAGTTTAATGTGTAATAGTCCGCCATTGTTCAATTTGAAGACGACCTAGATGATACTTTCATTTTTTTTCACGCGTAGCTTCCTTTATTATCCTTTTTTTCGATTTATTTGATAATAGAACATGAAACTGTTCAGGAGACCATTTCCAACTTCAAGAACATATTCGTCATAGGCTCTGCATAGCGTGATCATAGCTGCTCGTTTGGTACAAGGAAAATAGCATACGCGGCCCCTGAAAAACACACCTCTAACTACTGTGAATCATGCGCGAGCGGCCTCAATCCGTCTCCTGGCAACCTGTCTCCTGTTAAGTCCAGCGAGAGAAAGGGAAGCAGGAGCATCGGTGGCCTTCTCGACCTCGGTTTCGGGTGCGCTGAGGATGATCTCAACGTGGCAAGGGTGTCCCTGGTAGGGGTTAATGCGACCGTGGGCACGGTATGTGCGGCGGCGGGTTTTCTACATTGGTGTGAGACGAAAACAGGAGGGCAATTAAGTCACAAGAGGAATGACGTACGGGAGCCTGCTCAACAACAATGTTCTTGATGATGAGGTCTTCAACATCGATGTTTTTGGCGTCGGCATTTGATTCAGCATTCTTTAAGAGGCGGGTAATGAATTTAACGGATTTCTCGGGCCAGCGACCTGAAATCCATGATAATTAATCTAAGATCGCTTGCGAATAGTACAATAACGCACCTTGGGTAGCCTTAAATTCCTTTGCCTGGCTTGCACGTCCAACACCTCCAGAGAACCTTCGGAAAGGAATCACTCGCTTGTGATCCTTGACATCACTAAGGTATGCGTAGGCCTTCGACAGCTTGAGTCCTGAATGAGGATTTCCGAATTATATGGATCGTTCGATGAAGGAAAAGTTTCTGCATACCCGAAAGAGCAGCGGCAACCTCGCGCATGTTCTTGAAATGGGTTCGTAGGTACTCACCGCGGGCGCGGGAGGCTGAAATCAGTGCGGTCAACAAAATTATTCTGTCCTGGCGCGTATTCTGCCCTCACTTTTTTCGGGGTTGGTTGCGAGCGCAGCGGCAGCGTAACGAACTGTTCAGATGGGTTTCAAGGTTCATTTCTATTTCGCTCTGAGGACGGCCAGCACTTACCCATCTTGAAGTCTTGCAGTTGTCGAGCTCGCTATTCTCTAGATCTTACTAGGCAAACCATCAATTCCGCGGTGGCTTAAACCTTAAACCTCTACACAGTTTACGGCAACTCCCGATGATCTATCACGTGATCATAGATCGTAGTCTTCAACTACGATGAGCATTGAATATTGAGCATTGAACAAGATTGAACAGCGTTTAACGTCGATGATAGGCACAATTTACAGTTTTCTGCCGGGTCTCTGTGCAATTTCGTTGTTGCGCCGGCTTTGGACTCTGGAAATGGGTAAGTTATCCTTGCTTTGTAATACATGCAATGTTAATATACACGAATACTACATGAAATACGAATAGATATAACGGTAGAAAACAATTGGACATCAAGAGTCTGATGTAAAAGAATGCAAATATTTTGCTTATAGACTCGAGGCGTGAAAAATCTTGAAGTCTGAAGGCTGGCGTTTAGTTCTCTTCTTTACCAGCGAATCCTACGATCTTCTTCAACGGCTGCAGATTAATCGTCCGTTGTTCCGCCACTGGTTTTGCTTGGGCAGGTGGCGTATCAACCCCACTATCTTCATCTGACTCGTCACTCTCTGACTGTCGACGCGATTTCCCTAACCGGCCAAACACACTCATCCGAATCGTATCCGTCCGAGGAGGCCTATATGATGCCGAGGGCTTCAAACGCTGGGCAGCATCGTTCAGCGCCCCAACCAAATCCTGATTCAGCTCTTGATTGAACAATTCAACAATGTATCGGCGGACGGGAAGTCGGTACCGTTGGGTTGACATTATGTGGAGTGCTCTGTAAAGCATATCCGGAGATGAAAATATCTCCCGAGTTTCTGGACGAGCTTTGATTCTACATAGGAGCTCAGCTGGCATCAGCTTGACAAAATGACATGGCAATACCTTGCTAATGAGCGAGACGCTGCATTTGCAATGACTGTGTTCGCCAGATTCTGGACTGCAGTGATAGCCTCTATCTCGGGTTCAGCTGTTGGCTGTAGCAATCGCGACTCAGGTTTATTGGGCAATGTTGCACTCCATGGTGGTAGCTGGAAGTGGTATTCTTAAGAAAAAAAAAATTCAGTCTAGTGTGCCAACTCACTGAGATAAACTTTTCGATATCAGCCGGGATACAAAGACCAGTAGGCGTTCCCAGAGGCGATAATGTTGCTTCCCAATTGTAGTCATCTAGGATTTCAGCGCCTTGCGATGTCGATGAAATAAGCCCAAGAACGAAGAAACACGTCCTGAATGAATAGGGTCAGGTCAAGCGTGAAATGGTCTATTGAGCTACGTACCCACGAACAGATGGAATTGGTGAGTTTTCTGCTATTTCCAGTATAGCGGGTATGATTTCTTCTTCCTCGCAAAAGTGCAGACCTCCCTCGGTTGCACCCACATTACCCTAAGTACACGTTAATATTATTTATCAATAGCGAATAAATAGTCTCTGTAATACTCACTACTGCCCATAATATGCTTTTCAATTTCAAGATAAGATCGGGATCTTCACTTTCGTGACTATGTTGACGAATGTACTGAGCGAACTCGGTGAAGTGACCCTTTTCTTGTAAAACCTGACAACCAAGTTCGGTCTTGGACATCTCCCCATAAAAATGGGCCGGTACTGTTCCATCAAATTCGCTTTAGGGGCATCAGTATCGGGGGATTTGTTGAAATGAGTCTAACATACAGAAGGTCGTCATCATCCTCTCCACCATTGGAGAAGTTGAAAACTTTACTCAGGAATACCTCCACCTCGACGGCATAATCAATATTTCGCTCCTGGAGTTGAATTTATGTGGTCAGATGACAAGTAAAAAAAAGATAGACTAAGGTTTACATGAAACCACGATTCCATTTCCCTGTCGATGTAACCAACGTCATAGAGGTAGCGGAAACCCATAGTTGTTGACATGAATCTGATTGACGGAAAATAAGTGTGAATTTTTCCCTGGACAGAGATAAAGCTTACTTGAGCAAAAGACGATGTCCTATGTCCCCTAAATGATCCATTGTTGGCTGCATCTCAACCACTAGTTGTAAAATTTCCTTGGAATCGCAAGCTTCTTCCAGAAACTCGATAGCGAGTTCACACACTTCGGGAGCTGGGTCGTATAACTGGGTAAGAAGAAGACGCAATGTCCACGCATTGGCAGTTGGAGATCCTCTAATAAGTGTGCCTAAGTGTCTGGTTGCATAAAGTCGAATGTGCTGGACGTTGTTAAGTAATAACAAATGATGACGTCATAGGAGTGGATTTACCTTATAACTAGACGTCAAGGCCTTCGATAATACAATCCGGGGGTGACCGTCGCTGAAAGAAAGCTAAATCATAACATGTAGTGCACCATACGGAGACGTACATGTTGTAATCCAGATTTTCGATGATGCCCTTAATGAGGTCTTCTCTACTCCGCAACTCGCTTAAATGATAGAAAGCCGTGAAAACTTTGAATTTTTCTAACAACCTGAAGTCATCCTTGTAAATTCATTTCATGTAGCAAAATCAGAAAATGCGCATACTCGATACCGTCTTTGAATTTGCTCAAAGTTCCAAGCATTTCCAGATATCCGTACGTCAGCGTTTCTGCCACTCGTTTCTTGGAAAAAATAGGATCTGAGTCGGGCATGCCATTGAACTGCAACTTCTATTTTAGGATATGACACAAGACTGGAATATAAATGCTTACAGGATCTAATTGCGCAAAACTCTTCACTATTTGACTTAGAAATTGGTCTTCCGTTGAGAGGTACCGTACGCCATCCGGGCTAGCCATTAACGTAGTCAAAAGCGAGCAACCTAGCCGGGCCCAACGTGAATTTGCCTGTTTTTAAGGTTTAGACCGTGACAGCCAAAGTGAATTAGAAAATTCTTACACGAGTTCGTTTCATGTCGGAAAAGCGATGACTGAAAGGGTGGAAAAATGTCATTAATCTCCTTACGAATCTTGACACTTTGATGGCTTCTTCCATTCGTTTGGGATTCAATAAGGGGCCTTCGATGAGTTCCTGCAACATATCGAAATTCCATTTTGAGTGATCCTTCGTGGTCATGACCTGATGTCTACTATTGAATTTGGAGGGAAAAAGCACGATATAGCACGAACAAACCTGGGTTTCTAGTAAACACGATTGGAATGTTCTATCGTCCATTTGCATGCTCATTTTGAGCTTGACTTGCTCTACCTGTCTCTGACCGCGACGAACAACATCTTCCACAGAATTAGCGCTAGCCCATGAAAAAATGTCAGCCAAGCATTCAGAAGGTAGTCGGACGGCGTACCGTTGGCGAAAGCCTTTTGCTGGGCTGTGAGGTTCCAACCGTGCCCGATTGCGGTTGAAACTATCAATAGCCGACAGTGCTGTTGTTCCCACTATTCTATTTTCTCCGTCTTGATAATCGGTCGCCATACAGAACACTTCAGGTATGGCCTAAATGGGAGGGTATGAGCGTACTAGAAACCAGACAAATTATACACCACTGAAGTTACCTGTATTTTTGCAGCGATCGAAAGAGGTAGAACGCGATTTGCCATGGCGAGTATTTCTGCCATCAACAGCGTTGCTTTCCTAGTTAAATTAGTGCCTATAGTGGATTCTTCAAGCATTGTAGTAAGTGCCTGATAGCTGTTGAGTATGAGGTCACCAGAATATAGTTTTATTACTCACCTCGCACAATCCAGCATTAGTGAGAATGGCTACTAGCAAAGCTAGATACTGATCCGTTAATTTAAGAGTCTGGGGTGGCTTTTCACCAGAGTCTGGTAAACCCATTTGATTCTCATGAGCATCACGTGACTTTCTGTACACTGATGCAATTTAGCGTTTTATACAACCATCAAAGTAAACTCTGGATCGTACTGGTTAAACGTCTCCCATCAATAAACGTTTGGTACCACGCCGGTGTCTTGATGTTAAGCAGATCAAAAAACATATCCAGAACAATTTCCTGGCATCTCTCATTAAAGTGTTTCCGAGTGAATCGAAAGTCAATATAGTACTCACCCGAGTATCAAGGGACGGGATCCGAAGTGTATTTATCAACGATCGTATGGCTCGCATATCGTCCATGCAGAAAAACATCAGCCCTTGTATATTGTAATGAACAAATAAGTCAGATTAGCAGATAAAGCCCTTACCACTCCATGTGCGAAGCATCATTTGAACAACCTTTGCGCATCCTTTCATACGGTCTGCGTGATCGGAACCTTTCCCATACGCGTCTGTAATTGCCGTTATAGACATCTAGAGCGAGAACTTAGAATTTCCACAAGAAAATAGTAGATGGAACTTGCCTCCAGATCTGTTCCAACTTGGATATATGCACGTGTCCGCGGGCAATCGACAATGTGCAAGAATACAGTAGCAAGAATAGGGGCAATTTCCGTTGGCCCTTCACCAAGCACGTGAAGTAAGAATCGAATAACACCTGTTCTTGCTGCAAGATCGATGTCGATTATTACTGATATATGGTCAAATACTGCGAGTGGGACAGACAGGAAACGGGCGCTTACAAATTTCAGCAAGTGTTTGTATACATATAAGACGGAATGGGTCTTCCGGATGTTCTGCCACAGCAACAACAGCGCGCATCACTGCTTCGGATATTGGGATTGTCCCCGGGCCATTCTTTGTTTCTGAATCGCGACGGACAGTACCAACTTCAACAATTGCACGGATGAGTTTGAGGACCTGCTCTTTCTCAACTGCATGTTTATTGTCTCGTAGAAGGGCTCTATTGGAACTCATCAGAGAGGGAATGTGACGTTATGAAATGACGTACTTGACGATATACCAATCCAACGCCTCACCAAGAGCATTCACTGTTTCTTTGTCTACTAAGGCATGACGGATAACCCGATATGCTGCGGCACGGCACTGCTTGGAGCATTTGTCTGCAAGGCAAGGCAGTACGCTAAAATCATTTAACATATTTGGTTGCAAGATAATGTCGAAATCACTCACGCATGAAGAACTTCAATAAAATTTAGTTCATAGCGCACGCGCATGGAACGCCGAAGGATATCAATAAGTTTCCCCATTACTTCTATTCTTTGACTGCCTAAATCAGTGAATTGGTTATTGGATTTAGCTGACAACGCTGTGGGTGCCATTGACTCCGAGCGAGCAAAGGATTCTAAATCCTGGACGCAACTGACGGCATTTTGAAGAGTCGTCCTGAAGTCTTCCCCGCCTTCAACTGCGTCAGGTTTGGTTGTCGCCTGAACATGAGATTCAAAACTCGCCTTTCTCATCACCGATTTTGATGCTTGCGCTCGAACCGTTGGCCGGTCGTACCTTCCTTTTCGCGGCAACAGTTCCAGCCGTATTCGCCTTCGACCTGGATCTTGCGGTCTCTTGCCGCGATGTTAGGTAATACAAAGGACGACATTATGACAAACTCACGCAATTCTATCCGTTTGGTAATCGCGTCTATCTTGTTATTCGCCATTTCCAACTCGGACTCTACTTGTAATCTTTGGGTATGCTGCGTTTGTAATTCAGTTGAAACCAATAACCCAGGAGCCGATGACGAAGAGTCTTACATTCAGAGTTTCGTTGAGTAAGTTTTCTGCTCCTTCCTTAATACGATTCTCCACGGCCAGCTGGTTGTTTAGCAACTCCAGCTAATGCTATATCAGCGACAGAATGAGTAGAAATGCGCATCACATACCTGTTCAGAAGGCTCCCTCCCATCCAGTTCCGAGAGAAAAGAATTGGAGTCTACGTTGCTTCCTACAAGAGTCGGGGCAGACGACGCAGTCAAATGGGAAGAGTTTGCTGACGGTATGACTAGATGTGTGGGCATCTTTCGAGTACCAAAAGTGTCGTTCTTCACAAGGTGTATCAAAGGACAAGGTATAGTGCCCAAACTGGTAAGTCGTTCACTATGTGCTTCGGGGTATCTTCAAGAGTCTGGTACGAGTGGCACTAAGTTATATGCAGGATGTACCGGCGCAACTTGTGCATAAACATCGATGATGTGTGTCCGAATTGGAATGACCTGAGCGGATTAACAGATTCTCGGCCCGTCACAAATTAGACGGTGTCAGCGTCAAAAGCAAATATGGACAAATATTGTATCCTCCTGGCAGGAACAGTGGAACTTGAAGTGTCCATTAAGTGCTCTATCCTCAGCGCAGTGTCACCATGTCTCTTTTACGAGTTTGCAACTCGTCCGCCTCATTGTTAAAAGGATACATTTCTCCAGCTTCCACACACTTATCTCGTAGCCTTACCACTGGGCCCACGCCGACTAAGTACGAGGAGAAATCCGGAGACATTGCTATTCAGCCCACTCGCGATGTATTGGTTGCCGATGTAATCAGCGGTGCTCCTAGTGCGTTTAACATATCCAACTTCTTTGTATTCTTTTGTTTATAGAATGGTATCAAGGTCAACTCCATCACCGCGGCGTTCGTATCTATCAAGCTACGCGAAACACTATGCAGTCCGGCTCTGGCAAATCGGAGCGTTGGCGCATCGACTTCGACACTCTTCCGGGATCAGGACGCTGGGAAAATCCCCTCATGGGCTGGGCTAGCTCGTGAGCTCTACTGTCAATTATAATGCAGTCGTGTTCTTGACTATAAGTTACTATATAGCGCAGATTACATGCAGGGTACGCGGTTGACCTTCAAGAGCAAGGAAGACGCAACCCATTTCGCGGAGAAGCAAGGTAAGAAATTATATTTATCTTACCTTGCAGTAATGTTAACCTTACCTGAAGGATGGGACTACTATGTGTACGTTTCAGGTATACTGCGCTCAACGATTCTTAGACTAATGTTCATTCAGGCAACAACCCACTGTCAAGAGAATACCTCCCAAGAACTACGCCGAGAACTACGTTTACAAACCTCATACCCTCAGAATTATGAGGACCAAGTAGGCTCTTTTAGAATGTACTTGTTTTCTCGGAAATCCATTAGTCTGCGAACGAGGTTCTTGACTTGTAGTGCTACGACTAAATTAGGCCTGGTCTGTTGCCATTTCTTGTGCACAACCTGTTTGAGTCCTGCGCCTTGTGTCCTTTTTGTTATTTTTGTCTCCTTGCATGTGTCGTAAGAAGTCAGATAATCCGATGTCAAGCCGACTGTTTCCAGCTTTGTCCAAGTCCTGTCACTGCCGTTAGGCATTTGAGGGATTTACTCTCTTAAGAGGTCACGTGAATCAGTGCTAATTCTTGGATTTAATGTCATTGTGGATCCATTCTAGGAGGTTTTAATTTCACGCTTGCTTCTTGTCTCCACTTATGCAAGTCTTTCGGTGACCCATTTCCCACATCTTCTCTCTCTCTTAACGCGAATGAGTGATATTCAGACCCGACCATTCTCTAAGAACTACAGGTCAATCATCATGGCTCATTGTTTTTCTGTCCTAGCTTAGCTTACTCCTATGCAGTGGCTTGATAAATCAGACCGTTATCGCCCTCGGCCTCACAGCATTATGTGTCACTGCGCAAGAACTTATGAAGAGGAGGAGGAGGGGAAAGGCCAAGGTTGAACCTGGTGCGGGGCTTGGTAGTAGAGAATCCTGGGAGTTTGGATAGTAAGCCTCCGAAGATCCTTTTGTACATTCTTCAAGCATCCTCATGTTGGCCCTTGCTTTGCTTTTAACCCAGTCTTTACCAAGGCAGATCATGGGCAAGGTGAGCTGCCAACATTCAAAAGTTATCTTTCTACTCATCATTTCTGATGAACAATTTTGTCACTTTTTGACAGATATCCTTCACCACCGAGTCCTGGAGGCTGGCCATTATCCTGGGTGAAGCAAGTCATCCAATTTCCAGAGGACAAACTCAGAGAACTGCGAGGCCTTGATGCAACGATATACATTCGATTCCTTAGAGCGTGCTGTAAGTCTTCATCTCATGACGCTACTGCTTCCAATCTAATTTTAGCTTATAGTTTGGTTTTCCCTCCTCCACACCCTAACCACCTTCCCTATTCTATTTCCTATACATGTTAAATTCTCAGACGATTCTGTTTCGCCTAAGTCGATGACAAGGGCTTCGATATCGTCTCTCGTAGGGACCACTACGGGACTCTCGTTATTATGGATCCATATATGCCTCCTGTTTTGGCTGACTATAACCTGGATGGCGACACTATTCTGGATAAGTAACGGAGCATTCAAGCTACGAGCTCGTAATCTTGAAGAAGCGGTCAAGGGTGCAGACTCCCTTTCACCGGATCAGCGGGACAAGGATGCTTCCACTTATTATCAACATCCACATCCGCAATATGGTTTCAAAGACGTGCCATCTCCCGAGACGGACTTGGCGCAAAGAGGCATCCGATTGAGAACGATAATGGTCACAAATATTCCGGGTTCTTTGCGAAATGAAAAAGATCTTCAAGAGTATTTTCAATATTACATGTCTCGAAAAGTTGAAAAGCCGTCAATGGGTATAACTTCGTCAACTCAACCAGGGTTTCTGAACAAGTCATTTGCTTTTCTGTTCAACCGAGCCAAACGCATTCCTTCCCGTCTTCCGTTGATCAACCGTACTGATCTAGAGTCATGTTCAGAAGATGGGGCAGAAACGAAATTCAGAGGCAAAAAATCATCCTCAGGGAAAGTCCTCGATGTCCCAATAGTCGAACGCGTTGTCATAGCGCGGAAAATGACAGAACTTGCTTCCTTACTGGAACGTCGGGAAGAAATTCTTGTCCTATTGGAAACGGCGCATATCAAATTCGCGAACAAGACTCTGTTGGCTGTCAAAGCTGCAATTGAACGGAAAACCGCCCATAAATCCATCGCGCAAGGCCCAACAAAAACTATGGACGTCATCAAAAAACGAAGGTCCCTAGCGGTGGATCCTGAACGTGGCCAAATAAATGGAGAAGGTATTGTAGATGAAGAAGAGCGCATGGAAGAGCTTATCGAAGTACTTGGGCCATTCGTTGAAGAATTTGGCACGCAGCGTCCTTTATCCACTAGGTCTAAGAAGGCGGTTTCAAGGACATCTCGACAAGCATTCAAAAAACTACGACCTCATTCTTCGGACGATTCCGACCATTCAGATTCTCCCGTTAATGCATATCCACCCTTGTCGTCACCTAAGGACCGCAATATTACGAAGGAGACGATATGGGATGCATTATTGTCGTTACCACGGACTAATCTCGATGCGTACCAGCCACTTGTCAACCTAAGCCATCTGTTCCGGGGAAAAGTTGTTCCGTCTATCGACTACTACACGGCGAAGCTCAACCTGTTGACCTCCCTCATTACTGAAAATCGTGCCAAAGCAGTTAGTGATTACGATCCTGTTTCAACAGCCTTTGTCACCTTTGCCGACCCTGCGGACGCAAGAAGGGCCTGTAA
>Ga0247779_1000491_pt1 | contig 24878 bp, 18 predicted proteins | sample UWRJL221509R5_FD_179925 | JGI IMG/M metagenome (GOLD analysis project Ga0247779, IMG submission 179925) | Plant litter microbial communities from Arlington Agricultural Research Station in Wisconsin, United States - UWRJ-L221-509R-5 | ecosystem: Environmental > Terrestrial > Plant litter >... | reverse complement strand
GACTTTTTGCAGTTCCTGATTGAAGCGTTCGATACGACCTGCGAAGTCCGCAGGCGACAAATCCAGCGCCACAGATAGACGCCACAGCACGCTGATCGTTGGCTGCTTGCGTGCCGATTCGATCAGCGTGACGAAGGGCCGGTCGACTCCTGCACCGCCTGCGACGTCTTCCTGCGTGAGCCGGAGCTCCTTGCGACGTTCTTTGAGCGCCGCCCCGAGAGCTTGCAGGAGGATGGGATTCGTACTTGGTCGCATGGGCGCCACTATTTCGCAAATGTTTCCTAAAGACACGTGTCTTTAGCTAACATCTTGCTTGTTCATCACTTCCTCTTTGCCGCCGCGCACCTCGCCGCGGCTTCCCGGCGCCGCTCGTTCGGCGCCATCGCACCGCCCCATGAAATTCATCCTCGCCCTACTCAAGATCCTCGCTGCCATCTACATCTTCGCGTTCGCCGGCGCCGTGCCTGGCGCGTTCGTCGGATTTATATTCGCTGTGCTCGGCGTCGTCGACTTCCAGCAGATGACCTGGTTCATGGGCGTCGGGGGCGCCCTCTTCGTCGTATGGGGCTTTACCAGTTCTGGAGAGGGTTCTGATGAACTCCCGGAGCCGCGTCAGAAGCCGAAGCAGACGGCGCTCAGCAGTCCGTCCGATCTATGGGACGATGATTGCCCCAGGAGGATGTTCAACCCCGACGATCCGTTTAGGATGGGATGCTTGTGAGCTCCGTGCGGCAGCGCGGTTGAGGTAGCCCGCGAGAGGGAAGATCTCAAATCCCCTCTTCTGCGCGCTCGCCGCGCCCGGCGAGCGAGACTCGGCTAACCTACGCAAGAATTCCTGGTGCATGTCAAAGCACCGCCACGAATCAGGAGCCCCCGCCATGCACGTTCTGACAAGCCATCCGGAAGCGCTCGCAGATGTGTTCATGACGATCATCTGGTGGACCAACGGCATTGTCGGATCACTGTTTGCGCTTGACTGGGCCGTCCGCCGCTACTGCCCGCGGGTGGAGGCCTGGATCGCACGTCAACGCGAGATGGGCGCGAATCGCGTCGCAGGCGAGTTTCCGAGAGACGGCAGATGAACGCACCTGCAACCGCGCGCTTTAAGCCCATGGATGTCTGCGCCAGCCGCCGATGCGACTGACGGAGCCCGACGTGGCGTCGGCTAGGCCACTTCTGGGCGGACTTTATCCACCCTACTGCCGTAGCAGAGGGTGCTCTCTTTCACACGCTGAACACATACGATCGCGCGCTGTTCACGTTCTCCTTCCTTCAGTTCGCAGCCCATGTTCCCGACGGAGACTTTGTCCAGTACTTCCGAAAGCTGCTGACCCTTCCGCTTGCCACCGAATACTTCCCGGACCTTCAGCTGGTTGACGGACGCATCTGTCGGCACGCGGAAGATGGCGGTTTGGCGCCACTTGAGACATCGTCCTCGACTGCAGGGCTGCTCGACTACCTCAATCCAACGCGCAATGAGGTAGAAGATACGGAGGTCATCCAGTCGACCAAGTTCATCCATTGGGTGCAAAACGATTCGTTGCATCGTGACGTGCAAGTCGAGGTCGGAATCGAATTCTTCAAATCTAACATGGCAGGCTATGCGGCCCAGTACAAGCTGAACGGCGCGCCGGACACGGTATGCGCTGTCGTTGCAGACATTCGCCACCAGGGACGCGCGAAGAGCACGGACATCGTTCTGGCGCTCTCATCGCCGAACCCGTTGGCCTCGCTGCTCAAGCTTGGTGAGCCGAAGTACCACGGACGCTTGCTGACGCTAAAGCGAGAAATTGACAAGCTGGTGGCCGACGGGACCTTCGGTCATCGTCACTACGACTTGGCATCTAAAGAATTCATCTGAATCGCAAGAACTTAGTCATCGCGACGTCATCGTCGTCAAACGTGAATTGGAGGCATGAGCATGGCAGCGAATTTGGATCTTGTTCTCCCCGAGCTGAAGAGTAAGGTCGGGCAGCTACTGCTCCGGTGCGCTGCGCGGGGCTTCGAGATGCGCCCCAGCGCTGGTCTGCGTGACCCATTTGAGCAGGCGAAGCTGTGGCGACAGTCGAGGTCTAGCGAGGAGATACGTGCGAAGGTGCAGGAGTTCGAAGCCGCCGGAGCTGACTTTCTCGCGCACTGCATCGACTCCGTCGGCCCTCAGCACGGCGACCCAGTCACGGATGCCCCGCCTGGCTATTCGTGGCATCAGTGGGGCGAGGCCGTCGACTGCTTCTGGTTGCTGAACGGAAAGGCAGAGTGGTCTACGACGAAGAAGGTCAACGGACTGAACGCATACAGTGTTTACGTTGACGAGGCGGAACAGCTCGGACTCGTCGCCGGTGGTCACTGGGAGACCCTGAAGGATTGGCCGCACGTACAGCTACGCACTGATGCTAGTCCTGCGAAGACTTTGAGCGTGTCCGAAGTAAACACGACCATGAAGTCTCGATTTGGCCACTAGGGACTGTTCGCATTCAGAGAATGCTCGCAAAGGAAGGCTAAGGCGAGTAGCCTCGGTAGGGCGCGTGCTACTGATGTCTTCGGCGTGCTCTTTAACCTCCCGCCAGGCCGAGAGAACGCGCTTCTGTGCTACCTGCCGGCTATCCTTGCGGGCTTCGCGGGAGCCAGTTGTCACCGATCTGATTGAACTGGTTCTCGCACGTCCGAACGTCTAGGTCTGCGTACTTCCATTCGATCCCGCACACGCCATGGATGGTCCCATCCGGGTAGATCGTTCGACACGTGTGCCCCTGGTTCAATGCGTCCACTGAAGCGTCTGATCCACGGAAATCGGCCTCTCTCAGGTTGGCGTCCTTGAAGGTTGCCTTCTGCAGTGAGGCGAACGTGAACTTCGTACGTTGGAGGTTTGCATTGTCGAAGTTGGCTCCCGTGAGTACGGTGACGCCACTTGTCTGAACGAGCTGCTGCCGACGTTCAGCCGTGAGGTGGGCGCCAACCGTCAGGTTCTCCGCAGGGCCGAAATCAACATCGGTCAGCCAGGCATGTTCGAAGATTGCACTGTTCATGTTTACGCCGCGCAGCTTTGTCGATCCGTCCATGCATGCAAAGCGCAGTTGAGTAGCTCGCATGTTCGATCGCCGGAAATCGGTACCTTGCAAATTTGCGTAGTTGAAGTGGGCGCCAGTCAAATTGGCGCTCTCGAAAATTGCGCCGCTGGCCTGTACTCCGATTTTTGCTCCGGACACCATGTCGGAGGTTGCAATCCCCGATCCATGATCAAGATGGGCTCCGACCAGTCGCGCGCCTCTGAAGTCCGCGCAGCCCAGATTTGCTGCGTCAAGCTTCGCAAGCGCCAAGTTCGCATCATTGAAATGGCCTTGGTAAGCATTTGCACCACTGAGATCGGTACCGGTCAGATCCGCGTCCTCGAGGTGCGCCCTCACAATCTTCGCTCCCATAAACTGCCCTCCGGCCAAGTCGTAGCCGACGCTTTGCGCCTGGATGGCCTGCGCGTTTGGATAGCCCTTGTCGAAGCAGTCGCCCGATTGCGCGCTGGCGGGCGCCGCAGGTCGCCCTACGGCAGGTGGCGTGAGGGACTCAGGAGCAGTGGCTAAGGCTACTGCCACGAACGCAGCCAGCGCGTCCGCCCGTCCGCGGCCGTTCGCGACACCGCTCGCGGAAAACGACACCGCGGCAGCACTAAGAGCCTTGAGAATGGGAACACGCCACTCGGGAGCGTCCTCTGCCAACTGCTGCAGTCCAAATACGCCGCCAATATGGGGCGGGACGTCAGAGCCCTTCAGCGCGTCGAACTGCTTTTGGTAGCGGTCTGCGCGCTCCGCTTCTCGTGCCAAGTGATACTGCGCCGATGTGAAGAAGAGCGTGATGATGAATGCCAGGCCAGCAATTCCTTGGGCAATCGACTTCCTGTACGCGTCTTCGACAGTGGCATTCTGATCGGGCGAGAGCTCTGTCCGGCGGCTGGCAAATCTAGGTGGCGTGAACCACCAGATAGCCCAAAGCGAAACCAGTGCGATCGCGAAGAGTACGTAGGACAGAATATTCACGCGCTCGCCCGAGTTTCCGTTGTCTTGTCCTGTGATCGCACCCAGTTGAGCGCCACGTCAGGCTACTCCTGAGTACCAACAGCCGCGACCCCTAGCAGGCTAGCTTCGGAGTTCGTTGAAGAACGCGCCTGGCCTAAGCAGTCGAGAGAGCGTTCCAAGCAGGTTGGGGTCTGATGGCTGAACAGAGGACTCAGTCGCGCGGTATCGCTGCTTAGGTCGGCGCAGGGTACGCGGGTGCAACCTTCCTTCCGCGCAAGCATCTCCACAGGGTGTGTCGATGGCGCGCCAAGCCGCGGGACAAGCTCAATGGATGAGCTGGTGGGCCAGCCGAGCCAGGATTTTATTTTTCGCGCAATGGTCGACAAAACGGCCGGGCACGCCGTCGACATCGGGCCTCCCGAATGGTACTGTTGTTTTATACAGTACCACTCATCCATGCAAACCGCCCTCCAGTGGAAGCCCCCGAGGCCTCCAGCCCTGCTATCCGCCCCTGCGTCATCCCCGGTGCCGGCGAGCCCGCCCCAGGGAAGGCTCGTGCTCCCCCCGCTCGTAGAGGCCGCCATCTGGCGCGGCACCGAGCTGGGAAGCGCCGTCACGTCTGTGCTCACGACTGGATGGCCAGCGCTCGACGCCGAACTGCCCGGCGGAGGGTGGCCCATGCGCGCGGTCAGCGAGGTGCTGGCTGCGCAGCCCTACGCCCTTGAGTGGCGCCTCCTGAGCCCGACCCTCAGGCGCGTCGCGACCGCTGGCGGCCAGATGGTCGCTATCGGCCCTGCTCGCCACCCTCACCTGCCTGGTTTGCTGCATGAAGGCATGGTCGAGCGTCAGTTCATCTGGATTCAAGCCGAAGCCCCCAGCGAACGGCTTTGGGTGACTGAGCAACTGATCAAGAGCAACTCCGCCGGCGCCATCGTGGCGTGGCTGCCGCAGGCGCGCCAGGAACAGATCCGCCGGCTCCAGGTCTGCGCACAAGGCTGCGACGGCCCGGTGTTCCTCTGCCGCCCAGAAGCCGCTCGCCATGAAGCCTCGGCAGCGCCGCTGCGCGTTCATGCGTCTGTCTCGTTGGACTGGGAGCTTCGCATCAACGTGTTCAAGCGCCGCGGCGCCGTTCATGACGGGCAGATCGTGCTGCCGTCAGTGCCCGGTGGTCTGCACTCCGTCTTGACGCCGCGCCTGCGCAGGCCGATGAGCCTGATCGCAGGGAAGTTGGAAGACGTGTCAGAGCTGCTCGGCCAGCTGCCCACGACCTCTCGAGATTTCCACTGATCGCCACCGGAGAGGCAGAAGTACATGAACTCCCATTTCACCGGCAAAATGGTCGCACAGACGAGGCCAACGGAGCCAAGGGAGCCGACGATGAGTATGAACACGTCCCTGAAGGGGCGGCTGCGCAATACAACGCTTCACAGGAGCCAGGGCCTGATGCCCCTGTTCGAGGCGGTCGTCAACTCAATCCACGCCATCGCTGAGGAGTCCACTGAGCCCACCTATGGCGAGATCGCCATCGACATCGTTCGGTCGAGCCAAACCAAGCTCGATCTTGACGACAAGAAGTCGCGCAGGGGCGCCCCACCACAAGAGCCGATCGTGGAAATTCGCATCCACGACAACGGCGTCGGCTTCAACGACGACAACATGTCCTCGTTCGAGACCCTCGACAGCGAGTACAAATTCAAGCAAGGCTGCCGCGGCGTCGGCCGTCTTCTTTGGCTCAAGGCATGTCAGTCGATCGCGGTCGAGAGTGTCTTCATCGGAGCTGATGGGAATCTACGTTGACGATGGCGCTCATGATTGGTCTCCGCAAGGTATAGCGGAACACTGGTGCTGCAAGCGTCGATCAAATAGATCTAGCGCCTCGCCTTCGCTTGGCGCATCGACGCGGCAAATTTTTCCGGCTCGATAGCTCTCAGAAAGGGCTCATGTTTGTTTTCGCCGAAATCCTGAGCCAAGATCGAGTGAACGTCGCCCACACGCAGTCCATGTCCGCAGAAGTAGAACAGCGCCAGATTGTCCTCATGGCTGTCGACATCATCGAACCAGTTGTAGATGTACTGCTGAACATTCGCGATGGTAGCTTTGCTCTCAACCGCAGCAAATACAGGCCGCTGTATGCGCTAGATTGGGCGGATGCAGCCAGACGACGAATACACCCAACTTGATCGCAAATTCCGAGCGCTGAAGTCGGAGGAACTTGAGCAGCCCGACCTCCTGGCAGCTGTCGGCGATGGAACTCTCCTCACCGGCATCTCGTGGGATGAACTGCTGGAGCTCCCGCGTGTCCTCATACTCGCAGAAGCAAGCTCCGGCAAGACCACGGAGATGCGCGAGGCGGCCAACCGGTTGAACAAGGCCGGCAAGAGCGCATTCGTCCTGCCCCTCGAGGATCTGGACAAGGATGGCGTTCAGGACATCTTGAACGGCGAGAGCGCCCGACGCTATCAGGCCTGGCGCCAGGACGGTCAATCCATCGGCTGGTTCTTCCTCGACTCGGTTGACGAGCTCAAGCTTCACCGCGGAAGCCTGAGGCGAGCGCTTCGTCGGTTTGCCAACGACCTGGATGGCCTCCTCGGGCGCACTCGCGTCGTGGTGTCGAGTCGCCCTCACGATTGGCAGCCGCTGGACGACATGACGCTGTTTCGAGAGCACCTTCCGGTGTCCGTACCGCCCAGGGAGCCAGCCGAAGCCACGAACCTGTTCGTAGAGAAGCTGCGCGCAGGCCGCAGCGCGCAAAACGCCCGCGACAGAAAAAAGGATGTGACATCCGCAGAGCCGAAGGTCGTCGTGCTGCTGCCTCTCGGCGACAAGCAGATCGAAACGTACGTTCAGGCTCGGTCGCCAGGCCAGGACGCCGCTGCATTTCTCGCCGAACTCAAGCTGCAACACGCGCAGACTTTCGCGCGCCGCCCTGGCGACCTTCGAGAGCTGCTCATCAGCTGGAACGTGAACCGAGTCCTCGGCACCCGCGAACAGCAGCATGAGAGCAACGTAGCCTCCAAGCTTCACGACGCCCCAGGCCGTCTGGATGCGGGCGATCTCAAGGACACCCAAGCTCGCGAGGGTGCGGAGCGACTCGCTTTGGCCCTTGCCCTCATGAGGCGCCGCACGATCAGGTCTGCCGACGCAGGCTCCGCAGCGATGGGCGCCTCCGACGCCATGATCGACCCGGCGCTGATCCTCCCGGACTACAGCCCCGCCGAGCGCGCCACCCTCCTGCGTCGCGGTCTGTTCGACCCGGCAACGTACGGCCGCATCAGGTTCCATGACCGCTCAGTGCAGGAATACCTGGCTGCGAAGCGCCTCCTGTGGCTGCGTAAGAACGGGATGACCAGGTCGTCCCTGCACCGTCTTCTGTTTGCCGATGCCGATGGTGAGCGTCTCAGCCTCCCCTCTATGCGCCCGATAGCCGCCTGGCTGGCACTGTGGGACGTCGATGTCAAACGAGAATTGATGGCCCGCCAGCCGGAGGCCCTTGCGTCCATGGGCGACCCTGCGGCTCTTCAGCTCGAGGACAAGATCCTGCTGGTCAAGGCATTCGCGACCGCATACGGCACAGGCGGAGGGCGTGGGATCAACGTTCCCATCGACTCCGTTCGTAGGCTCGCCGACCACGGCTTGGACCCAACTATCCGCGAGCTCTGGAAGACCTACAAGCACAACGACGACGTCAGCGAGCTGCTGCTGGAGCTCCTCTGGCAAAGCAAATCCGTTGGGTGCAGGGACATTTGCGTAGGAGCCGCACTAGACACCGTGCAGGAACCCTACGAGCGCGTCATCGCCATCCGCGCACTTGTTGACAGCGGCAGCCACACAGAGGCTCGCCAAGTCGTCTCGGTGATGATGGCCGACGTCTCCCAGTGGCCTGCCAGAGTCATCCACGGTGTGGCTGCCGACCTCTACCCGGGCATCCTCACGCTCGACGAGCTGCTTGAGCTCGTTCGAGCGACACCTGAGCCCAAGTCGGTCATCTCTGGCTTCGCCTGGCAGATGCAGATAATCTGCAAGAGCCTTGACCCGAAGTCTGCTGACGCTCCTCGACTGACCAGCTGGCTCAGTGACATCATCTGGGACGAACGCCGCCGAGATGTAGACATCTTTCAAGCCGAGAGCCGACGAAGCTACTTGGCGACGGGACTCGCCATCCTCTGCACCCGACGGCTCCAGGCTGGCGCCGACCCGACCGACGCCACCTTGGCGCGAGCTATCGTCGTCGCGAACCGGTTTGCGCCAGACCGAGACGTCCGGGCCAACGACTTCGTCGCCTTGCGCAAGGAAGTCGACAAGTCGGTGGCCGGTCGCGAAGCCACATTCTGGAGCGACATCGAGGTGGTTCGAGAACTCGAGCCTGGCAAGGACGCTTGGCATCAGTACTACAACGCCCTGCATGATGGTGTCGTTCAGACCCTTGTTGTGGCGGATGCAACCTGGTTGCTCCCTGCCTTCCGCCAACGAACGAACATCGGGCGCGCCGAGATCGCGCTTCACGGACTGCTCAACGTCTATCAGAGAGCCGGCGGAATGACCACCGAGATGACCAGCGTCGGCGCCGAGGCTTCGACCGATCCAGCGCTCGCCGAGATTTTCAGGATTGCGACCACGCCAACTCCGCTCACAGCGCGCATGCGCGAAGCAGAAGAGAAGGAGGCAAGGCGCCGAGCTGCTCACGAGCAGTTGAACAAGGACAACGAGAAGGATTGGACTGACTGGCGAGAACGGGTGATGACGGACCCCGCCATGTCGTTTGCCAACGACAAGGTCAAGGACACACTCACCTCGCTGCACGAGTGGCTCAGCGAAGGCGACTATGATCTCACCTTTGGGGCGCAATGGAGGCGCCGCGCTATCGCTGAAGCTTTCAGCGACGAGTTTGCGCGACTGGCGGAGGACGCCTTCAAACGGTACTGGCGAACGATCAAGGTCGAGCGGGACACCGGCAGTTCCGGTCCCGGGCGGCTTCGGATTGACCCAAACGAACGGTTCCTCGCTCAATGGGGTATCGCTGCCGAAGCCGAAAACAAGAGCTGGGCATCGAACCTCTCGCGAGACGACGCGCGCCTGGCCGCGGAGCTTGCGACGCAGCAGATGGACGGCTTACCCGAGTGGTTGGTCGACATTGCCGCAGCCTATCCGGCAATCGTTGAGGAGGTCATCGGAGATGAGCTGGATGCGGAGGTCAGGGACATACCTACCTTGGTCCACCTGCCAACGTTGCAAGACATCCGCCACAGCGCAGTGCCTATCAAGCGTCTCCTCCACTCTCGTATCGAAAGAGTATTCGCGAACTGGCCAGCCAGCGCACCGACCTCGGAGCTGGCGAGCCCCTTCAGTCACGTCTCCGAGGAACTGGCCGAGATACTGTTTGAGACAGCGCCGCATGCTGAGCGGGTCGACTACGCGAAAACGTGCCTAGACAGGTCAACTCAAGCATCCAACGATGAAGCTTCGCTGCAATGGCTGCGCCTGGCGCTGATGTTTGACTTTGAGCAAGGCGCGACTGCACTTGACGCCCGCCTCTCGCCGTTGCAGCGGAAGGACGCGGAGCGGGTCTTGGCTGCCATGTTCAATCGTCGCCACGGTATCGCGGTGCCAGAGATCGACCCGGAGGCTCGGGCTCGAATCCTTGGACGACTGGTGCGTACCGCATACCGGGCTGTCGCCATTGTGGATGACCAGTCACACGACGGCTCCTACACGCCAGACATTCGTGACCACGCGCAAACGGCGCGGGGCATTCTCTTCTCCGCCCTGCTCGATACCAAGGGCCCGCAGGCCCGGGCAGAACTGCTGGCGATGGCACAGGAGCCGCTCTTTGCGCACATGCCAGACCGCCTTCGGATGATGGCGCGCGAACGCATAGCGCACGACGCCGAGTTTGTGTCGCTCGACGAGAAGGCCTACCGAGTCTTTAATGAATCCCGAGAGAGACCCGCCGTCGACCGGGACAGCCTGGCTGAGATTGCCGAGAGCCGCCTCGCCGACCTTCAGCACGACATCGCGCACCATGACTTCAGCGACCGACGCACGCTACGAACGATCCAAGACGAGGTCGAGATGCAGCGCACGCTCGCACTACGCCTCGACGTGAAGGCCAACGGCACGTACGTCGTCACTCGAGAGGACGAGGTCGCAGACCTCAAGCGAACCGACATTCGTTTGGCTGGACTGGCCCGCTCGGCACGGTATACCATCGAGATAAAGATTGCCGACAAGCGTTGGACGTTGGCGCAGCTGGAGTACGCGCTCGAACATCAACTTCTCGCTCAGTACCTTCGCCACGCCAACAGCCAGGCTGGGTGCCTTCTGCTGACCTACAGAGGCGACAAGAAAACTTGGAGCAAGGGCAAGGGGCGCGGTCGAAAGTCGCTGACCTTCAAGCAGCTAGTTGAACACCTCGGCGCTCAAGCTCGAGCAATCGAGGTGCGCGAAGAAGGTCGTGTTCGCATAACCGTCGTAGGCTTGGATCTTCAAGACCCCTGATGCGCATGATAGGTCACTAGTGCTTGAAGCAAGCTGCCGGAGCGGAGATTCCGTATTCCTTCTGAAATGCCGACCAGTTCGGGTCTGACAGCTTGTCGTTCCAAGCCCAACAGAGAACCTTGCATGCATCTCCGTAGCGCGGCGCGCTGCCCGGAGGACCTCCCTGAAGAGCTCGAAGCACTCGAATCATCTGTTCGCCTGGAATACGAGCCGAGTCCTCGCGAGGCTCACCGCCTTCCGGCGTTGTGCGATCAGCGTGCCGAATCCGGATGCTGTCCTGGAGCATCCAATGCGTTCCAAAGCTTCCTGACTGACGCAATATGTCGGGCATCATGACGTACGTCAGGTGCACCATCTGTTCAGCCTGGTCGCCGTAGGCTGCCCTGATCTCCGCATAGAGTTCGGAGTTCAGATGACTTGCAAAGTGCGTCCCTGCTCCAGACAGCGATGAAATGCCTCTGTCTTGCGAAAACGAATCGGACAACGCGGAGGCGTCTGCAATGACAATCTGAAGTCGGGGCCGGTCTGCAGGCGCCATCTTGGAGACCGCTTGCTTCAGAGCGAAGAGCATCATCTCCATTCCTCGGTTGTCCACCGCCCCGCCGTCAGTCACCCAGTACCGAGTCTTGCACCCAACATCTATCGCAGCGTTGGAGAACACCGGGGGAAAGTTCGCGTTCAAGGCGGCAGCTTCTTCAAGTCTGACACCTGGACTGTGAATGAGTACCGGAAGGTCAGCGACGTTGGCACCGGGCTCGAGCGGAGTCTGGCTCAGGTCGCCAGAGAACGCCAAGTTCGTGAGCAACAGACGTCCACCAGCAAGGTTCGAACTGGCCCAGCTCGGGTGCTCACTCTCAGCAGCCTGAAGCGATTCTGCGCAATTGAGCGAGTATGGGTTTGTGAACTTCCCCGCAAGTGACGTGTTCAGCATGATGCCGAGGTCGGAGATCTCGCCCAGCTTTTGGTGGTGGGGCGGCAACTTCCACCGATCCTCGAAGCTGTCCTTCAGCAGCATGCCCAGGCGCCCCTCCCCCACCATGTACCACTCGGTCGATCGAACAAGGACGTCCTGGATGAACGGCTTACGCATCGCTTCGTAGAAGTCGTTCCAAGCGCTTTCATCCTTGCTTATCAGCTTCGCCCGATTGGCGGCGAAGTACGCGAGTGCAGCCCCACCGCCGGAAACACCGCTTACGAACACGACTCGTTGACCCTTGCCTGCTCTGGTGACCGCCTCGAGCACAGACGCGGTATAGATCGCTGCCCGTGTGCCTCCTCCGGATGCCGCGACTATCACCAGCGGCTCATCGCCGGCCTTCTTGCCTTCGCTGAGCAAGAACTCCTTAAGGTCTAGTGGGGGTTGCCCTTCAACAACGGAGGTCTCGGCGGCCTGCTCGCCTTCGTGAAGATGCCAGCCCACGCCGAAAACGGTGGCCAGGAACGCTCCCATGGTAAGCGCCAAGTAGTTCGTAGCCCTCGAACGGACCAACGCCGGCGATGGCTTAGCTTTGCCACCAGGTCGTCCAGAGAACGCGATGAGCTCGATAAGCCGCAAGGTGTCATACGCCTGGAAGCGCAACGTGCTGTTGCTCTCATAGATCGCAAGGACACGGTCAGAGCCGTGAGCCTGAAGGAGTCGCCCTTGGAGAGGCACAGATGTGCTCTTGGCGCTTGCCGTGATGTCGTACGGAATCGCGTCTCTACCCAACGTCCCAGGCGCGAGCATCCGAAGCACCTGGACGGTAAGTAGCCTATAGCACCAGTAGTCGAACCACCAGGCCAGCACATAAGCGCTGGCGAAGATGGCCGTGATCGTCCACCATGCTGCGGAGTCAAAGATGGTGGTGACGTAGGTGATACCCGTGTACCGCGCGACCGCCAGCGCAATGGCAAAAATCGAGATGACGAATGCGCCGCCTCGCAGCAAGTTCCGCTGCACCAGCAACCACATGAAGCCGAAGCGCTCGTTGACGCCAGACAACAGAAGCAGCAATAGACAAACTACAAAGAAGCCGGGCGGCACGTAGTTGATCCACGCCGGTGGCGAAAGCAACGTGACCAAGGCCGGTATCGTGAGCAAGGCAAGGGGCGCGCGAAGAGGCATCGCCAACGCGGCGAGCGCCACTCCCGCCGACCATTTCGGTGTCGGTTCTCTCGACGCAAACAACTCCGTCTCGGTCAGATAGACCGGATATCCGTTGGGCGAAGCCAGGCCTTTACAAAGCTGGCTCAGCGCCAGCTGGCCGAGCACTAAGGCCATCACAGCGGCTAGAGCAAGCGGAATGAACAAGTGCAGGTACGGAGCGACATCGCGATATCGGTCGCCGCCCCAGTACCAGGTGCCGACAAAGAGCAACACAACTAACGCGGCCTGGACGCCGAAGTCCACACCTATCGGACCGTTGGTTCTGCTGGTGAAGCGAAGCTGCGCTCGCAGTGCAAGAGCAACTACAAGCATGACGACGGCCGAGATTCCCGCTCTGGCAGGTGTCGGCGAGCCCAGAACTAGAAGGCCGATGAGCAGCGTAGGAAGAACGATCACGGCTGGACTGTGACCGCGGATTCCATGCTTTGTCTCCATGGTGCCACCCACAGTACGGCGCCACTTCAAATCCTTGAAGCGAAGCTTGTCGTCAAGCCTTTCCGAGAACGAGAGTTCCGGAGCGGCCTTGGGTGGCACAGCGTTCATCGTGTTCTCCTCAAGACCCGATCATTCGAGTTCTTCGATCTCTTCGAACTCCAGCGATACAGGGTGAAGGCAAATCGAGTCGTATCCGAAGCCGTTGCAGGTTCCGAACGGCGGGTTTTCATCGAACAACATACGGATGTTGCCGTGAGGCCGCCCGTCTTCACAGTATTGGCAAGGTCGACGCCTCTTTGTGTACCGAACATTCCATCTCTTCGCGAGATAGGAATTGATTGCATCCTGCTTAGGGTGTCCGTACACATTCGGACCACCGACCGAAACCACTGCATAGCCATCCTCGTGAAACGCAGGCTTGGGTACGTCGGTCGCCGTGACACGAGCGCCATGATGAGGAACAACCATGCCGACCAATCGGCGCCTTCGCTTCGCGCTCAGTCCAGCGATGCAATTGAAGTCTGCATCACCCGTCAGAAGCATCATCTGATTTTCCGGACCGTAAACCCATAGCGCCAGACCAGTGTTGTTCCGGTTTGGCTCGACGCCAGCAGGCGGCTCACACACCTCCAACCGGCCCCATGTTAGGTCGATGTACGTCAGATCATCAGGAAGTAACTGGAGCGCGTTGATCCCCGGCATCAATTCTTCGTACTCGAGAGCCCAGAGCAGCGACTGCAAAAATGGGCCGACCGGATGCCCAGTCTTCCTGGGGTTAGGAGCGATCCAGACACGATGAAGGGCCTCGTCCTTCCAAACGGGCCTCATTGCTAGTTCGGCCCGGTCGTACTTCATTCCCTCGATTGCAAACGCCCAGTGATCCATGTCCCAATGGGAAATGATCACGGGTGCCGCGCGACCAAAGTCGAGGATGCCGGGCTTGTGCGCAGGTCTCGATTTGCCGTTGAAATTAGCGGGCCACCCGAGGTCATAGTAGACGCGCGGCGAACACGCTTCATCGAGGATCGCGCTACAGCTCCCCTGGCCTACGTCGAAGACGCCGACGGATACGAAATCCGCATCGCGCATCGCGTGGTCCAAGACTCCAGCGACTAGGCTCGGCGTGCTGGGCTGCGTATACCGAATCTCTGTCAGAAACTCCCAATGGTCGACGAAGCCTCGCCCCACGGGCTCAAAGCGGTTTATCCAAACAGTCGGGACTTCTACTTCGTCAGCGTATTGGACTACCTCGGCAGGCACTCCATCGCCGTCGGACTGTGCTGAAACGAGCACCCGAAGCCAGAGAAAATTTGCGCCTTCAGGCTCTTTTGTATGCCGTGAGAAGTCCGCCCGAAGGCATCGCAGCAACAGAAGCTGTGGTGGCAACTCGTCCACGTAACGCCCCAAGTACCGTAGAGGTAATTCGCGCAACAGGTAGAGCCCGTCCTCAGCGAGCGAGTCAAGCGTTACGTATTGACGATTGTCGCCATCGACGGGCTCTTCGTCAAAGGTGGCCAGTGCAAAGAACCATCGTTCCTTGCGAGACTCGTTTTCGTTTGATCCTGTTCCCATCCGATTCCCCTAAACAGCCCACATCTGGTCTGGTGTCAGAGCACCTTCGACTGACGGCCAGGCGCTCACGTCACCGTACACCGTCCACCATCGAAAGTGAACAGCAGATGGCCGTCACTTCTGGTGGTCAGCACCCAACGCCTGCCTTCACCTCGAAAGAAGTCGATTCCCTTCGCCTTGCTGCGGTAGTACTGCGCAGTCTCCTGGGTGTCGTACTGCTTGTAATCATCAGAGATGATCACAAGCTCGGGTCGGCAACCGTGGTCATCGAACATCTCCTCGCAGATCCCGTTGCGGCGCCCATGGTGTGATGCCTCGAGCACATGCACCCGGCGAAGCCATTCGCTGAAGTCTGGGCGCAAGCGCAGCAGGTTCTGAAAGCCAGCCTTCTCCATGTCGCCCGGGAACATGAACGTGACACCGTGGACCTCCAGGAACAACACCAAGCTCAAGTTGTTCTCATCCTCGAATCCAGGATAGGTGTTGCAAAACCAGTGTGCCCGCACGCCCGGCAGCGAAGGCCAAGGATCTTGGTATCCCCGAGCCTTTCGTTCGCCAAGGCTGGTTGCAATCAGCTTGATGCCTGGGCCTATGCCGTCTTCCGTTTTAAGGAACTCGATGACGTCAGCCGGCACCGTCGGGTTGCCCATCAGACAACCCACTCCGATCTGATTTCGCAACAGGTCTGGCGCCCCGCTGGCGTGGTCTTCATCAAAGTTGGTGATGATGAGGATGTCGAGGTAGGTGACACCGACGCGGCGCAGATAGGCTCCTGGGCTCCACTTCTGACCATCACGAATGGAGTGGCCGCAGTCGATCATGACTCGCTGTGCCGCACCACCATGAGCGGGCCACAAGGTCAGCAGAGCACACGCGCCGTGGTCAACGTCGAAGATCTCTAGGAAATCTGCCAAGTCTCACCATCACGTTGCAGGAATGCCCTCGACCAAGTCGCCACGGCGCCAGCTCGACAATGGCAATTGCATAAGATAACGGCATGTCGAACGTAGAGCGGCTGGAAGCCATCGGGTCACGCGGAGAGGCCGTCATCATCATCATCCGCAAGAGAGAGTTCCCTGAAGGTGCTGGAGACACTGCCGGCCTGGAGGGCGCATCCAGCTATGAGCTGGCTACCGGCGAGAGGCTGCAGGCAACCGACGACGATCGAGTGTTCGAGACCCGGGACGGCCGCCGCCAGTTCACCCTTCGTTGATCCCACCCTCCTTCGACCTTTAAGAGTAGTAATCCCGCCAGGTCATCCGGGCCATGCCCGCCGGCGTCGGCTCGTTCTCCAGCGCAGCGACCACCGGTGGGTCATCCTCCACTCGAGCGCTCGCGCGGTTGTCCCAGTCGTACAGGAAGGTGTCCTGGTAGTAAGCGGCGACCTCCTCGTCTTCGATGAGGAGCCCAGCGTCTCGATTGCGCAGAACGCCGTCGCCCGACCAGTTAGCGCTGCTGACAAGGGTGATCACACCGTCAACGATGATCCCCTTGTTGTGGATGTTCGACTGACTCTTGAAGACCTTCTCGTTGAACCCGGACTGCGCAAGCAGCCGGATCTGGTTTGCCGAGCCGTTGTTGCCCAGAATGATGCGGACGTCCACGCCCTGCTTCCAGCTCAGCTTGCCTAGGATGGCGAGCATGTCAGCGAACTTCTTGTCTTGCGGCTTGTCGCTGTAGTTGATGTAGGCGAATTGCAGATAGACGGACTTCTGGACTTTCGACAGCATCTTGGTGATGCGGTCGACGTAGTTGTCGGGTGTCAGCAGTGGTGCCACTCTCACCTCGCGAGGAGTCGATGGCAGCCGCTTTGGCGCGATCGGCTCGACTGGCTTGACTGCCAGTGCGGCCTGCTCCTGGATAGATTCGATGGGAACAAAGAGATCCGGCATCTGTTCGGGCAGAGCCGCCCTATCGAGAGCCGCACGCGGGTCACCGGCGGCCGCCGCGGCCTGTGAGGCCTTGAGATCGACCTCGATGTATTTCTCGTACATCTGAGCCAGCTTCTCATCTTCGACGATGATGTGCCATTCGCGGTTGGCTTTCGAGTACATTCCCTTGGCCTGGGCGGGCGTACCGATCGGGTCGATGTTGGGCTGGCTGCGCAGGCTCCAGTTGCCGCTGGATAGCCAAAACGACTTCGAGTCTCGAACGGCGACCTTCTCGTGATACGCAGAAGCGAAGCGGCATCCCGAGCCAGTCTGGACGATGCCTCCCGTCAACTCTGGCACCCGCTTGAGCTTTGCGCGAATCTCGGTCTCAGGCGCCGTCATGCTGTTGTCCCAGGTCAGCTGCGCCTTGAGGCTGTTATCGCGAATGCAGTCAATGAACACCTTCGAGATGTAGTCCGCGTTGAAGTCGTACATCGCAACGCTCAGCGAGACTTGGGCGGCCTGCAGGAAGGGCTTGAGCACCGGCCATCCCGCATCGGGCCCAACATGGCAGAGGAACGGCGTCGACACGACATACTGTTGGTCGATCGGGTTATCCGTGAGCGCCTTGTAGGTCAGGTTCTCGGGCTTCACACTTAACGTGCTCAAGATGGAGGTAGCAGGCGACATCCTGTCGGCTGCGGACAGGGCCTCGAGCTGCTGCATCGGACTGGCCTGCATCACCGCAACGCGATACTCGCCAAGTTGGCGAGGGACGCGGTCTTCGTTCGCAACGCTGTCTGGCGGCCGCTTGTGAGCGACGAAGACGATGACGGCCGGCTCTCGTACAAGCCCTCCATCAACGATCGGAAAGCCAGGCTCGGCGCTGACGAACCCCGGCACAGCCTTGAGTTGGCCGATGTTCTGGTCGATGGTCGCCTGGACCGTCTTCTTGGTCTGGTCGTCAAGAACTCTCATCGCGATGTCCTCCCTCGATTGCCATGTATGGCGAATTCGCTTCCCAACAGTCATCGCGGTCGCACGAGTGCGAGCCGCCTGCGCTCATTGCAGCGAGGCTTGGAAGCTAGGAGGAGGTCCGGCCGTCACGCGAGATGCGCGTACACGGTTGGTGGCGCGTGTCGCGCTTGGGTCAGTCCGCCGAGGACGGAACCTGCTTGATGAGCGGTATGTCTCGCGACAACGAGACCGATGCAACGGCTGGGTCGTGCTCAAGCCTGCGCAAGTCGCCGGCAGGCATCTCTGCTGAGAAAATCTCCGGAGAGATCTCAGCGCGCGCAGCCACGTACTCAGGTCGTGAGGCGCCCTTGTGAAGCCGCACGAGAACCACGACGCGGTCCTTGTCGCTTCGCCCATTGGCAAGCTCCGAGGCGGGAACCGTCTCGAGCTTTCGTAGGGATGCGAGGTTGACAGGCATGGCTGAGTAGATGGGGGCTGCGTTGAAGAATACACCCTGCTTTCAACAATCACAACGCAAATGCACTTTTTTGGTGCACAAAGACCCGGTGCAGTGGTGAAAATAGTCATCACGTGTAGCCACCGCAGTCAGATGGCCTGCGAAGACGCACGTCCCGAGCCGTACTGAGCATGCCACGCGCCTGCAACTGGCGGCGCCAAGTCGACGCCAGCCAGAAGCGTGGCGCGGATTTGCGCACTCGTCAGCGACGCACCTGTGCGAACGGCCTCGGCGAGGATGAGTGCGATGAGGCCGGTGACTGCCGGCGCAGCCATGCTGGTCCCAGACTTCTTGGTCAGCCCGTCGACCGTCCGCGAGCGAGCAGCCAGCACGAAAGCTCCCGGAGCCGACAGCTCAGGCTTCTGGCGCCCGTCACGCGTTGGTCCAGCGCTTGAGAACGTCGAGACGGGGAACCCCACCTTGTGCGCGTCATAGCAACCCACGGCGACAGACTCGCGCCCGGTGGACAGCGACGCCAGCGTATGTGATGCGACCGGAGTCACGAAGTACGACTCGAACTTCTCCATCCGCTCGATCCACGCGTGAAACTCGACCGGCGTAGCTGTCAAGGCGCGCAGTCGCACCGTCCAGTTGCCGCCGAACAGATCGGGAGCGATCCAGATGCTGATCACGTTGCAGTGATTGTTCGGGTCGTCCAGTCGGTTGCTGACAAAGACAACCGTCTTCGAGCCCATCGCCACCGGCGAACTGGTGCCGGGTTGGGTCTTCGCCAACTCCGTGCCATCAGGCCCAATCAACGTCACCTCCAGGCGGTCTGCACCCGCGTACCAAATCTCGAGGCCGGCACCGCCCTCCTCGACCACACCCCATCCGATGTCATGGTCTTGCTTGGGCGTGACCGTCCCAGAGGTATGTGTTCCGTCCGTCTGAGAATTTCCAGCAGCAATAACGACCGCACGGTTCGGCTTCTCCCTGACCAGCGCGTCGATGCCCATTTCGACCAGCGACGTCCCGTCGTGAGCTCCGCTGTTCGTGCCCAGGCTCAGGTTCACGACGCAGGGTCGGTCACCCGCCGTGTCGAAGATGAACCGAATTGCCTCGAGGGTCTGAGCCGACTGGCCGAACGATCGGATGCTCGCATCCTGACCTGACCATGCGACATCGGTCGCGGAGTAGTCAACGAAGATGATGTCTGCTTCAGGAGCAACGCCTGGCAGGGTGGTGCCGAGCCCATTTCCGGCAGCGATGTCCATCACGTGCGTGCCGTGCGTTCCCTCTTCACCAAACTGGTCTGGGCTGGGTGCATAGCCAAGGGTTGAATAAGGAGTGCCCGAGGCCAGAGCCGCATTTATCTCGGCCTGCGAGTAGAGCCGGCCATAGCCGTAGGGGCTGGTGGCTTGGGTCACACCCGCTTGATGCCATATCGCCAGTATTCGGCTCGTCCTGTTCGCATTGATGAAGTTCTTATGAGCGTAGTCGCACCCTTGGTCGACGATCCCGATGACCACACCTTTGCCTCCACGCGGCTTCTTGCCCGCAGGCATCAGCGCGGGGGTCAACTTCATGCTCTCTACTGTCTTGCCGAGGGCTGGAAAGACCGCTTGCGAGGCCTTCATGCTGATGATGGTCGGGGAGTCGCGCACTGCCTCAATTCGGCCGACGTCGACACGGCCAGTCACGATGTGGGTGTCGTCGGCCTGAGTTCCGATCAACGCTCCTGCATGGAGGTCGGGAATTGCCTCCCAGTCTTCCCTCGACTTGACGCGCGCAATGACAGCAACCTCGTTGCCGCCAACGGATGCGAGAGCCACCCCGGGCTTTCCGGAGCGGCGGTTCAAGATCGCAAGCTGCAGCCGCGGATCCATGTCCATCCTGATACCGGAGTCAACAACGTGCAACGCCTTGAGGTCGGAAGTCGTCGCCTTCGACAACCGCGTACTCAGCTGATCTGCGCTGACGCTGGGAATGTTGACCTTGAACGCTGCGTCGGTGGCTGGCAGAAAGAGGCTGTGGGCAGATAGCTGGGGGAGCACGATGTTGGCTGGGGGCAGGATGGTGACCATGCCTGGTGCCACGCCTGGCACGACTGTCTGTGCTCCCCCAGTCACGCCCTTGGCCAAGTTCGCGATTGTCACCCTGTCGCGCACTGGCATCGTGACCCAATCTTCGTCGCGAAGCACCTGGATGTTGGCACCGGCTCGCGCAGCCCTCTTTGCCGGAGGCCTGTCCGTGATCTGCAGAAACTCTCGGAGCCTGTCCTGGCTCACGCCCTCGAACACCGCACGCAACGAGGGCGCAAGGGGCAACTGCAATGAAAATGATGATTCGCGTGCGGCGCTACCCGCCGCTGAGCCAGGACCAGCCCAACTGCCACCGTAAGCACCCTTAGCGGGTGCTCGCCTTCCTGCGTAGGTGCCCACACCTACCTTGTAGGCCGCCTTCTTCGCAGGAGCCGCCTTCTTCGCCGGCGCTGCCTTCTTGGCTGGTGCGTTCTTAGCCGCGGCCTTCTTGGCAGGAGCGGCTTTCTTAGCCGGAGCCTTTTTGGCCACCGCCTTCTTGGCAGGAGCTTTTTTCGCGGCTGCCTTTTTTGCTGCTGGCATCTCGTCCCTCTCCCCGTTGTGTTGCTTCAGCTACTTCCGCCTGGCGACGGTTCGATCATCCCTTAGCGCCCCTCGACTTCTTCGTGTTGGGCGCCTTGACCGGCGAGGTCTTCAGTGGGTTGCCGTGATCGTCCGTGTCGAAGGTTTGCGACTGAAAGGCGAAGAAGAACGCGCGCCACTTGCCGTCCGGAAACGAGATGAACAACGCGCCGTCCTGGTAGACACCGTTGTCCTTCTTGTAGCTCCCGCTGTTGCCCTGGTTCATATGTATGTCATGCACCCCATTACCAGGCAAAAACTTGAAGTATTGGTCGCGCTTCTCAGGCTCCGGCCCCCACTTCGAGCCGAACGCGTAGATGACCGAGCCTTCGAGGCCCATCGCCTTCACGACAGCCGTCTCGAGCATATCCTTCAAGTCATTGTCTTCACCCGGCTCGTCAGGCGGGACAGGCTTCATCGACTTCGGTTTGACCAAACCGCCTCGAACGTAGTCAACCGCCAGGCCACCGGCCTTGGACGACAGCTTCCGGAAGCCCGGCGCAAGCGCAACGAGCCGCTGCGTAAACTGCTCAGGGATGAACGTCGTCGTCTGAAACAGGACGATGGACGGCGCCTTGGGCGCGGACGACTTGACGTTGACGGCAATGCGGTGCACTTGGTTGCCCGCATGCACAAGAATTTGGTAGTGGTCATCATCTGCATCACGCAGATGGCCAGCCACGGTTCCCTTGAGGACACCGTAAGTTACTGACATTGGCAGCCCCCCTATTCGAGTATCCCGACCGATTCAAATCAGTGCGCTCGTTTATCAGGAAGTAGGCGCGAGGCTAACCTCATGAACACAGCGGTTCATGACAGCTAGCGGTGAGCCCGTCGCCCTAAGGCGACTAAGCGCACTGCCGAATTCGCGACGATGCTCCCCTGCCGGTCGACCAGCCAGGTCGACACCCTCGCGGCTGTTGAATTTTTTCTAACCGAAAGATACACCTGACCGAGGGCCCAGCGCAAGGTGAAGAACACGCGCCAGATTGCAACTCACCACCATTGGTAGCGCTCAGAGGAGTCTTTGCAGACTGTTCCAGCCCAGGAACGGAGCGTTCTCAGGCTCTAACAACGCGGTCACGACCGTCAACTTCACGCGTTAGCTCCGATGTGCTCTTCTATACGATGGTCACGAGTGGACAGATCGCGCTTCATGCATCGACACTAGGTCAGTGCACGGATGGCGCCGGAACCCTAACGCGTGCGCCTCCGGCAAGCCGTCATGGAGAGGCCATCTAGTCGAGCGCGCCATCGCATACGCTCAAGGGCGAGCGCTTTCCGGCACTTGGGAGACCAAGGCCGGAGGGAAACTACCGTACTGCTGGTCGACACGGTCAGCAACCGCGTAGCCGTAGCTGCAGAGCCGGTGGAAGTCCACCTTTGAGAAGCGGTCAAGCGACGTTGGAAAAGTCGTCGCGTACTTGGCATCCGGGCAATCGCGTCCGTTGATCGGTGTACCTATTGGAAAGAAGGCTCCGTTGGAGGAGTCCTTCTTGAGATATGCCACCAGAGAGCGAACGCGCAGGGCTCGGGTCTGGTCGGACATGACATCGAGGAATCGCTTGATGCGACGAAGATCCAACGGCCCCCATGTCGTCCCGTAGGTGAACGGTGCCCCCGCGTCGGACACCACGATGTAGTCGCCCTTGTGCCGCGACTCGAGCCTGCCCAGGTCGAAGAGGGACTCTGTCCCGAGATTGTCGTACAGGCCACCGTCGTACAACTGGAACTCCTTGTACGGGAGCTTGACGACCTCAGCTGCGCTCTCGGGTGCATCCCAGTACGGACGCTTCTTCCACACAAAGTCAGCCGTGTTGATCGCGAGCGGCCCAATCCCGATCGGAAACGCCGCTGACACGGCGAGCGCCTTGGCGAGCGGGAAGTCGGGCGCCACGGCGTATCCGACGTTGTGGTCACCGATTTCAGAGCCCTTGAAGCGGAATCGCTTGCCGTTTTGGGCGTTGGTGCCGTTGATGGACCACTCCGGTCCGGACTTGATGTGCGACAACGGAACGTCGAAGCCCCAGCGTTCTTCAAGTTCAAGCGCCAGAAGGTTCGCCCTTGACAGGATGAAACGGAAGTTGGGCAACCAAACGAGTTGACCAAGCGCGCCGTCCTGCAGGCTGCGGGCGCAGAGCAGCTCGCCGATCTCCAGAAGAGTCATCTCAAGGAAGTGCCTCGACGTGGGCCACGCAAAGTCGTTTGACTTGTAGATGAAGCCGACCAGCAGGCTACCGCCAGAGACGGTCGAGATGCGCGTCACACGCTCAAGCAAGTCACGCTCGGCCATCCATTTGAGGACACCGAGGTGATAGGCCATGGCGCGTGTGCCGCCACCGGAAAGTGCAAGAGAGATGTCTTGTTCTGGTCGCAAGTTCATGGAGCGCGATCTTCGATTTGTTAGGCGACGGGCCTGACCATGGCGCCGTGCACGCGGACCTCCCCTTCACCCACAATCAGCTGCAGGAATGGAAGGCCGTCATCAGCCATGCCGAAGGCGAGCACCGCGGCCTGGATACGGTCATCCAAGCTTTGGCCAGCCCCATGCCCGGGCGGGTGACTATGCCACTCACCGATGTAGCTCACGATGTTGGCTGTTCGGTTGTGGATGTCCTGCAGTCGCTCACGCACACCTTCGATGCCTCGCTCGAAGTGGCCCTCGCTGTGTTCGCTGTCAGGCGGCGCAGGCAGCGCGTCGACGATGTACACCTCCCTGGTACTGAGGTCGTGATAGCCGACCAAGATTCCGCCCGTCTCGCGCGGATGGGCGTCAACGCGCATCTGCCGGAGTTTTGCCAGCAGGCCTTCGTCTGCATGAACCGTCAGCGGATCGAGATTCCAAGCGTGCCCTGGGGTTGCCTCGACAGCGTGTGTCGAGATGGCGCCAGTGTCAACGTCGCGCTCCCAGACCAAGATGTTCGCCTGGTCGACGCCAACCGCTCGCGGTAGCCTCTCAGCGAGTGTTCCAGCCTGCACGACCACACTAGATAGCGGCAGCTCGTAGGAGATGTCTCGGCAGCTGGCGCCGCTCCAGAAGGTTCCGAGGTGCTTCTTCAGGTGCCGGGCGCCCCAGTGGTTGTTGATGATGGCCCGGTAGTACTGGGTCTCTAGAGTCGCCAGCCGCGTGGTCCGTGCGGCGTCTTCAGCGAGCAGCACAGAGCCATTTCCGCTGGGCGTTAGAAAGACGGAAACGTGTCTCGCGACTCGATCGCTTCGGCTGCAAATGCGCGGAAAGTCGAGCTTGGTCGAGCAGTCCACCACCAAGTCAGCACTATCGAGAAGTTGCACAACTGCCCCGTTTGCTACATCCGACGCGTCGCCGGCGATGGCCGACTTGAGTTTCTTCGCACTGAAGATGGCGGTCGCGAACTCATCGCAGGCCATCACCTTGGGCTTGCCTAGGTCGCGCGCAAATCCAATGTGGCGTGCCAGGTTGTGCGGTTTGAGGTGATCAGGGTCAACAATCGACCAGTCGCCCCACCCGGCCCGAAGCCACAGGTTCAAGAGTTCACTGCCAAGACTTCCCACGCCGACCAGCACAGCGTTCACAGGACCAGCGCTCGGAACGCCTGAGTAGTGCCGGAACGATTCGCTGTCTGGCCCTTTGAGCACGGACGCCGGCTCCACCAGAATCGCACGCCAATCCCCTTCCGGCGCCGCTTGCCCGACCAGTTGGAAGTTGTTCGCTTGGCCGTCTCGAACGTCGTAAATCCCGAGCTTGGCGCCGATGACGAGGTAGTTCTCGCCAGCGACCAGAGCAATCTGCTGAATCGCCTCGGCTTCACCTGCGGTTTGCCGGGAGACGGGGAAGTTCACCAGCAACATGAATCTGTCGTTCAGGCCGGTGGCTCGGACGCCGCCCTCGGGCAGCTGACCCAGCATCGCTTTAAGCGCCTCGCTCAGATTTCCGCCGCGTTCGGCGAACTCCACGTCCAGGTCACCCAGAGAGAACGGAAGTTGGATTCGGCCAGCCTGGGCTGCACGTGGCGCGTCGATGATGCCGACGCCGAACTGGTGCGCATGCAACTGGCCACCCTGCAGCGCCTCCAAAAAGACGGTACCGCCGTCGTTTGAAGCTGTTCCGGCCGCGCGAAGGACGAATTGAAGGCCAGGTTGTTGGCGCAGTTGAGCCAGGTTTGGCGGAACTACAACTTCCCAGGGGCTGTCGTAGAACGGCAGCTCCACGGGTTGATCGGCCGCATGGAGCGTCCCCTTGGCCGTCTGCACGAGCCACCAACGAAGCTGGCGCAGAAAGCTTGGGCCGGTCCACGTCCT
>Ga0247779_1000490_pt1 | contig 24902 bp, 22 predicted proteins | sample UWRJL221509R5_FD_179925 | JGI IMG/M metagenome (GOLD analysis project Ga0247779, IMG submission 179925) | Plant litter microbial communities from Arlington Agricultural Research Station in Wisconsin, United States - UWRJ-L221-509R-5 | ecosystem: Environmental > Terrestrial > Plant litter >... | reverse complement strand
AAAAAAGGCAGCTCCTCTAGTATACGTACATGCACACCCACTGGAGAGAACATCGGAATCCGGATGGTCTAAAAAATCATCGATCATCATCAATAATTATCCACGTCCGCAATTGTTCGTTCAAGCTCAAATCCACTCTTTCACCTCTCACATGATGATGATGATGATACTAATACCTCCCTCCGGACCCCCTCCTTTCAAGTCCTTCGGAGTCCCGTCAACTTCCATGATGATCCAGAAAGTTCGTTGAATGCCAGTGGGCATCAAACTGGCGAATGATCATGATAAAATGAACTCCACGATGCGTTGAAAAGTTGGAACTTGGAACTTGGAAGGAAAAGGATCCGGACACATTCACTTTTTTTTTAACACAGGCCCAAACGCAAAAATTTCGATCGAAAGCTGTCTAATGGCTCATTGCATGCATTTCACACAGAGGGCCCGCAAGCTTTTGACTGGGGCCGAAGGTACAGTACTTGACTCACCACTAGTAGTGCTGCTGCTGCAAAGCGTCGTCGTTGAAATCAGGGCAACAAATCAAGCTCAAGGATGATATCACTCACACCTGGGCTTCTAACCCCCCAAATTGTGCTACTACAAGATAGGGTATTTAGGGTTGAAAGTGACCAGCTGGCTAGGTAGAACCCGGCATTGAACGTGAGCCTTTTTCATCCCTCTTCCGACTCTATACTATATCATACTTATATCCAATCGAGGCTTCTCCCTCAACACGATTTCTATTTTCCCAATTTTAGCACATCTTCAGCAAACGGGTGGAAAATAGGTTTTACCACCCAACCCTCCAGTTAAATATTTGCTCAATGGTTTAAGTTAGCTGTGCCGCTGAAAAACTCGTGAACATGTGGTACATTTGGCTGTGTAATAATATGAAGGTTCACAAAAAAAAAACGATTAAAATAGTCGAAAGACAGTCCTACAAGTTCCTTGTTTGTTATTATGTTTGATACATGTGTACATGCTCAGTTTGAGCTCTTGATATATTTATCGAAAGACAAAGACGGAAGATTTCATGTCACCAGTTACCATTCATGATTTAACTTTAGAACTTGTAACGGACTCCGTCTGACCTCTTTACCCCAAACGTTCTGACTTGTTTCTCGATTTGCGGCTCGAGATTGGTATAGATGCCATGGACCTACGTACTCGAACACGATATTTTTACACCCGTCAACTGGCGTATGTATGAAAAGGAAAAATTTCTGGTGGCTGAAATACATCGTGGCACGGGCATCTTTCGAAATATGGTTAGCCTTCGAACCTCGAACCTTGCCCAGACTTGCAACCGTAAACTTATTCAATGTTGGACATGTGATGAAATTATAACGTAGCGTCAGGTAGGCGTTGAAATGACTCTTTCCCATTTTTGGTATGTTCTATGAGATGAAGGCCAAGAAATATGTCACTACTATGCAGTGTTGTCGTTCATTTTCCTGTTGTTCGTTCGTTCGTCCATCCTTTCCCCGCTGGCTGACTGACAGGTAATGCGCCGCCCATGATAGATAGATATCAATGACACTGTCATCCAATATTCGTTGGTAATATTCGTATAAATGATCCAGAGAACTTCGGTATGTACACCATCTACTCGATGGCCTGGACACCATCATACGCCGGCAGTTTCTCGCACGCCTGCTCCCAAGTGATATTGCCAAAGACAAGATCCGTGACAACCGCAATCACCTCATCAATAGGACCTATACGTTGGTCCATGGTATCACGTTCACTGTTAAAGAAATAGAATCGTATTAGTGGAGAGTTCAATGCTCGACTCAAAAAAAGGAAACATATAACACGATGGAGCGCCAACGGGGAAACAAATCCCCTATCATGTTGACCAATACGATTGCGACACTTACCGCAGGGTCATGGTACGATTTTGGACGGCTATTGATAAGAAATATCAGTATAAAGGTTATAAACATCGGGAGATACAGCAATCCCGCATCAGGAGTGACGTACATGCAAAGTCGAGTGTTACTCCAAAAGGTGTGCCGAGTTCATCGTTGCGTGCATACCGTTTACCAATCGACGTATTTGAATCATCCACTCGAGAGAAAACGCCAGCCTTGCGCAATTTGGAAGCTGCAGCAGAAGATAGGGGAAAATAACATCACCATTTAGTAACACATGAAATCTTAAATGATAAGTGAACATGAACGCACAAACTTCCTTGACCAACGGGTCAAACTCTTCTCGGGCACTCAAGGGCACAATGAGAACCTTGGTAGGTGCAACTAATGGCGGGAGTGACAATACCTATACCACAAGGTGAGTTGGTACAAATGATGGCGAAGCGACCTTAAAACTTACGCCACGCTCAACGTCCTGCTCTCTGCTCCAGAAACTATGCTCGAGCAGAGTGTATAGAATGCGACCCAGGCCAAAGGAGGGTTCGATGACATTGGGGGTATATTCACGGACTATGGAAAAGAAAAAATCGTCTGTAAGAAAGGCCTGCATAAAATCGTTATGACATACTCGATTGTTTAAGCGTCTTTAGATCGACGGTAAGCACTTCAGGAGTCAACTCCCATTGTTTTTGGCCGTCCTCGGATGTGATAACAGTCTTGCTGCATTAACGAACGAAATGTAATCAGCGTCTTAAGCAAGTTATTTAGTCAGTCTCTTTACTCACCCTTGAGCTAATTCACCTTTAATCTTGGTCAACTGTTCTTGATCCATCGATTCAACGATCTTCTGAATAGCGGCGGCATCTTGTTTGAATGTTTTCCCGAGGGCTTTCTTGTTCCACTCAGGAATTTCTTTTTGCGTAACAATGGGCTCCTTCAAAGCTTGACGGACAACTAGGGGATGACCGGTCTTATTCGTGTGTACGGTCAAATCGTATGCAGCTCGATCAGCGCAACCCACACACTCCGTCCAGCCAGTCGAGTTATGGATCTCGGCGTCCCAGCAATCTGTGGCGTAATGTGCCATTTCGTTGGCCATGTGTTGCCTGAAGCGGAGTCTTTGAGGATTGATGCCGATTTTGAGTAGGAACAAATAAATACGAGTAACGAAGTAGCCAAGAGTTTCATTAGCGATGGTACCCTTATCGACGGCCTCACCAACAGTTATTTCAACAGTCGTGTTTTTGCCCGCTTCTTGCACATGTCGATCCAAGAGCGTAATCTTAACATCACGCACTTCCGAGAAACGCTCGTGCTTCTTGTCGTCAGGGTCCACGTAGTGTTCAATCTCAGCCATCGTAAATTCACGAACACGCAAGAGACCAGCGCGTGGCGAGATTTCATTACGGAATGAACGTCCGATCTGAGCAGACGCGAAAGGTACACGGCCGTTATTGAATTCGAGCAGGCGAGAGAAGTTCAGGAAATGACCCTGTGCGGTTTCGGGACGTAGGAAGCTAGAAACATAGTTCAGGTATATCAACGAATGGCTCTACATAGGAAAACTCACCCAGGATGTTGGCCAGTAGGGCCAATGCTGCTTGCGAACATCAGATTGAAAAGTTGAGGCTCTCCAACTTCATTATCGGTGTCGGGATTCCGTAGATTGTACTTGCGGCAAAGTTCACCAATATCGGCACCAGAGTAATTATCGAGCTAGAAATACTTATAATGAGATCTATGACGAAGTTGGGTTAACGAACAATATTATACGCACCTGAGCAAGGATAGTCTCGTACTCTGCAACGACTTCATCAGCCAACTTCACAGCAGTGGTCTTAGCAGCCTTCTTCTTCTTCTTCTTGTCCTCAGTTGGCGGAGCAGCGGCCAAACCACGCGCCTCTTTGTCTCCCGCCAGTCTAGCTTCCAACACGTTCTTGACAAGATGATCGGCGCGTAACACGTCACCAGTCTCCGTATCCTTGACCATCCAATCAGCAAACCGAGCTACATGGCCTGAAGTCTCGAAAACGGGTGCAGGAGTCATGATCGTCGTGTCCAGCTCCAACATATGTTCTTCGATGATAAAGTGTTTCCGCCATTCGGCGATGATGTTTGCCTGTAGAGACGAGCCTGGCGGGCCATAGTCGTAAAGACCAGCAACACCTGTAGATATTTACCGATGTAAGATGACGATGTATCGTTGATCTTTGGAAGACGTGCCTCCGTAGATCTCGAAAGCAGGCGCGTAGAAGAATCTACGGTTCAGGAGCGCTTCTAGGCGGCCTTTGTCAAATTCGTGGGCAGTCTTGTTGACTGCGGTGGCCATATTGGAAGTAAACCGTCGATTTCTGTGTAAGTAAGATGGAAGTCTGGTACAAAGATGGTGCAGAAATCGCATGGAAGATTTTTTTATAACGTCTGGATTCCATAAATGTCGATCGAGTCATCGCGATCAATTTCTTTCGACAATTATTTTGCACAATTAGAACTCCGACATAGGGGGTACTAAAATTCTCGCCGTTTCTCTGGAGGAAACTAGGTTGAAACTAGGCGAAGATAAATTCAGAGGCAAAGGCCAGAACGTATCCAATACGATGGACATAGAATCTTTCGGAAGAACAGCAAAGCAACTTCTTGTATGTTTTATGCTTATTATGGCAATAATTGTTATTATGTCGTGCTACCATTCCAGCTTGAACCCGTAAATAATTTTTAAAAGGAGAAACCCAACCAACAAAAAATAGAGGGTGATGCATACATGCAAATGAAGACGTAACTAGTAAACCCGTGACGCGAAAAAAATTGTGGAATGCAAGTTCGGATTAGGTTGAGTGAAGGAATGTGTCCGTTGGTTGTCAATGATGTGTAGGTTTCTAAGCTGCGTGAGGGAATGCGTATTATCATAAAAAATGTGTGTAAGTGTTGAGTTCTGCGATTCGGCGACCAAAAAAGAATTGAGTGGAAATTGAGAATAACGATGACCAAATTATCCGGATCCCATGAAAAAACTGGTGGTCAAGTTTTGCTTATGATCAGAACTGGCTGAGGTTCTTCTGCATAGATATAGGGCCCCTAGCAATCCACTCTGCTGGGGAGACCCGCTCGTCCAGGTTTGTGGAGAATAGAAGGTTATTCTCGGCGACGAAGGCCCAGCGTGTAGGATCGGGTGGTGGAGTAGACGTGACCGCTCTCAGCTCATTACCTAGAACGCGGGTTTGTTGCATCGGGAGGTGGAGAAAGAAGCAAGCAGTAGCAGACATGTCAGTTGAATCTAGATATGCAATCTGTGATACATCACAATGTACTCACGGATGATGTTATTCGTGAAGTGGTCGAGGTTAAGATCGTTCTTGTCATATCCAAAGGGGTCTGGAGAATCATTGTGTTAGTGAATTGATTCGGAGCCGGTCGAAGCTGGGGAAATTTCAAAATGAAATGATTCTCACTCTCGATCTCCTCACCGGCAACCAAGAAGCCAAAGAAGATGAAGCTCTATTGAACGGCGATCACTGAGATTGAGTATACGAGGGAGTATAGATTGAAAAATTACAATGATGGTGGTGCCGGGAATTGTAATCCATTTTAGAGTCGACCAGATCTGGAACGGCTACGCGAAGCTTTAAATACATATTGTTTGAACCTGAGAAACGACCTACAAGTGCAAGGCAGTACATAAGTGTAACCACCCACAGATGAATAGAGTACCTGTAGCGGTGTCGATTAAATCGATTCCATTTATCAAGAGAGAACATCTTACGAAAATGGAATTGGAGTTGTTAGGATACGTTCCAATCCGCTAAGACTATCCACTAATTGATTCAAGGCTAAGAGAAGGGTATCTAGAATAGATTATGGTTATAGATGATGTTATATAGTGACCAATCCAGGACATACTAATGGTAGGCACATCGCATGATTTTCGGTGCTGGAGCGAAGCTATGTAGGAGCTCTGAAAAAAAGAGAGATGAGAATAACGCATAAAGTTGGGTCATGTGAAATCTTTACGAGGTACAAAGACAGTTCAAGAGGGATGTTATGAGAGACCGTAGCTTGATTTCGTAGCTTGGCGCGAAGACGGGCGCCTTTTTTACCCTTCACATCCTTTCCTTTCTCGGTTAGATATTTGACCAACAATGAAAAGGGGAAAAGATCGAAAACTCCATATTTAGGAGGCAGATGAGCTGGCAAAAGATAAGCTTCATCTTGTTGAGCAAGAATTAACCGTTCTTTCTCTTTGATATGGGGCTGGGTTCGTCCAGATACAGGGGAAGTGACATTGCTAAAGAAAGAGGTTCTTCTTCCAGGACTACCAATCGAAACTGGAGGGGGGAGATTATGCGAAGCAGGCGAGGTAAGATTACTGGGCGAAGTGACCATATCCCGGTGTCGCAAAATTGAAGTTGGAGCCGCTATCGTTATAGATGGCTGTTTTCCAGGAGAAAGAGGGCTAGTCAACGCATTTGGATAAGACATTGGCGACATCGGACTAAGAGTCTCAATTTTCTTAAGTTCTTCAGGAGATATTGAGGATCGTGTGTCGTGTTCATCGGGTAGATGAGAAGAGTCCGTTGTTGGTGATGCGGGCATACCGGCTGGTAGAGCATATGCAGGCAAAAATTTGACCAAATAGTATAAATCCCTGTGAAAGCAATTTAGGAGATGCTAATGAGAAACCGGGACATACATACTTGTAATATATCCCGTCCTCTCCTCTCAAGTAGTGCTTAATAGCTACGGCAAAGGCTTCCAGAAGGTTGATCGCGGACTTTTTCTCAACCAAAGACCGCGCTTTGGCCTCTGCTTCGCTTATTTTAGAATCTGGTTCAGGAATAGGGTCTGCAGTGATGATAATACGAGTTAATAGTGCCAGGTAGGATAGTCATAGAAGCACTTACCGGGTACATGGAACCAAATCGTCCTTGCCATAGTACGACTTGCAAGGATCACTTGCGACCATAATCTCCTTCCTTCATTGTACCGCTCGAAAGACGACGTAGTGCGGTAAGAGATAATGAAACCAAGGACCGTACCGATGCTGTTTATAGATAAAGTGCAGGTTCAAGTCGAAAGCGAGTATGGGACTTACACGGTGAGTAGCGTTGGCTGTATAAACAACTTGTGCCCCTGGTCATTTAGAACCGTTATCATCGTTGACCATGCTGCGAAGAATAACAAGATGTGCCAGCATCTGAAGAGGGCTGTTGCCAAGAGTGCATTTACAAAGGAAGCGCCCGGCCGCTGTCGAGGTGCAAACCTACAGAACTCGTCAGTGCGCAGTACACAGGTATGATCTCAAGTGACTGACGGATCTGGGACACGAAATCCTTGATGAGAGAAAGTCTCTACCCTCTAATAGAAAGGTGTCGGCGGTATGTCAAGGATGATTATCACGCATATACTCACCGAAATCGGAGTGGCAGGCTCGATGGTTGTATGTGTCATGGCCAATGGTCTGAACGGCTAGTATCTCTGTGCGTTCAACTGACTCCACTCTGCGTCCCAAGGTCAGGTAACCGCAATGACAACTATTTTGAGGTAGCGTCACACAAATGTCAAAAAAGGGGGGAAAGGGGACCGGAATGAGAGAAAGGACGAGATGAAAAAAGAATAATAGAAAACGTCAACCGAGTCTCTTGGTAAGTTACATAGCACGCCGTCACTGTGAATCGCAAGGAGTAGCGCCGTACGGGAACACCGGATTTCCATCAGGGCGTCGTGTTGGCATCTTGTTACCAATATCACTGCGCTTGGAGTTTAACCACAAGGTCAATTGGAGTGTTCCTTGGATATTATCTTCTCAAGCACCTGAGGTTGCACCAGGTACCTTCTTCCAGCGCGCATTCGATTAATTATTAGTATCTCGGGACGCAGAGCATGTCCTGACCCTGTCCTGGCGATGGGGCACGTTGGTGGCATCTGGCCAAATGCAAGCTTAGCTGAAACACGGCGGGCAAACAACCCTCTGTGATCACGTAGGGCGGGCCAAGAGACAAGGATTCAGAATTGAAATTAGACGATGTGTACGACGAACGGACTGCGGACGCTCCAAAGAAAGGACAAAATGACACCGAGTCTGCTTGGCCATCATCGTCCGGCTCGGAAGAATATAACGAGCACAGGTCTGCACCGCATGAACACAAAGGATCAATTCTTGCGTAAAGCTTAGCAGGGTCGCTAAAGACCAGTACTTTTTTCTCAGTATGAGTTCAACACAGGTGCTGTATTTGATTAGATCCTACGAAAAGGTGAGCTACTGTTAAAGTTTTAAGTACAACGCTCAAAGAATGAGATACGAATATAGCCAACCGAAAAGGAGAGGATAAAAAAAGATAAAATAAAACGAGTGGTCGTGGGCATTAGTAACCCAAAAAATATACTGAACGAAATATGAAAAGAGAGTTCATGAACAGATTTTGTTCGGGAAAGGGGTGATGTGATGTGGATGGATGTCGCTGCTCGCCAATCGAAGGTTGTTCTCGGTGTCCACTCGCACTGCAAGGGAAGGATCTTGGATACCATCTACCAGTCTTTCATTGGTGTTCCGGGTTCAGCCTCCCGTCGCCATGCATGAACAGGTGCGCCAGCCTCGCGTTTCCAGGATTGTGTTGGTGAAGAAGCATCTGCCTCACGTCTCCAGTCTTTTACAGGTACTCCGGGTTCAGCTTCGCGCCTCCAGTCTTGTGTTGGGGCGTCTGCTTCGGCTTCACGTCTCCAGTCCTGTGTTGGGGCGTCTGCTTCGGCCTCACGCCTCCAGTCCTGTGTTGGGGCATCTGCCTCAGCTTCGCGCCTCCAATCCTGTGTCGGGGCATCCGCCTTGGCTTCGCGCTTCCAGTCCTGCGTTGGGGCATCTGCCTCAGCTTCACGCCTCCAGTCCTTCATAGGGGCCCCGCGTCTCCAGTCCTTCGTCGGTGTACCGGGCTCAGCCTCCCTTCTCCAGTCCTTCATTGGTGCTCCGCGCCTCCAGTCTTTTGTCGGCGTACCAGGCTCAGCCTCACGCCTCCAATCTTTCGTCGGTGTTCCGGGCTCAGCTTCACGCCTCCAGTCTTTTGTTGGTGTACCGGGATTGGCCTCCCTCTAGATGACGACGAGTGCTCGATTAATAATGGCGGCAAAGTAAGAGAAAGGGGGATGACGCACTGCGATTCTATCGCTTCGAGCAATCACTGCATCATTCTGAGAAGAGAAGATTCGACGGTTAGCTTCAGTATCACCACGTCACGGGGGCCAGGGCCTTACGATAGGGGCAGCAACAGCAGCAGTGAGTGCAGATATGAGAACAAGAGCAACACTTGAAGATAAACGCATCTTATTCGATGGAAGGGAGCAAGGTTAGGTTAGGTGGGGCGGGGGGTTTTGGGTAACTGGAAAAACGCACTAGAACTTTGTTCAGCCCTTTAAAGTTTGTGGACTAACCCAATCAAGCAGGACCCTTCTCCTTCCGGTTCCTATCGAACGAGCTTTTTCTCATCATTTTTACCCAGCGGTGCCTGGAGGCTGGAGTGTGGCCGGCTTGCGGTGGACATAGGTCCGATTCAATTGTTTATGTCTATTCTGAACACGCACGATTGACCGACGCGTAGCGACGTCCGGCCATACGATCTCCGGATAGCATCTAGCAAATAAAAATAATCTCTTTGCTTTCCTCAATTTCTTGACCTTGTGTTCACGAGCACACTTCTCGCTAGAAAGGAATTTTCTACCCCGGAGACCTTCCTGGAACCCCTAAGAGACTTCGCGGCCCTTGTAGCTCTTTTCCGTGCAAGACAAGGCAAGGATCGTGTGGGCGTAATTGTAAATCCAAGTCGGACATCCCCTGCCAAGTTCATGAATTAACTCTCATGTAATTCTCCATAGCTTTCTATAAGCTTGTCTCTGCTGAACTACTGTAACGATGCAAACTTTTTCGCTTCAACTCTCATAATAAGTGGGAATGCTGAGCTTTTCTTACCCACCTTGCCGTCATAACCATTTGCAGGAGCCAATCAGCCTACAGTCAAGATGTCTGGCAATGGCACCTGTTGTAAACGCATACCCTTCTCAACTGACTGGCCTGCCAGTGATCATCTATTCCTAGATGTTCTCATCTAATTTTGATTATCATGGTAGACTTCCACAGCACAGCACTCATGCAACGAAATTTTGATATCGCCGCACTATGATTCCACGAGGAAGAAGAAGAGATGATACCCCAGGAACTCGGAGATCCTGGTTCGCAGCGACGGGGAGTTTTTGATATTTGCCCGAATTCGGGGTTGAAGTTATTTGCATAGCATCGAAAAAAAAGCGCTATGACGCCGGTCGACATCCCGAGACGCCTGTCAAAATTTGAATGCACAGACGAGCTTCCATTCTTTTCATGCGAGCCGGAAGGTGGCATAAAGACGCTTGTACCGAAATCCTGGAGGCTTATTCGCCTCAGATAGAAAACATAAATGACCGCCGTTGACATAAAGAGTCGGTGCAATTAAATAATCATCATTGATTTCCATGTTTTTAGGTAAACCGACCATCTCCCGAAATTTATGCACCCGAATAATAAGATACCCACAGCGGCCGCGGCTTTACACTCTAATTCTTTATAGAGCTTAGACTATGTCAGCTTATCATATAGTCCACTAAGATTCCGAGCCTCCATCTCTTGTATTATTGCGTCGGTCAGTTGAAAATAGCGGCAGATACCTTGCATCTGGCACTCCGAAAGACTGGGGTTGCTTAGCATATTCTTTACTATATACAAAAACAAGGATGAAGAACCCCTTCCTTAGAGATTTCGGTCGTACCAGTAGACCACGGTGTTAATGGCCAACATAACTTAGTATAATTTTCTTTCTGAAGCCTTGGCGACGATTTCTCCACCGAGAGGCGTCAGATTTCAGAGAATAAAACCGAGATGGTATTTAAATTTGATTAGAGAACAAGAGAATTGTCGAGTGGCTGTATCCTTTCCATCATCCACGCCAGTGCGCAATGATACCCTGCGGATACAAGTTTCCATGGCATGATTATCGTACTAGAACAGCTAAGTTGTGGTGATCGATTTTGTACAGAGAGCAGACGGTTACATACTTTCTGTACGAACCTACCCACCTCTATATAATCCTCTGCGCAACGCTGATGGTTCGTTACTTCCAGCGGGTGCGGCATGCAGGTTACATGACTCTTTCAAATGTCATCTGATTATAAACTTGAAGGTCTGTAGATATAATTGAATGTATCCCAGTGGCATGTCTTTGCCAGTTGATTAGAGCCATCTGACCTGTGTACGACAATTTTGTTGCAAATAACCGACAAGAGCCATGTGCTGAGTATTTTGACCGCATTCTTTCGTCAGAATAACTTTTTCAAGTTCAAGAAGAAGACGAGAATAAATAATAGTTTGCGATGAAGTACGTGAAACAATTTATGAAATGCTGTCCCCACAATGATAGGCGCCGATGAACGCAATGAGCGGCAAATAGTCTCAAACAGTCGCTCAAGGTTGCTTCGGCCAGCCCCGGACGGATGTTGGGCCAACCAGACGGCTGAGACGGCCGGGATTCCGTTAAAATATCCAAAAGGGGCCTAGGAAGTAACTCCCAGCATGTGCAGATAGGCACAAATTCATGAACGTGAAAATGATTTTTATATTGCCAATACATGAATGGCAATGACGTCTTTATGTAAAGAAGATGTCTGCTTCGAGCTTGGAATTAGTTTTAAGATGTATTGCATCACAGAATCCATATCTACACAATCGTTTCAAGCTTTTCTTAACATGAGGGGAGAAAACAGCTCAGCCACATGCATGCAGCGTGAGAGATCGTCGCAGATGATAGTTGACAATGATGAAATCTGATTCGCAAGCCACCATAACGTCGAAAAATCAAACTTGACCTCGAGCATCATATGTAGGCCACGAGCATATGTGCTGCACCGCAAAACTCGCACAAGGCCTCGGAAGTATAATGTGGAGGATAACAAGTTGGTTTGACGCAATCCTGACTTTAGGATCTACAAATGCCACGAATGTCAATCGTATGTTTTAGCAATGTGGACATACATTTACCCTCAACGCCGTACAGCGCACCGCCGGTATACTCCAGGACTTGAAAAGACTAGCCACTTCCAAGCCGGCGCAGGTCGTGAAACGGCAAGGCCTTCTATTTACGAGAATCTCCTAGACATGTTTCATTATCAGAATACAAGGCAATAGGACGGACGAGCTATATCATCATCTGTCAAGAAGGGAATACACATGAAAACACATTCGTTTCAGTTTGAATACTTATAGAAACGCACATAAATAACAGTTAGGCATGCGTCAAACGGATGGTCACCTTCGGTTTACGCTGTCTTCAGCCATAAATACTCACTGCCTCCCCAGGGCGACCAGGCTTTGAATAGAAAAGTTTGCGGTCAGTCAAGACCTCATACGCAACGGCCATGTTCGGAATCCAGGTGCTTTGTTCTCCCACTCGATCTCCAGGGAAATGCCCATGACCACAATGCAAGTTTACTGCGAGCGCGCACCAGGGTAATTTATGTTAACAAGTGCTACCCAGAGTTCCAAGAATCTAGCAAGGCTGCAAGAGTGAGGACTGTCTGTCAGAGGAATTTGATCAGCCGGGCCATTAACATGCTCAAAATTACACACCGAACGGCCTTCTCCAAGAACCTCTCCTCGAATGACTTCTTTATCAGGCCTAACTATCGTCGTCAAATCATTCCATTAGACAGGAGAACTTTCATTTCTTCAGGAAGAAGATCCGAGTAATGGTTTATAAGTAGAACCTGTCTCTAGGTCTTCCATAAGATGAGATATCATGGTCGGAGGCTCACGCTGTCCATGCAGGCAAACCGGTAATGGATGATGAATGCGCGCAAATTGAATGTTGACCTTTCAGTGTCGGAGTTTGCCGTGTTGCCGTCGTGGGACGTTGAACAGTGATTTTGGTATTTCTAGTCTCTTGAAACAGACCAAATAAACAAATGATAGTCGATTTGTTCGCATATGCAATATTATTTGAACCCATGTTGACCTGCTCTCACGATTTCTTCAACGACCACCATGGCAGTCAAAACTTATAGCTGGGTGTCCATTTGGTTCATACTAACCGTCCCCATCATTGCATGGGATGTAGGATACTGTTTTATGCGGTAAGTAAGGGCCTTCAGTCTTGTCGGGAGACCAAATCACTTACCCTGTCATATCTGGCACTAGGCCTCGTTCGATGAAGGTGTGATGGTTTTTACTGCTCGAATCCACCCGCGTTTAACTCACTTTTCTATTCGCGTAGGGTGGCGATCTTCATTGGATATGGAAACCTTATGCCTTGTATCAAGAGGTCAGTATTTGATCGGAATAATGATCGTCCCGATTCACCGTACTCACTCCACAACTTTCCGATACAGGTGGACCATGTATGTGTATTATAGTATGCATTATAGAGCTTTGACTTAGTAGTTCCTTTTGTTGATAGGTTTATGGATTACCTTCCTTCCAGCGCGGAGATGGATTTACAAACGCCCAGTGTTAGTCCCAGTTTTCCTAATATTGCGTATCTAATCCTGATCTTGGTGTTTCATTCAGCTCTTCTTAATGTCATCGAAACACTGTTGAATATCAGCTATGTCTATCTAGCTCACGTCTCAGAATGGCCACCAGCCACTTTAGTTGGGTTCGCCGCAGCCACCATGACATTGTCAAAGACTGTCCTTTATTGGGCACAGGAATACTACTGCGGATTTTGTGCCGTGGGACATAATTCTTTGTCTGACTTAGTTTTCTTGTGGATAATACCTAACGGGTAAGTAAGCTAAGAGGACTCCATATACTCGATGTTGACTCGCCCTTGATCCGTCTTTCCTACAGCCTTTGGATTGTTGTGCCCAGTTTCATCATTGTTCGGTTGGGCAAGGATCTTGCCAAATCCCTTAATTTCGCAGACGCTCAATCCAAGAAATTGGCAGCCGGAAAACGCAACTAGTTGGCAGACATAACGGCTCTTCAGGAAAGCATACCATACCCTTGTCATTTATCATCTATAGCGACGTATATAGTCGACTCATTATATAGCCTTCGGATGGAAATAACCCACGACTTTCAAATTATCTTGTCTTTTGGCCTATCTGCAGCGTAATTTGAATGTGGTGCATAGTAGAAGTTGGAACTTGTTGCTCGCCGCCTACACTACTAGTACTTATGCATGATCGTGGTGCAGTGTCAGTCGGGACGATCGAGAAAGAAGTCTGTTGGCCTCCCTACTTATATATCAGTGAATAAGATTCTCTTAATTTTTGTCATCTTCTCAAAAGATTTCTTCCTCCAACTAGTATGCAAGGCCTACTGCGTGCGCTCAGGGCCTTGCAAGTGATGAACAACATTAGCTCACGGCGCTTGAATCGCGCTCTCACGTCTTTCACCATAATATTTTTCCTTTGTTGCGTCCTTGGGTTTAGCCTCAAGGCGCTAATGCTCATACAGACAAATCCGTCCCCGATAACCCCAACTAAATCAATTGATTCTACTCATTTTAACCCCAGTAGCAACGAAATCTGCTCTCAGATACGTATTGACCGTACAGCTTTGCGAAAGTCAACCGATGGCCGTGTTGAAACAGACCTGGATGACGGCAAAATACTAGGAGAGCACACATACAGAAGTAATGGACTGGTAGAAGTTAATCCAAATGGCGAACATCCAATTTATGAGCTGGTGAAGCGTGCACAAGAAGAGTGGGATAGGAAGTTGGAGCACGCTAGCAAGACTTTCGATGAGGCGGTAGTAGAATATCAACGCCGATATGGAAGACTACCTCCGCCGGGATTTGATGCTTGGCGAGTGTTCAGTTGCAAAACGAATGCGCATATACTAACCTTTTATAGGTGGGATTACGTTGAAAAATATCAAATCCAGCTTCCAGATGAATATGACCAAATCTTCAAAGACTTGGAGCCGTTCTGGGGAATAGATCCCAAAGACCTACAGGTCATTCAACGCGAATGGGAAGCGCACAGCGATACATTCACTGTTGGGAAAGATGCAATGAAAGAATCGATTGGTCTGAAAAACTTCTCGAACCCTCAAAACGATGGCGGTCCCAATGGTCTTGCTAAGGGCGCCTATCAAATCGCAGAGCTTTTAAAAGAAGTAGAAGGTTCAATACCGCCGTTCCGTGCAGTGTTTTCACCTCATGACAGTCCCAACTTGTCCACGGATTTTGAGCTGAAACAGCAGGCATTGAAAGCAGCCGAAGAAGGAACTTGTGCGTGAATTCAAATAAATTATGATTAAACGAAACGAACCTAATGTATAACTTATTCTAGATATTAATGTCAATAACCCTCCCGAAGTGAAACTAGATGGCTGGATATCTGGCTGTTCTCCGGATTCCCCTGCAAAAATACAAAAAATAAATTGGGGAGCTGACCCCGTTCCCGCACACTCGATGCAAAGCAGAACTTTCATCCACAATCATCGCGCAACAATGGACCCTTGCCAACATCCATCTCTCTTGCTAACCCATGGACAATTTATTTCTCACGGAAAGGGCCCTGTTCCACATCGGAAACTTGTGCCGCAGTTTTCATTCTCCCCAACGATGGTGCACTACGATATAATGCCGGCTATGCCAATAAATTGGGTAAATGATATCCTACCACGGACAAATGACCCAGAATGGGAGGACCGATGGGATGAGCGACTACAATGGAGGGGCAGGAACACGGGAATGTGGCATTCGGCCGACAAACGCTGGGATATGTCGCAAAGGACACGGCTTGTGACTTGGGCGGGTGACGGCGAATCGATGGGAACCGAACTGGGAGGGAACCTAACGGTCCTCATGCCTAATCAAAAGGGAAAAAGAGTAGGGCATGGTGTGCCTGTGAAGAAGGCGCACTGGACGCCAGCAATGGTTGACGTAGCCTTTGCAGGCGACCCAATCCACTGTCCTCCGGATATATGTGATCGGCTAAATAAGATTTTTGAGTTTAGGAAATATCTGGGCCAAAGAGACGTTAAGAGGTATAGATATTACATCGACGTATGTCGGCTGGTGTTCCTAAGGATGTTTGGTAGCAGACTGACTTCTCCTATTATTTTAGGTTGACGGTAACGCATGGTCCAGTCGCTTCAAGCGCCTCATTACATCCAATGCCCTCGTCTTTAAATCGACAATATATCCTGAGTTGTGAGTCAGCACCTTCCTCAGATTCTGGTTCTCTAAACAGGATGTCGTGCTTTTCCTTTGCGTTTGGTTAGGTATCTCGACCGTGTGGCTCCATGGGTCCACTATGTACCAATACAAGTAGACCTTTCGGATTTGTGGGATGCGTTCACCTTCTTCAGGGGCGACCCTCTGGGTCAAGGCGCGCAAGATGACATGGCGAAGAAGATTGCACAAGAAGGACGAAAATGGAGCAAGACATACTGGAGGCAGGAAGACTTGGTTGCTTACATGTTCCGGTACGTTCATCTCCCGAGAGAATTAAGCGACTTGTTGTTCGACAGATATTGATTATCTTTGCCTCATTTTTTGCGGCAATCTCTTGGCCGGAGTAGGCTCTTCCTAGAATATGCACGCGTCATGGATCCTGAAAGGAAGTCGATGGCCCTTCATCCATCGATGATCATACCGCAAGAGTCGCGAAAAGGGCTGTTTCAACGGCTTGGAAAGCAACTGAACGATGCTGAAGCCAGTGACGATGATTAATGGCATCTGGCTTTGTTACGTGAAATGACTTAAGAAAGATGTAAGAAGTTGGACCAAGGTCGATCGGTTGCGCAGCTATGGATATTCTTGCAGGCCAAGGTCAAAGTCTTTTATAATGAATCTGGGAATACAAGAAAGATGTGACGTTAATTGAATCGTTGTATCTTGAATCGCCATCCTGTCACTCACTTAAACTCGTTTGGCACAAAAAGGGTGTTCTCATTATACATGTCTGCTATCAACGTAAATGGATGTTTGCTTCTCGTTGGGAATAGACAAGTTGTCATCGTGGACCGAAGTGGAGGAGGTGTGGATAGTTTCGAGACGAATATCACTCCTTCTTGTTGAGCTGAAATTATGGCTTCTGGATAATCGATAATCCATCGTATCAGTCGTTGTCAATTCCCCCCTTGGATTCCGATGAATGATTGATCCACGTCGAGTGGCTCCAACATCAAAGTCCATGCTAGTAGGATTAGCATCCCATATGCCGTGGGTGAGCTTGATATTCCGATAGACACGGCATGCAAGAATATTGACGAGTGCTAGGTGGCACACCAGAAACATAATGTCAAAAGGAGGATCCATGCAAGTAATCGAGATGAGCAAGAAGGTTTTCGTGAAGACAATGATCCTACATAAAGTCAGTCAACAGACTCACAATTAGAGAAGAATAGAACCTTGCTTACAAGCAATAGATTTGGCTATCTTGCAACAAAACCTTCCACAGAATCGGCATGGACGTCCCCAGAATGAGTTTGTTCACTCTCTGCCCTAGCGTCGCACTCGACTCGATAAACATCTTGTACACTTTATACGTGACTGCGATGAAAATGAGGACATCATTCACCAAAAGAACGATGATCGTAGGCCCGAGAAATTGTTGGTTAGCTGTTTCCAGACAGTACTCCGTTGGCCCAATTCGTTCAGCCTTGAAGGTCTTCGGAAATGTCCCAGACATGGCGACGGTGGCAAGCCATGTAAACCCAAACAGTGAGCAAATGTATCGATCCATGCAGAATACCGCGCAAACGCGCATGTAGAAGAGGAATGTGGTGGAGCAGACAGACGCGACAAGAATTCCGTTCAAAACTCGTTGAAGCTCGGCGCAGTCTCCGACTGCAGTAGCTAGAGCAGATAACGAGTGTCAATTGTAAATTTCACGACATATGATATGATACCGACTCAAAAGGACTGTTCGACCAAGCGAATATGCCAAGAGCGTGACTCTACTACACGTCAGTACAGTGAAACAGGTCAGAGTTATGAGATGTTGGACGCACCTGGTAATAAAGTAGATACATGTAGGCATGTTCAGCCTGTAGTTCGATAGAATCTTCAATTCTTTGCGTAAGTTGCATAAAATGTCCCATGTTAGAATCTAAAAGCCTTTCAGCGACAGATAGGCAACTGAGAAGAAAGGCAGGCGTACAGCGGTAGTTGCAATTTGAAGATAGGACATAACATTATAGTGACGAGCTAGTTTAGGAGGTAAGAAAATGAATGGTGTTGGCACATCCGAAGGCGAGAATTCGAAGGAAACGTTAGCCATTCCCGCTAATGATCAAGGGTGTGCAAAAGAAATCCACAATCCAAAAGCGTTTCATTATATGTCGTCTGAAATCTAAAAATGCATCAACGTTTGATGTCAGCAATCATCGATCCCTCCGAGGACAATGCGAAGCGAGACCTGCGCACCAACTATCCCTTCTTGCGTGAGCTTAATAGCTCCATAAGAATGCTAGTCTGACGCCGCCGTGAATGGACTCCTTCTTCCCCGGGAAATTGGCCTTGATTACTGAAGCAGAAGACTTACCCCAGGTAGGCTGTCCTATACATAACATATTCAATATAGGGTTCCCAATACGATCTTCCCAGAATGTGAAGGATGAAGATCACGGCATAGTATTACCTACGGCCTGATAGGAAGCTCGCCACACTCACTGGTGAAACAATACCGCCAGAAACGATGCGCCTATTCCAACTTTGGGCCCAAACTCTGATCCATAATTGGTTTCCTCGCAGCAAGGAATTAGAGAGCGCCATCGACCGAAAACACCGTTGAAATTGAGAACAAGCGCAACTCCGGGCGTCCGTGAATCAATTGAACGGGCCATTTTATTGCGTCGCAACTTTGCCGAATACCAAAACAGGAGAGACGTGGGATAGATATCTTGAGAAAAACGCTGCAGGCACATGCATCGTGGGTGATTTGGGAGTCGTTGTTATGGCGGATCCTGCCGTTGGGTCAACGTATGTATTTCTTGATTTCTTGACTCAACGTATGCCTTGCATGTTATTGTCTGCCGATGTCAGGAAACTGCTTCCTCTTATGCGTGCATCCCGCGAGCCTTTGAAGACGCTTCCCTGTCGTATCTACTTCTCGTTCAAGTCGAAGACTTCTCTGAAGCTGACCGCTGACGTGGTTGATGGATTATCCGGGTGAAAATTAGATTAGATTAGATTGGCGCGTTTAAATGGGCAATCGGAGATAACTTATTAATTTCAGTGCCGCATTACATAGGACGAGAAAGCTTGAGATAAGCAACATTCTCGGCTGCGGTGCTCCAGCTAATTCTCAAGATGCGAAACGGTAGCAAGTTACTGACTGATATTATTCACCATTGCCAGTGCAACTTGGTCGCATTTTGTTGAGCGTACTAGTAATAGATTTGTTTGTCGCCAAGTGTGCAACGCTCTGGTCCAAGTTGGATTTGTAGAGGTGAAGATTGCTTTTTTTGCTTCTTCCTTACACAGAGTTGACGCCAATCAGACCCATAGAAACTGTGGGTAGCTAGCAGTTGTGGTAACCAGCGCTCGCTTCGAGGTATCAACAGTTACGTCCAGATCATTTTTTTGCCTTCTGTATCTCTGATGATTTTCTCTTCCTAGCGAAATACCTTCTCTTTCTTTTAGGGGATTTTAGCTTCACTATGTCTCGTAACTCGTCAAAATTTATTACCAGAACTTGATTCAACTTTTTGATTGTCAATGCTGGTCACACAAGTACTAAACTTGGTTTAATGTATATGTGTGCATGTACTATACTAATTATCAAGTAGATCGCCTTGATTTCGGATGGAGGAGGCTCAATCTGTTTCGTCGAATATCCCAACGCTGGCGTACATTTCCGAATATACCTCGTTCACAAGGTTGACCATCTCATCCCTTATCTGCGGCATAGCGGGAGCTGGGATTTGGAGGTTCCTTTTATTCAGAGTAACCTTTTTGCCCGCAAGGTGATGTACGATGGCGACTGCATATTTCAAATGTGTGTCCCACTTCGTGTCCAGCCTTGCTTGTAGTCGATTCAAGGCCTCGGGGTCGGGACTGTCGGGGAGCTTTTGTTGCTGATCTGCTGGAATAATACCATGAAAGGCTAGGTTATGCGCCTTGACCTTTGTTTTATATGCATTGTACATTGTTCTAGCAAGCTCGATGTGCCAGCCTGGAGCATAAAGGACAAGCATGTTATTTTTTGACCGAAAGACCTCCAAGCTCCTTGAGTCTGGCATCAAAGAGACGAAGGTTTTGTTCGAAGGTTCAAGATGATTCGAGGCGGTGTCGAAGTCATGGATCGAACTCGTCCTTATCCACTCAGACCTATAGTTGGAAAGGACTTTAGCTTTGCAATATTTTCTGGCCATCTGAATGACTTTCTCGTCATCAACGTTAGACATTATCAAGCTAACGTCGTCTGTCGTCCCATCTTTACAAAGCGTCAACATAGCACATGCGTCGCCTTCGATGATAGCATGTACGGATCCGGGAATGTATTTTTTGATCTTTCCCTTGTCCATAGGAGAAAATCTTTCGTCGGGATGATGTTGGTTTAACTTCAATATGACGTCTGCAATTGCTTCAAGACCTAAATAGTGACGCAGACTCAGCGTTGAATATAAAAACTGTATATGGATCAAAGAGTAACTTCCGCATGAAAAAACACACCTTTTCTGATTCCTTTTTGATTTAGCACTATTTTATCTGTTGAACGAGTTTTCTTCTCCTTGGCGCATGGATCCAGAGCAGACAATATAGCTGGTACTATGCTTGCAATATTCATAGTAACCTCAAGGTTGGGCATCGAGTTTGCAATCGTAAATTCCTTAAAGTGAGGATATCGTGAGCTGCCCACGGTTTTACAGAATAGTGCTTTATAGCCACAGTGCGAGACCAGCAATGCACCAAGTATGTTGCCAAAACGTGGCACACGGAAGGCCTCGCAGGCATGCAACAATGATACACATAGGACCTCCTGGAGTCAAAGCGGCTTGAGTCAGTGGTTGATTTGGATAGGCCAAAGCCGCATTGTTTACGATGAAGCGTGAGCCTAGCTTGAAGCTTTGAAACTGGAACGTTAGACGTTTTGATTCAAGTTCAATCCAGTGCCCAGACTTACCAAAAGAAACTGGTCCTGGCTGTAGCGTGAGCGAAACTTACGGCACTGCCGGTCCGACAAATGGAACCTTGGACTGCTGCCCAGCCTGCCACTCCCGACTCATCCTAGCACAAGACCTTCTGCATCTCTTTAATATTCATGTCACTCCTCGGCTCCAATACATTTGGCTGGACGTGTGCGTATAGGGTTCCAAATCGATGTCCAACGATAACGAGTCACAACATGTGCTAGAAGAAACTCACAGATTATTATTCCCCCCAATCAGAAAGTCCTCTCAGCTCTAGTGCTTGTCGACAATAATATTTATGGAGCTTTTTTGGGGATGGTGACCGTGAACAAGAGGCTCTTTACTTAAATGATAGATGTCAGAGGGTGATAACTCAAGTGCTGTATCTTCATTCCAGGTAAAGTCTTTTCACTGGCAACACATCAACATTCTACCGGAAATCTAAACAGCTCAGGACTTAGAACACTTGTGTCACCTCATCAATCAAAGTTGAAAAACGTATGAGTTCTGGAACAGAATCACCCCATGGTATGTATACATTTGGGATCCGATTTGGAACGCTGGTTCATAGGTTATCCTACCCCAACCCCAGAAGAGCGCGCTCAAAGAATTTGGCATAGCAATGTACCGTGGAAAAGAGGACACATCGATGTGATATAATAACATACTTTTTCAATTTTGTCGACCTGACTCACCTTTCTGTTTTCTTTTTCAGGTCAATGTCGAGTTTCCTCAGTATGTTGTCGAAGCATTAAAGCACAATGAGGTTATATCCGATGAAGATTTAGCTCTGGTCAACCAGTATCAGCGCGAGAGTCAAGTCACCATCCCTTCTATACGACGACGAATTAAAGAAATTGAAGCAGAAATTATACGCCTACAGCAGTTAAAAAAAGAACTACAAGAAGACGCCAAACCTGCTCAAAAGAAACTATTTGCCTGTAAAGTCATCAAAGCCCCATTTCGGCGTGTTCCTTTCGAAATCCACTAGACTATCCTTTCGTTTTACATCGCGGGTCAACCATCGTGGGACAGCAAGGAATCGCCTTTGTTACTCTGCAAAATTTCGTCAATTTGGCGGCAGGTTGCACTTTCCACGCCTGAAATTTGGGGAGAAATTTGTGTTCACTTCGACTGTGGGACACCTTTGCTGAGCGGTCTTCAGAAGTATCTGGATTTTTCTGCAAGTCGATCGAAGAGTGTTCCGATGAGCCTGCATCTCCTTCTTCCTGAGCCCTGGGATGAATCCGACGACAATGACGACTCCTCATCAGAACGGGAGGAGTCACTTGTGCCTAAATTCTACAAGACCGTGGAGTTTCTGGGTTCTTGGCCAAGAAGCAATCAGATTCGATATCTTCATATCTATGCGCCGTGTTTGAGGAAACTATTGGTAGACCTGAATCTGCAAGCAGATGCCTTCCCCCAGTTGGAGTATTTGACTTTACGTGGTTGTAGCTCATGTCACGGCCATTATCGTGATATCATCTCCGCTCAGACGCAAAACCTCGTTCACATTTTGCAAGCCCCAAATCTTAAAGCCATTTCTCTCGGCTATGATGCCGATCTCTCTTTATATGCACCGCCATCTACAGGGCCTCTTCCTACAGGTTTCGTTCATGGTTGCATGTTGTCCCCGTTGGACTGGTTCGATTCCCTCCAGCACCAATTCGTCGCACTCCAGAAAGGACATTTCTATTTCTCACAACTCGAAGCTGGAATATCACCAATTCCGGTTGCGGATTATAGCACTTTGGAAGAACTAGCATTTACTTATGGGATTCTCTTTCCGGAAGATGGACCTTACGATTGTTTTTACCCTCTTCGAATGCTTCGATTCCCAATCCTCAAACGACTGCAAATAACTCTCCGAGATGACAATCTTATACTAGATGATCCTTCTCCAGATGCGCAGGGGACTATTCGGGAACCAGATGTCCTTTTCTCATGTCTGCCATCTTTGCAGGAACTATCGTTGTTCCGTATATGGAAAATTCCCACCGAACAGCTCATCTCCCTCTTAGGTCGCTTTTCCAACCTTACAACATTGAAATTGCTCATATCAAACCTACAATACGACGATTTTATATCTTTCTTAACATTCGAACGCCAACAGGATAAAGAAGACTCCCTTGGGCCAATAGACAGAAATTTACCCAATTTATCCGTCTTATCTGTCGAGATAGGGAAAGTCTATAAAGAAGTTGGCCATGCGTTCGACGACGATAGAGCAAATGCATTTGTAGAAAAGGTTTTGTCTCGTTTGGATCCATCAGTCGGTCAGGTTGCACTGAAGTCCGTTTACCTTCTGTTCTCGAACTACTCGTCATCGCGCATCGAGTACCATATGAACAACATGAAATACGAACTAAGAGACGCTGTAGACGGTGGCCTTTCCCTTCAAATAGACAACTTCAGGATGTCCAGTTTTTGTCGCGACCCGCAAGACGCGGGCCTAATTCATTGGGAAAATGGCTATATTCCTTGAAGTAACTTGTGTACTTTTCTCCTTTGTACTCATCCAAATATTTGAAACATGGATGCAAGTGACACTCCATTTATATTAAAGACCCGGATAGAACTGAACTTATGGTATCTCTACAGACCTCGTGCTTCCTTCCACATCTTCTGACTAGCTGCCCCTAATTGGTAGCTACATTTGCATCCAACACAATGACGATCTCGCCAATTTCGATGTCATCGATATATCCATCTGGAAGATTGGCATTCTCATAGGGCCTGGCTGTACCAGTTTGCCACACCGACTTGCCGATCCTTTGTCATAGACAGAACGGCCCCGGTCCAACTGCCACTTCGGTTCCGAATCCTAGCAAACCACTTGTTTCAAGACCTTTCGCGTGTCTTTAATATCGACATTATTCCTTGTCCCCACCTCATATGGCTCGGGGTGTGCATGATTCAGCTACAGGTTTCGAAACGAGTCGCTTCCCAACGACGCAAGTCAGAACACATGCTGGTAGAAACTCCCAAATTATGGATTCTTGAAGTTGCTTGAACACCTGCGTCAATACGCGTGCATCAAATCCTTGCTTTGCACAATGCCTGCATTGATCCCCGACGCCGTACAAAACGAGGCGTCCGACAAGAGTCGAGGCGCAACACGAGTCAAACATGTGCGACAAGAATCTCACAGCAAAAATGCGTTGGTCGTGATTGCACCGTCCAGTCGGACAATAAAAATGACATGTCAGAGGGTGTTATCGATAACTCAGCCTCTCAAATTGTGTGTAGTCATCCTCGTTCCAGGTAAAGTTTTTTTTTCATCCCCGCCCCCCAATCTTTTGTCAGAAATCCTAACTGTTCAAATCTAGAATACTTGTTGTATCAACGTCCTCCGGCACTTGCTTTCGACAGTAAATACATACGAATGCCGAAAGAGATCCAACTTATGATATGAAATTCGGAAAAAAAAAAGTGCCATGGAACAACGAGTTCTACACCGATGTAATAAATAAGTTATAACATGCTTCATTATTTGGAACTACACTTACCCCCCTTTTTGTCTTTTTGTCAGGTCAAAATCGACTTTCCACATTATATGTTATATCGTTGAAGCATTAAAGCACAACGAGGTCGTGTCTGATGAAGCCCTAGCTCTGGTCAACCAGTATAAGCGCGAGACCAAAGATGGTATCCCATCAATGCAGCGACGACTTTAAAAAAATTGAAGCTAAAATTACACGTCTCCGGAAATTAAGGACAGAGTTGTTGAAAGATGCCAAGCTTCCTTTAAGTAAAGAAATTGCTCACCTGGAGGGTTATCAAAGCTCCCTTGCCCCGCATTTCCTTCGAAATACACCGAATAATCCTTTCTTACTGCTTAGCTGGTCAATCATCGCTTACCAGAGCGCAGTCTCCTTTGTTACGTTCCAGAGTTTCGTCAATCTGGAGGCGGGCTGCATTCTCCA
>Ga0247779_1000489_pt1 | contig 24981 bp, 27 predicted proteins | sample UWRJL221509R5_FD_179925 | JGI IMG/M metagenome (GOLD analysis project Ga0247779, IMG submission 179925) | Plant litter microbial communities from Arlington Agricultural Research Station in Wisconsin, United States - UWRJ-L221-509R-5 | ecosystem: Environmental > Terrestrial > Plant litter >... | reverse complement strand
CTCCAGGAGGCCTGGACGATTCGAGCGCCTGGGAGGCCAGCCGATATCACATCAATCGAATTGCGGACGCCAAGCCTGGTAGGGGTGTACATGGCATCGACGACGATCTGCCCGTGCCATGTCAAGCGACCTCTGGCCAGAATCCTATGCGACGAGAACGGCACCGCAAAAATAACAACGTCCGCATCCATGGCCTCATCAAGTCTCGTGAAGGGTGAGGTCAATGACGCGCCTGCGTAGTCCGACATCGAGGTATTTTCCCCTGTTGCAGCAAGACGCAAGGAGATCCCGCTGCGCGCGAACCGCATGGCCAGCCTCGTCGCAACCCTGCCTGAGCCAATCACAGCGTACGTCACAGCACCTCTCCAAAATCGCAGAGGGAACTAGCGAGATCGCGCAGTACGCTGCACTCGCGAATGCTCCACCAGAGCAGTAGTCCGTCGTTTCTAACAGCGCGCTCCCCCAGGCTTTGAACAGCCTATGATGTCAACGCAGCAATCTGGCCGAGAGCAGCATTTACCGCCGCATCGCGGGCGTCAGGCCCGAATGCAACTCCTTCGGCACGCACGACGGTGATGTCAGTGATCCCAAGGAAGCCCAGCAGGCCGAGCAGGTAGCTCTCCTGGTGCTCTAGCGTTGCAGCGGGGCTACCCGGCACATAGACGTTGCCGCGTGCGGACGCGATGAACGTCTTTGTTCCCTTGAGAAGTCCTTCGGGGCCGGTGGCCGTATAGCGAAACGTCTTGCCCGCCACAGCGATGCGATCGACCCATGCCTTGAGCGGCGTCGGGATGGTCAGGTTGTACATCGGAGCCCCGATGACGAGGATGTCCGTGGCCAGCAGCTCTTGTACATAGGCATTGCCCTTGGCCAAGTCCGCAGTCATCGCTGCGTTATCGACCGCGGCGCCTTGAATCGCTGCTAAGTGAGCGCCCGAAAGATGCAGCGCCGGGTCAGCAGACAGATCGCGATAGATCACCTCCAAAGAGGGGTGAAGGGCCCTCTCGCGGGCCACGATTTCCGCGCTCAGCCGGCGGCTGACAGAGTTCGCGCCTTGGAGGCTCGAGTCGAGGTGAAGGAGTTTCATGATGGGATGATGGAGGGTGGGTCGCCGCGAGGTTGGCGACGTTTCGAGATGAGTTACTGCTTGACGGCTTCGACCTGAACCAGAAGCTTGATGTTGTCAGGCACGCCGAAGTTCAAACCCCAGCTCATGCCCCACTTGCTGCGTTGGATGACAGTCTCGAAATCGCCTCCACAGACCTCGTGCTTCAGCATTGGGTGCATGTAGCAGTTGAAGCTCGTCGCCTTGAGCGCCACTGGGCTGCTCTTGCCGAGCAACGTCAGTTGTCCGCTCACCGCCGACACCTTGTCGCCGTCGAAGGTGAATCCATCAGCCACGAACTTGGCCTTCGGGTAAACCGCCGAGTTCAGGAAGTGATCGCTCTGGAGTTCCTTGTCGAAGACGGTGCTTCCGGTGTTGATGGAGGCGGTGTCCAGGGTCAGTTCCACCTTCCCAGACTTCGAAGTCTTGTCAAACTGCACGGTGCCTTCCTTCTTGTCGAAGCGCCCGCGATTGGTCGAGGTGCCGAGGTGGTTTGCCTCGAAGGTGACATACGTATGCATCGGATCGATGGCATAGGTGGCGGCCTCGGCCTGTGCCAGGCCGCTGAGCGTACCGAGAGCCGTGGCAGTCGCGATGATGGTCATGCGCATTGGAAGAAACTCTTTCTTTGGATTGAATGGGATCGTGCGACCGCTCTAAAGCTGGGTTGCGTTCATCAAGGGAAATGCGACCTTCATGGCCAAGTCGCCTGCTTCTCCGCGCGTGCGCAACCGCCGGTTCTCACCGTCGGTCGCGGCAACCTTGAACGAATAGGTCGACATCGCCGCGCTTGCGCGATGCGTGAGCACATCCGACATCACTACCTCGCGGTTTGCGCCGCTGATGGCTAGCGCGATGTCACTCTGTCCGAGGTTCAGCTTCTGTGGGGCAAACGCCGTCGACACCGCGCACAAGATCGAAGACGCCAGCACGAACAGGTAGAACAAAAAGGTCGCACGCGAAGAACACATAAAGATCTCGGGAATGAGTGGTTGGCCGCTAGACACCGTCGGTCACTTTCATGGGTATGAATGGTGAGGGGCGCCGCGCAATCTGAGAAGCCGGTATATTGAGATGTGACCCATCGCTCCCAGAGATAGACAAAGGCTCTCATGCTTGACGGCGTATCCCTCGACCAGCTCAGAACATTCATCGCTGCGGTCGACGAAGGAAGCTTCTCAGCGGCAGCTCGTCGCTTGAACCGGGTGCAATCTGCAGTCAGTGGTTGGGTGAGCGCACTGGAAGAGCAGATCGGCGTGACGTTGTTCGATAGGTCAGGGCGGTTCCCAAAGCTCACCCCTGAAGGCGTGCTTCTTCTTGCGGATGCGCGAGCTATCGTGTCTGGTGTCGACACTTTGAAGGCTCGGGCAAAGCTCATGACCTCAGGAGTCGAGGCCGAGCTTTCAGTGGTGTTCGACGTCTTTTTTCCAACCGCCGTGGTCAGCGCGGCTTCCAGGGCGTTTGCCAAGCGGTTCCCGCTGACCCCTCTTCGGATCTTTGTGGAAGGTTTGGGGGCCGGGTATCAGCCGGTGTTGGAGGGACGTTGCACGTTGGGTATCCTTGCCTCACTCCCAATTGACTTTCCGTCGCTCGTTTCCGACCGCCTCGGCACCGTTCCACTGGTCATGGTCGCAGGGCGTGACCACCCGCTCGCGAAGTTTGAAGGCCATGTCCCCAAGACGGAACTCGCCAAACACGTGCAACTGGTGTTGACCGACCGTTCTCAGCTACTTGCTGGACGCGACTATGGCGTCCTGTCGTCAACGACTTGGCGCTTAGCCGACCTGTCCACAAAGTACGCGCTGCTCAAGGACTGCGCCGGCTGGGGCGGGATGCCTCTACACATGGTGCAAAAAGACATCGCGTCCGGTGACCTGGTTGCGCTCGACGTCGACGGGGTCCCGCGCGCCGGCGCGATGCTGACCATTTCCGCTGTCTATCCCGCCGCAGCGCCTCCAGGTCCCGCAGGACAGTGGCTCGTTGAACACCTAAAAGACTGGTCTAGCGCAGAGGAGTGACGCGAACCTTCAGGGCTCTGGCGCGTGGCAGCCGCCTTGACGGGTGGTCATTTGACCTCGCAGGTGAGCAGGTAGACCGCAAAGCCTGTCTTGCCGTCGTCGTGCCACGACCGCTCCCAGCGCCAACCGCCGGCCTTTGCCATCTGCATGAAATGCGTGGGCGAATACTTGTAGCAGTTCTCCGTGTGGATGGTTTCGCCGGCCGCAAACTCGAATTCGCAGCCGCTCACCCTAACCACCTGCGCCCGCTGACTGGCAAGATGCATTTCGATGCGACTGAGCGCGGGGTCGTACCGAACGAGGTGACGAAACTCGCCTCGATCGAAGTCCCCACCCAGCTCTCGGTTGATGCGATCCAAAAGGTTGAGGTTGAACTCCGCGGTGACGCCAGAAGCGTCGTCGTAAGCCGGAATCAGCAGGGCAGGGTCCTGGGTCGTGTCGATGCCGACGAGCAGTCGCGAATGCGGGCCAAGCACGTGCCCAAGGTGTCCGAGCAGTTCGATGGCAGAGTTCGGCGTGAAATTGCCGAGCGTCGAGCCCGGAAAGAATCCGAGGTTCCCCGCGGCGTTGAACGAAGCCGTGTTCCCGCCTGGCATCGCCGGAAGTTCGAAAGCCTCGGTGAAGTCTGCGGCAACAGGCTGAACGGACAGGTCTGGGAACTCGCGCGCAAGGCGACCGGCAGTCTCTCTCAAAAATTCGTCGGAGATGTCAACCGGGACGTAGCGGCGCAGAGAGCCCAGCGCATCCAGCAACACTCGGGTCTTTCGGCTCGAGCCACTTCCGAGTTCGATGAGGCTGTGCACCGCGTCGGACTCGTCGGCCAGCTCTGGTGCGAGCTCAGTCAGTAGGCGCGTTTCCGTACGAGTCGGGTAGTACTCGACGAGCTCAGTGATCTCTTCGAAAAGCTCCGAACCTCGCCGGTCATACAGCCAGCGACTCGACAGACGCTTTTGGGGTTGACTCAGCCCCTCAAGAACGTCGTCTTCAAAGATCGAAGCTACATGCACTGCAGGCATGACCGGGGCGACGTTGTAGCGCAAAGGCTGCGTGGGGCCGCGGGCAGCGCGAGCGATGCCGGCTCTGAGTATTTTGGCCTTCATGCGTGCTAGGGCCTTGCCGCGCGTCGTCAGGTTGCTTCTCATCTTTAGGCCAGTGGCCACACAAGCGGTCCGCATTCTTCTTCGGACTCTGGCCTTCTTGAGATTTGACCGGCCTCACGAACAGATGGCTGTGCTTCTAGCCAGCGGCTCACCGTAGGACGCGTGGACGGCATCGTCGACACCTTGTCCAAGACGCCGCTGTCGGCGTGCGTGTTCATGGGTGACTTGAAAAGCGTGGTCTCGCGCCTGGCTGCCCTAGACAGCCAGGCACGGGACTACGCCGAGGTCAGCCCTGCGCCATGCCGCCGTCGACGGGGAGGTCGATACCCGTGATGTAAGAACTTTCATCGGAGGCGAGGAACACGACGGCCGACGCGATTTCGCTGGGCATGCCCCTGCGACCCATCGGGATCTGCGAGGTGAACTGTGCGGCCGCTTGCTCGGCCTGTTCAGGGGTAAGGCCCGTCGTCGTCGCCAGAGCCGGAGTGTCGATTGCGCCAGGGCTCATGCAATTCACGCGGATGTTGCGGTCCTTCAATTCCAGGGCCCAGCCTCGCGCGAAGTTGCGCACGGCAGCCTTGCTCGCGGCGTAGGCGGTGAACCCGGGCAGCCCGAGGACGTTCGAGACCGAAGAGTTCAGGATGATCGAGCCGCCGTCCTTGAAAAGCGGAAGGGCTTTCTGCACCGTAAAGAACATCCCCTTCACGTTCACGTCGAACGTCTGGTCGAAATGGGCTTCGGAAGCGACGGCGAGCGGTGCGATCGTGCCCGCGCCGGCGTTCGCAAAGAGGATGTCGATGTGACCGTGCTTTTCTTTCACGACGGCATAGAGCCGGTCGAGATCTTCCAGTCGCGAAACGTCGCCCACGACCGTCGTCACGTTCTTCTTGATGGAGGCAGCGGCCTCTGCCAGCTCCTTCTCTCGCCGCCCGGTGATGACGACGTGCGCGCCTTCATCGACGAACCGCTTGGCAGTGGCCAAGCCGATGCCGCTGCTTCCGCCCGTGACGACTGCAATCTTGCCTTCTAGGTTTCTCATGATCTTTGATCCTTTGGTGGGGTGCCTGTAAAGCTGGAGAAGCGCTTTCCCACGCCTGGCGCCAATGCATGGCTAGGCGAGGGATCACGCCGAGGTCAGACCTTTGCTTAGCCGTCATCAATGGCGAGCCTTGCTGTGACGTGCTCTTCGTCGGAGCGGCGAGTCAGCTTGTAGAGCCTTGTGCTGCCGCGACATCTGGAGCACTGATCCACATCAACTATATGGATCAATGCTCCATTTGTCAAGAAGGCCTTTGCGGTCTCACGCGCCACGCCCCGCCGCCTGGAAATTTGCTGCCCGATGGCTGCCATCGCAGAAAGGCTTGTCGCTAGACTGACCACAGCGACAAAGCCTCACGGACATCGTGCGATCGATGGTGCGACGGGTTCCCGTGCAAATCTCTGCCGGCCCCCTTACATCGAGAGGCCCATTCCGCAAGGGCGTCACCACGAGCGAACCGTCGCGTCGCTCCAATTCAGGCGATGGCCGAGTTAACGCTTCGCCGGAACTGATAAACCCCGCCACGATGTGCGACTGATCGCAGAACGGCTTGTTTCTGGACTTTCCGCGGCGGCACAGTGTGACGCGAAGTTCGGCTTGGGCGCCGCCGTCTGCAGCAACGAGCGTGACTTCCGCGTTGACCGCAAGCGGCCCGTTTTCGCGCATCCGGATTTGGTTCACTTTCGGGGCGACCTCGTTTTTGCCGCCGTCGTGGCGTTCAAATCGAATCGCACCTGACACACAGTTGAGCGCGATATGGTTCACGCGCTCCGCCGAGGCAGCATCTGGAAAAATCCAGTCGCCCGCTCGATTAGCGCGGAAGACTTCGGGCTCTCCAAGCACGCAGTGACGCGAGTGGATGCAACGCTTGGCGTCGAAGTAGATCGTGCCTTTTGCACCGCGGACGATGTCGACGTGCTCCTCAAGCAGGGGTTCCGGGCTTGTGGCCGGCGCGGCGCGCTCCGACTGCGGTGCGCTTTGTGCGTTGTCGGCGCCTCGCCAAGCCGAGGCCGCATCGTGCAGCCTTTCGGCAAACAGAGTTAAAGCAGGAAGGGCGGTGACACACTGCTGCGCATGCGTGGCCAGCAGGTCCATTCGCTCGGAAATCAACTTGGCTGCAGAGGTCGGGGACTCATAGCCGAAGGCGGTGCGCGACAGACTGAATGTCAGCCCGGCCCGCACTCCTGGGTACTCGGGATCGGCGGGCAAGCTGGTCAGCGCCACCCCCACATCAGCGAGCGCGTGCATGAGCGTCATCGCCTGCGCCATGACGGCTGGCCGCGGAAGAAGACAGTTGGCGGTATCGCTCATGATGGCGAACAGTCGCAGCATCAAGACGTAGCTGCTGTTGCCCACGTCCAGCAGCGAAATGGCAGGCTCGCTGACGATCTGTATGCGTTCTTCAGTTGTCACAGGTGACCGCATCACCGGGTTGCGCGCCACGTCGCGGTACGGCTTGAACGCCGGGCGATCGCTCGAAAGCGCCTGCCACTGTTGTCGAATTGTGCGAAAGCGAGCGTAGTGCGACGTTTCATGGCACACGCGCGAGCCTTCTCCCTGTTCGACGATCAGGTCCAGCGCCTTGGTCGCCTGGGCCACCGTAGAGATCGCGCACAGGCTGGGCAGGAAGACATCGGCCTCGGTCAGCTGCGCTGCCAGGTCGCCGACGAACAGGTTCTCTTCGCCGATAGTTGCAGCGAGCGGCGCAAGGCTGTCGGCGATGGTTTGGTAGAGTTCACCGACCGTCTCGTAGTCGCCAGTGGTCTCACTGACCAGGTCCGCCGCCTCCATGTCGCGCGAGTACACCGGTTTGTCGATGTTCCGAGCGTCGGTGTCGTCGGCTTCCTTTGGGCGCTCCACGTAGATGAAATGGTCAAGGGTTGCAGCATCGAAGGGGAGCAGAGCTACTGCAACGTCAGCGGGAAACTGGCCTGGCAAAGCCGGAAAGTTGTAGTGCCGGTAATGCGGCTTCGCGCCGACCGCCATCAGCAGATTGTTGACCAGCGCAAGATGAAGCATCTCCTCTGTGGCGATGGAGATGATCTCAGCGCGCCAACGCCTGACAGCACTCAGTTCATGCTCAAGCAAGTCTTCATCGATGCCTTGCTTGAGCGAGAACGCGGCGTACAAGTAGGTGCACATCAGGCAATGCTCGATCTCGGCGGCTTCGGCGAGCATGGTGATCAACTGGTCGCGGTGGGTTGCAAGCTGCAAGTGATCCTCTGATGCAAGTGAGTTGGAGCGATGCGGGGACTCGGACGTGGAAAATCGTGCGGAGGCGCAAGCGCAACGAAGGCTATAGCCTTAGGTGCCACGCCGACCGAGCCTCGGCGCGCCGCGCCACTCGTCAATCGCCGTTGACCCGTGAATCGGCCCGAGCGGCATCTGTCTCGATGGGCAAGCGCCAGGCCCCGGGGTCATCAAGGGCGGACGCTTGTCTGCAGCTCAGTCGATACTCGAACATAACTTGTCCACAGTGCAGGGTCGCAGTGCAGATGGCAATCTTGGTATGTCAGTCGAACTTGACCAAGTCCTTGAAGATCAGCTGCCCCCAACTATTTCCACGCGCGTGAACAAGGAGTCCACCTTCCGAGATCTTGCCTAGTTTGATCGGCGCGAAGCCAAGCCTCTCGGCAAGCGCACCAACCTCGGAGGCAGCGCCGTCATCGTCGCTCGTGAGGAAGACGACTCTTTTGCCGCCGTGTACCGCCGGGTCCTGCTCGAGGACGGCAGCGACCAAATGGTTGAAGCCCTTGACCACCTTCGAACCGGTGAAGGCCTGCTCCACTGCCTTGGCAGAAGGCTGCCCCCCAAGTTGATCGGGAGGCACGCCGTAGGCGTTCGTCACGTCGACGATGGTCTTGCCCTGCCAGTTGGGGAGCGATTTCGCCACGTCTCCTCGCGATTCGAAACGGACGGCCAAGAAGATGACGTCCGCCTTGACGGCTTCCGCCAGGGTCTTGGCGATGACCTTGGGCCCGACTGCGGCCGCGTCGGCTGCAAAGCTTTGCGGGTCGCGCGTGGTCGCGACAGATACTTCGATGCCCTTGCGGGAAAACGCTTTGGCGAGAGCGTGACCGATCTTGCCAAAGCCGATGATTGCGTAGCTCATATGTTCTCCTTGGGTTGAACACGCCCGACCGGGCCAAAGTATTGAATGAAGAATGAGGCCGGGCGTAGCGCGTCAGAGTTGCGCCAGGCCGCCGTCGACGGCGAGTTCACTGGCGGTCATGAAGCTGCTGTCGGGCGACGCTAGGAAGGCTGCTGCCGCTGCGATCTCCGACGGGTCAGCCATGCGCTGAAGCGGGGTCATCGAGGCGAAGACCTTTTGCCCCTCTACGCCCAGCGCTTCTTTTGCGAGTTCGGTCGCCGTCGCACCGGGCGACAGCACGTTCACTCGGATGCCGGTGCCCTTGAGGTCTTCCGCCCAAGTCCGCGCGAGGTTTCGCACTGCCGCCTTGCTCGCGCTGTACGCGCTGAATCCCGGTGCGCCTGTGGTGCCGGCGCTCGAGCCGGTCAGAATGATCGATCCTCCCTCGCGCATCAGCGGCAGTGCTTGCTGTACCGTGAAGATCGTGCCCTTCACGTTAGTGTTGAAGGTGTCGTCAATGTGTTCGGCCGTGATCTTGCCGAGCGGGAGCGGGCTTCCGGCCCCTGCATTTGCGAAGACGACGTCGAGTGTCCCGCGCTCGGCCTTCACCTGCGCGTAGAGTCTGTCGAGGTCGGCCGCATCGGAGACCGAGCCCTTGACCGCGCGGGCGTTGGGTCCGAGCTTGGCCACAGCGGCATCGAGCGCGTCCTGCCGGCGGCCGAAGATGAAGACGAATGCGCCTTCTTCGATGAATCTCTTTGCAGCTGCGAGGCCAATGCCGGTAGCGCCGCCGGTGATGACGGCGGTCTTTCCATTCAGTCTGGTCATGTCATGGATCCTTGGTTGAGTTGCAGGGAAGCTTGAAAAACGCCCACCTGCATGCAACTATGGTGTTCTGATAACCTGGAGACAAGAATGCACTTTTTGGTAAGTATCAAAAATGCCCACGACCATTCCTGAAGTCTGCGACAGCGGCTGCGGGCTCAACGCCACGCTCCGCGTCATCTCAGGCAAATGGAAGCCACTCATCCTGTTCTTTCTGCGTGGCGGCCCTAAGCGCTACGGCGAGCTCAAGCGCTTGGTCCGGGATGTCAGCGATAAGGTGCTCATCCAGCAACTGAAAGATCTGGAGGTCGACCAGGTGCTGTCGCGAACTGACTACAAAGAGGTGCCGCCGCGCGTGGACTACTCGCTGACCCCACTCGGTCGCAGCTTGGCCGAAGCGATCGTTCCGCTTTGCACTTGGGGTTCCGAGAATGCGGCTGAGATGGCAAGAATCTTTGCCAAGCGCGATACATTGCCCTCCTAGCGCCATGCTGAAGTGCCGCTGAGTCAGCCATGGCCGCGAGCACGCGAGTTTCGCCGCGCACGCTCATCTGAAACGCTCGGCTCAGAGGCTCGCGCCAGTGCCTGCGTATCGACGTACTCCCGGATGTTGGTCACCTTGCCGCCTCTGACTGTCATGGCGAAGACAAAATAGTCTTCAAACGGCCTATTTGTGGCTTTCACTTTTCCCCTTGCAAGGCCGATCATCAACACCCGGTCTCCCTGCGACACGAACTCCGGAGGCTGGGGGAATGAGGTCTCCAGGCCGGACGCCTTGCGTAGTACTTCTTCCAAGCCGGCGTGGCTGCGATGCGTCCCGGCAAGGGCCCAGTTCTCACCCGGAATGATCCACTCGATATCCTCGGCACACAGGGCCATCAGACGTTGTGTATCGCCGCTGCTGATTGCGGCGAAGAAGTCCTTCACGGTCTGCACGTTTTCTTCAATGCTCATGGAAATCGCTCCGTTCCCGAAATTGTCGGATGCTTGTGGTTCGGCGGGTGAGGGGAGGGGTCGTTGATTCAGCCTCCTCGAGGCTCTTAACAAAGTTCAGTCTCCCGGCACCGGGCAAAGCCCTCGCGTGATAGGGTGGGTCTGGTCAAGTTGCGAGCTAGAACTTTCCTGCACGGAAATCGGCATACGCCTGTGCGATCTCAGCCGGCGTGTTCATCACGAAGGGGCCACCGAACGCTATGGGCTCGTTCAACGGTCTGGCCGAGAAGAGAAGAAGTCGGGCGCCCGTCTCGCGAGCGGTGAGCTCGAGTTCCGACAAGCCTGCTTCAGAGTGCGTCAGCCACGCGAGCTCGTCGGTCTCAACGGACGTCTCCATTTCTCCGACTCGCAGAGCGCCTTCGAGAACGTAGATGAAGGCGTTCTCGTTCGCCGGCAACTGCTCGCGAAGCGTCGCGCCAGCCTCGAGCCACACCTCAAGCATCGTGACCGGGACGTGGTTGAGCGTTTCTGAGATCGCGTTGCCTGACTTTCCCGAGTAGACCCGCACCTGGACGCCCGGTTCCGTCCTGACTGGCATGGCGCTCGCAATCAAGTCTTGATAGCGCGGCTCGGTGAGCTTGGCCGCAGCCGGCAAGTTCACCCACAGCTGCAGCGTGTGGGCGGTCGTGCCTTCCAACGGATTTTCTTCATGCTGAATGCCGCGGCCCGCCGTCATCCACTGCGCGTCGCCCGCGTGGAGGACACCGCCGAAGCCAGCACTGTCGCGATGTTCCAGCGCCCCTTCAATGATGAAGGTGACGGTTTCAATGCCCCGATGAGGATGGACAGGAAAAGCGGACTGGGTCGTCCAGTCCTCGGCCATGATCAAGAAGGGGTCGGCGAAGGACGAGTCCGCGGCGTCGATCAACCTGCGGGACTTGTGGCCCTGGGCGTGTCCACGTTCGAACTCTGGACAGTCAATGCGTGAGACCTCGCGGACGAACATTGGCATGTTTGCGCTCATATAGGGTGCGTGAAGACCGGGGTCTGATGGATCCGTTGCTGACGGCAAGGCGCCAAGTGGTGAGGAGGCGAATTACTTTCGCAGGCTGAGTTGCGTTGCCTACTCGGCCAGTAGGACGAGGTTTTGAAGGACGAGCGGACCGCGGAACCGCAACAGGCGACCGCCTTGGTCGACCCGGCCGAGCACGATGGGCGCGAAGCCGAGTGCCGATACGAGCGACGCGACTTCAGCGTTTGCATCCTCATGATTTCCGGCCACGAACATCACTCGCCGGCCCGCTTCTTCCTGGGGATCGCGCGCCAACAACGGCGCCGGCAGTTGATTGAATGTCTTGACGACTTTCGCTCCAGGCAGGGCGTTCGCCACGAAATCACTGGATTGAAGGCCACCAAGTGGTTCGAGATCCAGGTCGCGGTAGTTCATAGCGTCGATAGCCGTCTTGCCGCTCCAGTCGGTCTTCGTTCGCGCTACCCCCTCATGGGAAGCGAAATGCACGGCAAAGATGATGATGCGTGCCGCCAGTGCTTCATTGAGCGTGGCTGGCCGAACCATTGGTCCCAAGCTATTGGCCAGAGAGACGAGCGATTCGGGACCGCGTGTGTTGGCGATAGTCACTTCGATGCCATTGGTGGCAAAGTGGGTGGCTATCGCCGTACCGACGGCGCCCGATCCGACGATGGCGTAAGACATGAAGTGCAACCCTTTTTATTTGCTTTAGTTCAGTGGTGAGCTCGACGCCAATGGAGCAAGAAGTCATCAGGGCTTGACGAACCGAAAGGCGAATCGGTCGGTCTGCCCTTTGATCGAGGGGTCGAAGACCCTGATCGAGTGCGGATCGCGGTCGCTGGCGAGGACGGTGCTTTGTGCTTCCAGCACGAAGCCTGCACCTTCCACCTCCTCGCGCACGGTCGCTGGATCAATCCGATGCAGGGACTGGGCGCTGCTTGCGCCCACCCCCGCGGCGGCGGCGTGATCGACGATGACGTAGTAGCCACCAGACTTCAGTCGGTCGTGGACGGTCCTATTGAAATGTGCAGCCGTCGCACCCTTGGCCTGCATAAGCGCAGTGTGGAGGTCGTGGTAGAACAGGTGCAGCCAGACGATGTCAGCCGGCCGAATGGCCTGTGGCATCTCCACGAGATCCGCCGAAATGACCTCGACGTTCTCTCGGCCCGGCTCTTTCGCGAGCGTCTGCATGAGGCCAACGGGATCGTTCTTGAAGTGGGCGACCTCGCCGGGCACGAAGGGGTAGACCCGTCCCTCAGGCCCCACCACGTCTGAGAAAAGACGGGTCCAGTCACCGCCCCCCGGGTAGACGTCGATGACGGTGGCGCCAATACTGACGCGTGAAAAGCGAATCAACTCCGATGTCTTGGATTGGTCGTACATGAGATCTTTGACGGTAGGTGTGCGACGAGCGTGTGACGTGCGAGGAAGGGGCCTACAGCAATCCGCGATAGCCCGCGAAGGAAGCCGCTCAAACGGGCGCTATGGCGGCGCAAATGCCTTGCTCGAGACGGCCCGGACCATCGCGGGAGGGCTCGCGACCCTCACATTCCATTTCAGCGGTCGGACTATGCTCGAGCCGCGTTCATGAGGTGAGCCAATAGTTCCATCCGGCGACCCGCACCGAAGTCAGCCCTGCGCCCATCCCCCATCGACCGGGAGATCGATACCTGTGATGTACGAACTCTCATCGGAGGCAAGGAACGTAACCGCAGCGGCGATTTCTTCGGGCATGCCTCTGCGACCCATCGGGATCTGCGAGATGAACTGAGCGGCTGCCTGCTCGGCCTGTTCAGGGGTGAGGCCCGTAGTCGTCGCCAGAGCCGGTGTATCGATTGCTCCCGGGCTCAGGCAATTCACGCGGATTTTTCGGTCCTTCAACTCCAAGGCCCAGCCTCGCGCGAAGTTGCGGACGGCCGCCTTGCTCGCAGCGTAAACGGTAAATCCTGGAAGACCCTTCACGTTTGAGACCGAAGAGGTCAGGATGATCGAGCCGCCATCTTTGAAAAGGGGAAGTGCCTTCTGAACTGTGAAGAACATGCCCTTGACGTTCACATCAAACGTCTGGTCAAAATGGGCCTCGCTCGCTGCGGCGAGCGGTGCGATAGTCCCCGCGCCCGCGTTCGCAAAAAGAATGTCGACGTGACCGTGCTTTGCTTTCACAACGTCGTAGAGTCGGTCGAGATCGCCGAGGCGCGACACGTCACCAACGACCGTTGTCACGTTCTTCTTGATGAAAGCAGCGGCCTCCGTGAGTTCCTTCTCTCGGCGCCCGATGATCACGACCTGAGCGCCTTCATCGACAAAGCGCTTGGCGGTGGCTAGGCCAATCCCGCTGCTCCCGCCTGTGACGACTGCGATCTTGCCTTCTAGGTTCTTCATGATCTTTTCATCCTTTCAGATTAAGACGAGTAACAGCGTCTGGCCGAGCTGAAGTGCACTAACTGAATGGCTCCTGCCTCGCCGCCGTGGCGCGAAATCTCCTAAAAGCCAGCAACTATCCGTACAACGATGCTAGGAGCGGATCGGGCCAGTGAGAAGACGGCATATTGAGATGCGATCCATCTCTCCCGTAGATGCATGTCGCTGACGAGTCGGAGGCGCCTTGCGCTAAATGCAGGCGGCCACCATCCTCACTTGGAGCCGCCATCAACAGCGTTCACTTGCTAGCCGACTGCCACCTCGGAAGGACGATGTTGCGTCACACTGAGCAAGGGGCGGTATCGCGAAATCAACATTTGTTTTGCTAATGGTCGCGTTGGAAGCCGCAGCCTCCAGCTAAGGCTGAGTTCCATTGCCCGTGTCTGGTCAACGATGTCGACGTTTGCGAGGTGATGCGTTTTGAGAGAACCAGCGGTGTGGACGCAGCATGACCCTAGCGTCCGCTACCTCTGGACCAGTCCATCTCCAGCGGCCGGCGCCGGCGTCGGGTGCATGCGCAATCGGAACAAGAGATACTCAGACTAGTCGCGGCGCCGGCTCAGGTTCACTACCCCCTACGAAACCACTTGACGCTGAAGCGCCGCCGCCAAAAAGTCCTCATGAAGCCTGTAGACGAAACGATCGCTGCGGCCGGTCAACCGCTGTTAATGCACGCAATCGGAGAGCCAGAGTCACCTGGCGCGGTTGTCGCGCGATGGCGGCATAACGGCGCGGAGCTCGACATCAGCCCCTCGGATATCGTCCGAGTTACGATCAGTCTGCAAGATGGCGTGCCTGTGCGGCAGGGGTTGGGGAACTCGGGGCAGCGCCCGTACGTTGCGGCGCTCGGCGGTATCACGGTGACGCCCGCTCAAACGAGAGTTCGTCTCTCCATCGACGGGCCATCAGACGTCTTGCAACTTTTTTTGCGAGTCGGCTTTCTCGAGTCGGTGGTCGACGGGCCGTTTGATTGCTTTGGCCTTGTTAACTCGCGAGACAGCGAACTGCGGGCGGCTGCGATGCAACTGATGGTAGCCGCCACACGCGGGGACCGGGACGACCCGTTGCTGCTTGAGTCTGCTGCGCGCCGAATGGGCATTCGGCTCCAGACTGGCGGTGACCCACGTTCACGCGAACCCGCACGCGGGGGACTCGCGCGCGTGGCCCGTCAGCGAGTCGACGAGCTGATCATCGCGTCCTTGGACGATGCGACGTCACCACCGCCGACACTGGAGCAACTGGCGGGCGCTGCGAGCTTGAGCGTGAACCATTTCATCCGTGCATTTCGCCAGCAAAATGGAATGACGCCGCATCAGTACGTCGTACTGCGCAGACTCGAGCGTGGGGTGGCGATGTTGAAGAAGCCTGACATGTCCGTAGCCGACGTCGCTGAATGTTTGGGCTTTGCCACGCCTGCCCATTTTGTCGCGACATTCCGACGCATGATGGGCGTGACGCCAGGCGTCTTCCGGACGGCTGTCTTGAGTTGAGTTGCTCGCCGGCGCCAAGTTGCTGGCCGCGCACCTCCAGTTAACCGATATCGACTTTCATCGCGAGGTTCCAGGTGCCGGCGCCGTTCTTGGCCAAGCTGATCATCATGAGACCGAGCGCTTCGAGGGTATGTGCCATGTGCAGGTTGCCAACATCGAGCGGACGCAGCCCGAGGCTCTCGAGAAAGGTCGAGACTCGGGCCTTCGCTTGCACATCGTCGCCGGCGATGAACGCGTCGAGGCGTCCGCCCTTGGCAAGGACGTGGCCGAAGGTCGTGTTGAATGCCTTTACCACGTGCGCGCCGACGGGTAGACCCTTGGCGGTCTCCTGTGCACCCGAGCTGCCGTGCGGGGTGACAAGGCCTGAGAGGTCGGGGGCGACCGGGTTGGTGACGTCGATGATCACCTTGCCGGCGAGGGCCTTCCCAAAGTCGGAAACCGCGGCGGCCGCCCCTGCGTAGGGAACGGCGAGGATGACGATGTCGCCTTTAGGAACAGCCCCGTAAGTGCTTGCGGTGGCTCCGGGCTCGAGTTGGGCAGCTAGCGCCTGCGCTTTGGCGCCGTTGCGGCTGAGCACCTCGACGTTGTGTCCAGCCTTGACGACGCGGCCGGCGATTGCAGATGCCATGCTTCCCGAACCGATGATGCTGATAGTGCTCACGTGGGTATCCTTTGTAGGGTTGCGGTAGTGGTTCTTGTACTCGTCCCGTGTCGCAAACTAGCCTTCTCGTATCAGCTTTTCGAGCAGCGCGTCGCTCGCTCGGGCCCTCGGGGGGTGTATGATTCGGATCACCGATCCAGATGCTGAGGTAGTTGCCCTATCTCTTGAACGGCTTATGTGGATCAGTGGTCCAGTTGTCAAGTCACACCATGCGAGCTGACGCCCAAAAGAATTACAGCCACCTGCTTGAAGTCGCGCGTGACGTCGTCAGCGAGCACGGCGCGGATGCCTCGATGCGAGACATCGCCCGCAGGGCGGACGTCGGGCTCGCCACGTTGCTTCGCCACTTTCCCACCCGGGAGGCACTTTTTGAAGCATTGCTGCGCACGAGCTTGGACGCGCTGACCGAGAGGGCAGGCGAACTTGAACGCTCGGCTACGCCAAGCGAAGCGCTCTTATCGTGGCTTAGTGAATGGATGGCATTCGCCCAGAGCCAAAGAGACGCTGTCGCATTGATGGCGGCTGCCCACACAAATCCGGAGTCCGCGCTTTACGCTTCGTGTGCGGCGGTACACGCAGCGAGCGCGCGACTGCTTTTGCGTGCTCAGACCGAAGGCTCGGCACGTGCCGACATGAACGGCGACGACCTGTTCGGGCTGATGGCTGCCCTCGGTTGGCTCGTTGACTTGCCCTCATTTGCGCCAAGGTCTGATCATCTAGTTCGTATAGTCGCGAGCGGAATCCTCTCGAAGGGTTCAAGCAACGTGGTCAAGAAGAGGGCGCGATGAATCAGACAGACTGAGAGACGTCGCAGCTGAGCTCATCGGCTGCCCCTTACGCATGAAGATCGCCACACTCAACCCGCCTTCACCGCCGGAGGTGCGGCCACGGCACGGCGATGCCGACCTCGATGTCGCCAGCCTCTTGGAGCGCGCCCAGCACCACGCGTTCGACTTTTTCGAGTCGACTACGGACCCGGTGAGCGGCCTCGTGCTGGACTCGACGCAACCCGACAGCCCCTGCAGCATTACCGGGGTAGGCATGGCGTTGACCGCCTATCCGGGCGCCGTCGAGCGCGGGTGGATGAGCCGCCAGCAGGCCGTTGCGATCACGCTGCGCACCCTGCGCTTCTTCGCCGAAGCCGACATGTCGGGCTCGCCGCAATCGACTAGACACCGCGGTTTCTACTTCCACTTCTTGGACATGCGCACCGGGCAGCGCGCTTGGAAGAGCGAGTTGTCCAGCATCGACACGTCTTTCCTGATCGCAGGCGTGCTGACGGCGGCGGCCTATTTCGACCGCGACACGGCGCACGAGGCTGAGATCCGCGCGACCGGCCGGCTGCTCGAGGAGCGCGTCGAGTGGAACTGGATGCGAAACTGCGAGGGCGCGATCTGCCACGGCTGGAAGCCTGAACGCGGCTTCCTTCGCTACCACTGGCGCGGCTACTGCGAGGGCCTGCTGATGATGATGCTGGCCCTTGGCTCGGCGCGCCACGCAGTGCCGGCGTCGACCTGGGACGAGTGGCTCACAGGCTACCGCTGGCGCCGGATCTACGGCCACGAACACCTCGCGGCCGGCCCGCTGTTCATCCATCAGTACTCGCACATGTGGATCGACTTTCGCGGCATCCAGGACGCGGCTATGCGCGAGCGCGGGATGGACTACTTCGAGAACAGCCGCCGTGCCACGCTGGTTCAACGAGAGTACGCGATTCGTAATCCCAAGCACTTCAAGGACTATTGCCAGAACTGCTGGGGCCTGACGGCGTGCGACGGCCCGGGCCCCCGCGAGATCGTCGACAGAGGCCGCAAGCGCAAGCTGCTCGGATACGCCGCGCGCGGCGCGCCGTTCGGGCCCGACGACGGCACCGTTGCGCCCTGGGCCTCGGTTGCCTCACTGCCGTTTGCGCCCGACGTTGTCATCCCGACGATGCAGCACATCGCGCGCATGGTGCGCAAACATCCGGGCTACATGCCGGGCGCCTCGTTCAATCCAACATGGCACAAGGGCAAGAGATCGCCGGGCTGGGTCTCGCCGTGGCGCTTCGCCCTCAACAGCGGGCCGGCCATGCTGATGATCGAGAACTACCGCAGTGGGCTGCCGTGGGAGCTGACCAAGCGGACCCCGGCGATCAGGCACGGCCTGGAGCGGGCCGACTTCCGTGGCGGATGGCTGTCTGCGCCGGCAACCGAGGAATGATTAGCAACGGAGGTAGCGCACCGGGTTCTGGTTGCCCGCCGCGGTCAAGTGCACAACCGATTTCCCGACAAATGCATCGAAGCCTCCGGTGCCTGCGTCCCCCGTCATTCGCTTGCGACCCCGAATGACTGCGTCCTCCCAGCCCAGGGGTACAAAGACGCCGCGCACGATACCGCGAGCGACTGCCAAGACACAGGATGCAGACGAGGCGCGTCGGATCGATAGCACCCAATCGCCTCGAACAGCTTCAAACAGCTCGTCTCGCGTGACCTGATTAGGGCCGCGGCCCTCTGCAAGCAATTCGCTCCACTTGCGCTCGAGCTTGATCAGCAAGATCGGCTCCTCAGTCACCAGTCTGGCGGCGTTCAGCGCGAGCTCAAGCTCCGAGGTCAGGTAGAGGCCTTGTGTCGTTCCGTGTCCTGAGACCAAGTTAGTCAGCTGACCTGGCCGCATAAGATTGACCAGATCGATGAGCGATGCCTCGACCTTCAGCGCCTCAGTCTCGGACATCTCGAAGCGAAATATCCGATGCACGACGTTTTGTCGGCCGATCTGCGTTATGCGCTCTTCCTTAAGGGACATTAGGTCATCGTCTTCAATCTCCACAGCTGCTCCGTTCACGTGGTCGAAGACTCGATTGCCCCGTCCTTTCCCGATATAGAAGGGAATGCTGGGATCGCCTGGGTCGAAAAGCCCGTAGACATAGAAGCCCAGGGCTTCGACCGCGCGTTGGTTGAACATGACGATGTTCCTCGATTGAGAGCGTGTCTGTTTAAAAAGTCGGGGCCGCGGTACGCAGGCTGGACTCACTTCTTCAGGTTGTGATGGCCACCGATCCAGCCGAGAAATATGCGAATCATGCTGAAAGACCACTGTCGGACAGACTTTGTGTGTGTGGGCGCATGGATGTCCAATTCGTTGAACTCCGGCTTGGCCGCCTGTGAAAGCCAGCCTACGTACTCGAAGTCAGTGCCATTGACGAGATCGGTGGGGGACATCGCCGCTTCAAGGACATGAGTGGGCGAATAGATGGCGGCCGCAGCGTAGGCTTCAACAATCATCTGAGAGCAGTAGATCTTGCGCGCGGGGCATCCGTGCCGAGCTCGGCGCGCCACGAGCCAATTCCCTAGCCCAGAGAATGCGGGCTTGACCCCGAACGGGCGTGCACGAATCGCTATTCGGCGAAATGGCATGCCGATCGCGTCGAGCCATGCATATTTGTAGCCGATGAAATTCTGGGCAGCGTTCACCACTAGCGCTGACTTCGAGGGTGAGATGCTTCGATAGCGCAGAACTCGGCCGTATTCAAACGATTCGAGCAGGGAGGAGACCGGCGCTGGAGCTACGCCTTCAGGTCCCGCGTCTACCGACACTCCTGAACCCACATAGATTCCGGTGTGGATGTACGGGCCGCGCGTTGCTTCACGGATCGTTGCGCCAAGCCTGCCTCTTTCAACGCTGTACCAGACGAGGACGTCGCCTTCTTCAAGGTCTGATTCCGAAAGGCGCGCAGGGAGCGGTGCTAGCAGGATGCCCCTGACTAGGACGTCTTCACCGCATTTGTCTTGGTCGACGGCATACGGCATCTGGCACTCCTAGTCGAGAGCCAGAGCCGCAACTGAGGGGCGCCGGGAGCGGGTCATTTGGGCTCAGAAGCGACGCGGTCCGTCGCGGGCGAAATCTTCTCGAGGAACTCGGCGGCGCCGCTCAACACCGCCTCTCTCAACCCCGCCTTCTCCGCTAGAAAGGCGGCACGCCACAGTGAGAAACTGGCCGCCAGCAGCGCAGGTGACTTCGACGGTGCTCTTTGTGTTCTTTGATCCTGGCGAAATGCGTCTTGACTCAGCAGCGCCGAACGCTGATTGGCTGCACGACTTTCGATCAGCCAGGCGAAATGCTTGTGGCTGTTCGTGTCGCGGATCGGACTCTTCTTCTCGGTGGCCATTTCGTTCCCTTCTTGGCTGTGCGTCGGCTCTACATTTCACCCAGCCACGTCGCTAAGAAGTATGGCACGCCTGCGTCCACGTTTGGAGACAGGGCGAGACTGCATTGCAGCGAGAGGCGCCCTCCGGCAGCCTGGAGCGAATGTCTGGTATCTCGCGCAAGCCGGTCATTGGACGGTCGCCGGCGCATTTGAGCTCCGCCGGGTGCTTCGAGATGCTGTTCGCAGCCTGCTCGACTTTCGAACGGCGACCACTTAGATGCGCAGGCGGTGGCGCTCGAATAGCTCTGCCATCCATTCCACAAAAACGCGTACCCGCCTGCTCATGTGGCGATTGGGCGAATAGACGATGCTAATTGGATTAGCTGGGGTCGACCAGTCTTCAAGGATCGGAACGAGCCGACCGGCATCGATGTGCTCCCTGGCCATGAACACGAGGGTATGAATGATGCCGAGACCAGCCAGGCCGGCCGCTAGGAATGCATTGCTGTCGTTGACCGCAACTGCTTGACCATCGTCGATGACGACTCGTTCCGTACCGCGAACAAACTCCATGGGGAGCCGACGCCCTGTGCCGGCGAAGAAATAGCGCACAAGTTCATGATGGCCCGCCTTGAGGTCATCCGGGTGTGTCGGAGTGCCGTGAACAGCCAGGTATTCAGGCGTCGCACACGTCACGAAGTTCAGCTCCCCTATCCGGCGTGCGACGAGAGATTCATCGTGGATCACACCTCCACGTACGACACATTCGACTTGGTCGCCAGCTAGATCAATTGGCCTGTCGCCCACACCCAGATCCAACACCAGCCCTGGATAGCGTTGCCGGAAGTCCGGCAGCGCCGGGATGACGAACATGGATGCCATCGTCGAGCCCATGTCGACCCTCAATCGACCGGTCGGCGCGGCGCTGCTGTCCATGAGAGCCGCATCAGCGTCTCGCCACTCCTGCATCACCCGCGTCATGCGCTCGTAATAAGCCGACCCGTCCTTGGTCAACGCGACACGCCGCGTGGTCCGGTTGAACAGCTTGGTTCGCAGGTGCGCCTCTAGGCCCTGAACCAACTTCGTGATCGTGTTTCGGGGCAGTTCCAGAGCCGATGCCGCCTTGGCAAAGCTGTTGGACTCCGCAACCTGCAAGAACGCTTTAACTGCAAGGAACTGATCCATTCGACCCCCACGAGCCTCGACGCGGCATTATCACCAGCCTGGGAATAGTGATGCCCTAATGAGCGTCTTTATCTTCGGTTTCGTCGCTTATACATTCAATTCCAACGATCGAATGGCTGCTTCCAGCGGCGCTCAACAAACCGAATCTCCCATGGCTATCTCCGCAACATTTCGCCCCCAGGAAGCACCCCGAAGCCTCGGCATGAGCATGCTGGTTCTCGCGTTTGCTCATCTGATCCTGGCCATCGACTTCACCATCGTTTATGTGGCATTGCCTGAGCTTGGAACGCAACTCCATTTCTCGAGCCACACCTTGCAGTGGGTCATCCACGGATACACCGTCGCCTTTGGGGGTTGTCTGCTGCTCGGAGGGCGGGCTTCCGATCTTCTCGGGCGCAGGCGTGTTTTCACGCTCGCACTTGTGGCATTTGGCGCAGCTTCCCTGCTCGGAGGAATTGCTTCGGGAGGGGCAACCATGGTGTTTGCTCGTGCGCCTCAAGGTATTGGCGCAGCGTTTGTCTTCCCCTCGACACTGGCGCTGATCAACACGTTGTTTGACGAGGGCGCCCCCCGAGTGAGAGCACTCGCGATTTGGAGTCTGTTCGGCTCCAGCGGCTTGGCGCTAGGTTCGCTACTCGGTGGCTTGCTCGTTGCCTTCTTTGGCTGGAGGTCGGTTTTCCTCGTGAACGCGCCCTTGGCCTTCGTGACTGCTGGGGCCGCGCGCTTCGTGATGCCGGCAGACCGCGCGGCGTTTGGGAAGCGACGCTTCGATCTGGCCGGAGCCATTTCTGTGACGCTCAGCAGCACGTTGTTGGTTGTCGCGCTTGTTGAAGGCCCCGCCTGCGGATGGGGTTCGAGCGAGGTAAGCGTGCTTTTTGCAGCTGCGCTGGTGTCCCTTGGAGTCTTCTCGCTGATCGAGCTTCGAGGCGCGGACCCGTTGCTGCCGATCCGGATGCTTCGAAGTCGAAATCTGCGAGTTGCGATGGCGCTCACCGCGCTCTTCATGGGCACGTTCATGGCGCTGCCCTATTTCGAGACCATCCTCTTCCAGCAGTCTTTCAACTACGGCCCCCTCCGGACGGGTCTTGCGTTCTTGCTTCCGTGCTTGGCCCAAGCCGCAGGAACGCAGATCGGGGCGCGTTTCACCCGAGGCTTCGGCATGCGGAAGACTGTTGTTGCCGGTTTCACGATTGGGGCCGTCGGTACCGCTTCACTCGCAGTTGGCATGGGGCCAGGCGACGGCTACGCAGCGCTCGTGCCGGGCCTGCTCGTGGCGGGCGTAGGGCAAGGCGTCGCTTGGGGACCGATCTGGATCGCAGTGGCGTCCGGCGTGAAGGCCTCCGAGCATGGCGTCGCCAATGCCATCGCCTCGACCACCTTCCAGATCGGGGGAGCTCTGGGACTCGCTGCGCTTGTCGGCCTGTCAGCAATGGCAGTCGCAACACCAGAGAGTTCAGAGCTTGTGCGTGCGGGCGCGCGACTGGCGGCCTACGGCGCAACCCTCGGAATCGTGTTCGCCGCGCTTCTTGCAAGTCGGTTGCGATCGCCACAGGGCGAATGAATCGCTAGACGCCGGAGGCGCGGGTTTCCCGAGCCAGTGCGCTCACTCCTTCTTGGACTACGCAACAGGAACCATCATGACCAACGCAACTACTTCGCTTCCCCTGTATGGACAGGTCGCTCTTGTGACTGGCGGCTCCCGCGGCATCGGAGCCGCGATCGTCCTCCGCCTGGCGCGCGATGGCGCAGACGTGGTCTTCAGCTATTCGAACTCCCCAGACCGAGCAGAGGCGATCGCCGCCGAGGTCAAAGCGCTCGGTCGTCGCACCCTTGCCGTCAAGGCTGACCAAGCTGTGGCCGCAGACGTCGAGCGCCTGGTCAAGACCGCACACGAGGCGTTCGGGCGGCTCGATATCTTGGTGAATTCTGCTGGGGTATTCGTCACGGGCATTGTTGGCGACCCGGCAGCTGACTTGGCCGCGTTCGATCACCAGATCGACGTGAACGTCAAAGGCGTCGCGACCGCTGTCCGTACTGCCGCGCCTTTGCTGAGCGAAGGCGGCCGCATCGTCTCCATCGGAACGACTGGCGCCACCCGGATCGCGTTCCCTGACGTTGCTGACTATGTCGCTTCCAAAGCCGCGGTTGCGGCCTACACGCGGGGATGGTCACGCGACCTTGGAGCGCGTGGCATCACGGTCAACGTAGTCCAGCCCGGCGCGATCAATACGGAGATGAATCCTCGAGACGGGGCGTTCGCTGATACGTTGCGCGCCATGACCGCGCTCGGACGGTACGGACAGCCCGAGGAGATCGCGGGCGCCGTTGCGTTCCTGGTCGGGCCGGATGCGAGATACATCACCGGTGCGGCCCTGAACGTCGACGGTGGCCAAATCGCTTGACAAATAAGTCCATCCAGCGGAGCGAGATGATGAGCAACGCCATCGTGATTCGTGAAAACGGCAACCCGTCCGTGATGCGGTATGAATCGGTTCTCGTCGGCGAGCCTGGGCCACGTGAAGTCTTGATTCGCCACGAGGCCATTGGCGTCAACGCGTTCGACGCACTTATCCGCTCGGGTCGCATCCCCGCTCCGTTGCCCATGGTGCTTGGCGTCGAAGCCGCTGGGGTCATCGAAAGGACGGGCTCCGACACGGTTCCATTCAAGGTTGGCGACCGCGTCGGCTACTTCTACGCCGAGGGAGCGTACGCCGACTACAACATTGTCGATGCATCAGACCTGATCGCGCTGCCCGACGACATCTCGAGTGTCCACGCTGCGGCCTTCCTTGCAAAGGGTCTGACGGCCTGGATGAGCCTACGAGCGCTGCACCACCTGAAGGCCGATGAAAGCATTTTAATTCAGGGGGCGTCAGGCAACGTCGGCTCCCTCGTCACGCGTTGGGCCATGAACCTGGGGGCCTCTGTGATTGGCGTCGCGGGGTCGGAAAAGAACCTCGCTTCGGTAGCGAGGGCAGCCTCCCTCGCGCTTTTGTCCACTGACACAGCGATACTGGAAAAATTGCACACATTCCGGCCAAATGGCGTAGACGTCGTTTACGACTTTGTCGGAAACGCTACGTTCCCGTTATCCATGGCCGCTGTGCGAGACGGTGGAAAGATTCTGACCATCGGCGCCGCCTCCGGGCAACCGCGTCCCGATCATGTGGAACTGGCCAGACGTTCCATCGAAATGCGCGGCGGCGGAACGCCGCAGTACGTCAACGCCTCCACCAAGAACGCGGCTTCGTCCGAACTGTTCGACCTGATTCGAAGGGGCATCTTCGCCGACATTCAGCTGACCCAGAGTCCGCTTCGAGATGCCAAGAAGGTTCATCTTCAAATGGACGCTCGCAGGCTCGACGGCGTGCACGTGCTGATTCCCTGAGCTGGGCGGAGCTGCTATCGGATGAACGCAACGCTACGCGCCTTCTCCGAACTTGGCCGCCTCTTCATGTCCACAGTTACGGGGCTGCCGCACGAGAGACGTTTTCATCCGTGGCGAATGGACGGCGCACATGGGAAGCGTCTTGTGCGACTGCTTTCCGGCGACCGACTCGCCGGTCGACAACTCTGCCTCGGGGTCGGAAGCTGCCGGCGCCGCTACAGCAAAGCGAGCGATCGGCTTAGACGGCCGTTGCGCTGCAGCCATCCGGTGACCGCTTGACCCCTCTTACCCGTCACGCGTACGACGCAGCCTGACGTCTCCTTCCGCTGCATAGCGGGCGTGCGGCCACTTGACCATATTGGCTGCGACTCTGGCGTACTCAGCCGAGCCTTGCCCTGAGGGGGCTATATTGGCCTCCTCCGAACGCATGAAGGGCGCGCGGTAGGGCTCCAGGGCTCAAGAAATCCGCTGCTGGCGCGTCATATCCTTGAGTATTTCGAAGAACGCAAACAGCAGCAGGGCGCTGACGCAGAACAGGGAAAGGTCTCCCCAGCGCCTCGTCAGAAACG
>Ga0247779_1000488_pt1 | contig 25018 bp, 23 predicted proteins | sample UWRJL221509R5_FD_179925 | JGI IMG/M metagenome (GOLD analysis project Ga0247779, IMG submission 179925) | Plant litter microbial communities from Arlington Agricultural Research Station in Wisconsin, United States - UWRJ-L221-509R-5 | ecosystem: Environmental > Terrestrial > Plant litter >... | reverse complement strand
CGAAGAGGCGTCCGTGTCACCGCCCACGCGACAACCGCAGCCCTTGGCGGAAGCGGGACCCGAATCGCGCCCCGGGGTAACGCCGGATCCGGTGCCGGCGCTGCTGCTGTTCCGTCCGCCGCCCAAGCTCATGGCGGGGTTACCGGCCGTGAAGTCCACCGGGCCAAGGCCAGTGTCGCCACCGCCACCGGTGGGCGTGCCCGTGCCGGCAACGCAGGAGCCTTTGCTGCACACTCCGCCGTTGGGGCACACGACGCCCGCGCACTGGTCGATGCAATCGCCCGCCTTACACACGGTTCCGTCCGGGCACATCTTGTTGGCGCAGGCACTGTCGGTGCAGCGACCGTCTGACGCGCAGGTCAGGCCAGCCTCACAGCCGCGGCAGTCGCACTTCGACAGACACAGGCCGTTTTCGCACACTCGATCCGCCTGGCAGGTGACGCCCTCGCAGGGATCGACGCACTGACCGAGCTGGCAGCTCTTGCCATACGGGCAAACCACGCCGTCGCACGGGTTGACGCACTTGCCAGCGCGGCAAGCGGTGCCGGGCTCGCAGCTGACCGTGGCGCAGACCGGATCTGCACAGTGCCCGAAGGCATCACAAGTCAAACCGATGGGGCACTGGAACTCGCCGTTCGCGCACGTGCCCACGCACATGCCCTGGAAACAGATCGGCTTGTCGCCGCTGCACAGGGTGTCGCCATTGTCGACCACGCCATCGCAGTCATTGTCGACGTTGTCGCAAACTTCCGGACCTTTTTGGATCACGGGGCGGCAAACGGCGGGCTCGCCCTCACCCGCGCAATCGGTATGGCCCACTGAGCATGCGCCGAGCAGCCCCGTGTCACACGGCAGATTGCCGCCCGCGCAGGTCAGACCGGAGACGTAGAACACGAAGTCGTTGAAGTCGCCGTCCGCGCCGGGCTTGCCGTCGGTACCCTTCTTCCAATCAGCTGCAGACATCGGCAAGTCTTCGAAGGCCATGTAGAAGCCGCCCGGATCCACCGTGGAGTGGTAGATCAAGGTCGTCACCCAGGGCACGTTGCTCGAGTTCCGCTGGTTGTGCTCGTACATCGAGAACTTGTTCTGCGGGCACTTGGCGGGGTCGCCGATCACCGCGAACGCCACGTAGCCACCCTTGTAGCGAGGATCTTTGGAGATATCGCCCGAGGGGAAGGACTTCGGCGTCCAGCGGATCTTCGACAGGTCGTAAGGATGGCGATTGTCCCAGGCCAGCGGACAGAAGCCGTCCGTCTTGGGCATGCCGTTCTCTTCCACGCACTTGAGCTGCTCGGACGGCTTGCCGGTGATGAACGGGTAGACTTCCGCCGCGGTAGGCGGCGTCTTACTGTTGGGATCGGTGACGTTGTACCAGCCGAACTGGGCTTGGCAGTTGCCGCCCATCAAAAGCAGCTCACCGGTGAAGCCGCACTTGGCGGAGAAGTAGCCCGGGCCGGTCTTGGCGTCCTTGGAGGGGTCGATCATCTCCTTGCGCCACTTGAACAGACCGCTCAAGTTGATTGCATCGCCGGTCACGAACTGCGGGTAGGCCATCACCGGATTGGTCGGAGAATACCAATCCCCGTAGCGGACCGCCGGGTTCAGGTTCGCCCCCATGGGGTCGCGGTTGACCATGGTGTTGGCGTTCCAGGCCCAGGAATCATTGACGAGCGTGGCCTCGGCGGCGGGCACCGGTTGCGGCAGCGGCGTCTTCGCCGCGTCCGTCTGCGTGACCTGCGCGCTGGCGGGACTCTCCAACGACAAAGTCGCGGCGCACATACACATTCCCAGCCAACCCGCGTACCGGCGAGCACTCGACAACATGCCGCGGTTTTAGCATGGCCAATTGGCGATTCACGAACATTCGGGAATCGCTACGGTGGAGTGATGGTTGGGAAAGGCGGCTTCGTCTGCGGGGAGAACGCCGCACGCGACCAGGCTAGAAAATCCAAGCCCAACCGGAACCGGTGCCGGCCATCGCAGTCAGCGGGCGCGGCCCGCTGCGGGCCGCTCGTTTACAGCGCGACGCAAACCAGCCATTTTCAGCGGGCTCGCGGGTACGTGGTTCGCCGGTTCGCGGATTCCGCGCCAGCGCGCGCGGGCTACGCCTTCACCAGCAAGTTGAAGTTGGCGAAGCGCGAACAGGCCACGTGCATCTCACGCATCAAGCGTAGTCGGTTGTTCCTGAGCGGAAGCTCCTCGACCATGACGAAGATGTCCTGGAAAAACTGAGCGAGCACGGGCGCGAAGGCGGCAATCGCCGTCAGAGCGCGCTCGTAGTCGGCAGCAGTGGTGCCGCCGCCGATGGCTTGTTTGAGCGTTTGATAGGCGTCGAACACGCGTTGCTCGCTGGGGTGGACTTCAGCCTGCACGCTCGCGGGCGGGACCAACTCCCCGGGGGGCGCGTCTTTGGCGATGTTGGCGGCGCGCTTGAACACTTCACCCGCGGAAGTGCGCACGCTCTCTTCAATCTTGCCCAGAGCGGCCGCGCGCAGTTGAACGTCGTACGGGTCGTCGGCGGAGGCGGCGACGCAGGCATCCACCACGTCACCCGGTTCGGCGAGCACACCGCGCAGGCGTTGACGCAGAAAGCCGCCCAACTTGTCACTGGTCGCTTGTGCGTCGAGATCGAGCTTCACGCCGCTGAAGCCGGCGTAAGCCGTTTGAATCGCCTCGGCCAAACCGAGCCGCCAGCGCTTGTCGAGCAGCGTGCGCAGCAGGCCAATCGCGGCGCGGCGCAGCGCGAGTGGATCGGCAGCGCCCGTGGGCAAGAGGCCAATCGCGAAGCAACCGACGAGCGTGTCGAGGCGATCGACGAGCGCGACGAGCGCGCCCGCGTCATCGGCTGCGGTCGGGTCGTCCGCACCACGCGGCAGGTAGTGTTCGGCGATCACTGACGCGACTTCCGGCTTCAAGCCTTGAGCCAAGCCGTAGGCCGCGCCCATCTCGCCCTGCAACTCGGGCAACTCTCGCACCATCAACGACACCAAGTCGCACTTGGCCAAGAGCGCGCCTTCACGCGCATGCTCGATCACGGCGGGAGCGAGGCCGAGCTTTTTGCCAAGCAGCGGCACGAGCGCGACCATGCGTCGCACTTTGTCGCCCACGCTGCCCAGCCGCTTGTGGAACATGATGCCGTCGAGCTCGGCGCCACGTTTGGCGAGCGGGACCTTCAGATCTTCGTCGTAAAAGAACTTCGCATCGGCCAAGCGCGCGCGCATCACGCGATCGTTGCCGAGCTGGATGTTCTCGGGCTTGAGCGCGGTGCCCACGACCGCCAGGTACTTGGGCAAGAGACCGCCCTTCTTGTCGCGCACACCGAAGTAGCGTTGGTGGCCCTTGGCCACGTCCAAAATCACGCGCTCCGGCAAGGCCAGGAACTTGGCTTCGAAATTGCCGACCACGACCTGCGGCTCTTCGACCAGCGAAGCGTTCTCCTCCACCAGGAAGGCATCTTCGATCAAGCTGCCGTCGATGCTCTTGGCGGCGGCGGCCAAGCGCTCGACCATCACTTGCTTGCGCTCGGCCGGATCGACCAAAACGTGCGCCGAGCGCAGCGCGGACACATAGCTTTCGGCGTTTGCAATGCGGATCGCGGCTGGTGCCAAGAAGCGATGCCCGTAAGAGATGCGACCGGAGCGCACGCCTGCGAACTCGAAGCCGAGCTCCGCATCGCCGAGCAGCGCGATCAACCAACGCACGGGGCGACCGAACGCCGTATCACCGTCCGACCAGCGCATCGATTTGCGAAACGGGATCTTGCCGCACACTTCACTGAGCAGTGCCGGCAGCAGGCTCGCCGCGGGTGCGCCCTTCTCCACGCGACGACCCGCGACGTAGTCACCCTTGTCGGTGGATTTTTTGAAGAGCGCGTCGAGCGGGACGCCGATCTTGGTGGCGAAGCTTTGCGCGGCCTTGGTTGGCTTGCCGTCCGCGTCGAAGGCAACCCGCGCCGGCGGCCCGAGCGCCTCTTCGTCCAGATCCGGCTGCGCGGACGCGACGCCTTGCACGATCAGCGCCAAGCGTCGGGGCGTCCCGAGCGCGCGCACCGCGCCATGACTGAGCCGCAGCTCGCGCAAGCGCGACTCCAGCAAACCGGGCAGCGCCTCCACGGCCTGTGCCACGAACGTAGCCGGAAGTTCTTCGACGCCAATCTCTAGTAACAGATCGTCTGACATGAGCGTCGCGGAACTTACCCTAGATCGCGAGCTTCAAAAAGTGCGCTTTTGCGCTATGCTCCGCGCCGTGCGCATCACCTGCCCCATCTGCAAAACCGTGCTGGAAAACGCACCCGAGAACCACGAACCACGTCCCTTTTGCTCGGCGCGCTGCAAGCTGGTCGACCTGGGCAATTGGCTGAATGAGTCGTACCGCATTCCAACCGCTGAACGGCCGGAAGGCAGCGAAGGCGAATTCGGCCCCAGCTGAGGCGCCTTTCGCTGCCCGGCACCGTGGGTTGGTGGCGGGTAACTCGCCTCACGGCTAGGCCCTCACTCGAGGCTTCGAGAACAGCGGGCAACGAGGGAGGGTCTTCGCGAATGAAAATCGAGTTCGAATTCGAACTCGATTTTTCGTCGTGAACAGGCTCGCGAGGGGGAATGCAACTCTCCTCGGACGCCTACCGTCAGCGAAGCGTCGGAGCGCACGCTCAGCTACGAGCGCGCAAGATCGCGGTTAGCGCCGAGCGCACGTCGGCATAGCGGAACTCGAAACCCACGTTTTGGAGCGCCCGGGGGACGGCGAAATGGCCGCCCAGCAGCGGCTCGGCGCCTTCGCCGAACAGCGCCTTCAAGGCAAAGCCGGGCGCTTTGAGCAACGCGGGCCGCCTCAGCAGCTCGGCGATGATGCGACTCAGCTCGCCGTTGGAAAGCGGCTCGGGCGCGCAACAATTCACTGGGCCGCTGAGCGTGTCGTCGTCACAGGCACGCAGCAGCGCGGCGATTTGGTCGTCGAGATGAATCCACGAGAAGCCTTGTCTGCCGCTGCCGATCGGCCCACCGACGAAGCACTTGAAGGGCCGCAGCAGCGACTCGAGCGCGCCGCCTCGTTCACTCAACACGGGCGCGATGCGCGCGCGCACCACGCGCGCCACGAATTGTTCGGCGCGCTGCGCCGCTGCCTCCCAGACCACGCACACCCGCGCCAGAAAATCGTCCCCAGCAGGCGCGCTCTCGTCCACGCGCTCGGGCGAGAGACTCGAGCCATAGAAGCCCGTCCCCGACGCACACACGAACACCTTCGGCTTGTGCTCGGCGTGTCCGATCGCCCGGACCAACCACTCGGTCGTGTCCACCCGGCTGTTTAAAATTCCCGCCTTCACGCGCGCGCTGTAGCGCACGCCCACGGCTTGCTCGCCGGACAAGTTCACGACCATGTCGTACGCCTCGCTGAACACGGCGTTCGCGCTCGGGCTCGGGTCCCAGTGCTGATGCGGCACGCCCTCGCGCATGCCGGCCTCGCCGCGCGTCAGCACGGTCACGCGGTCCCCTCGCGCAAGCAGCGCCAGAACCAGCGCCCGACCTATGAAACCGCTGCCGCCAGCCACGAGAACGCGAGCCATATCCTCGTATTTACTCCAAATTTGGGCGGGGCGCTGGCCCGCGCCGACTTGGCGCCGGCGCTGATCGGGTCTACGAATGTTTCATGCTGAAAACTTCGACGTTCGCCCTCGCTGCCGCGCTGACCGTTGCCACCGTCTCTGGCTGCGCCAGCACTCCGGCTGCTCCCTTCGATCAGCTCAAGACCGCCAACCTGACCGCGTACCGGCTTCAGAACTACGAACCGCCGGCAGCCGTGCCGGGCGTCGCTGCCACGCCTGGTGCTCCAGTGATTCCGGGCTTGCCTCCGGAGCTGCAGACCTGGATCCAACAGGGAGCGTCTGGCCTCTCGCAGTTGATCCCGCCGGGGCTGTTGCCAGGTGCGGCGACTGCCATATTGCCCGCTGCCGACACCACCCCGCGCTTCCACACCTTCCGTATCCTGAGCCAGACGCAGGTCATCGACCCGGATCTCAAGGAGAGCCTGGGCAAGTTGCTCGGTGACAAAGACAGCTTCGACAACGCGCAAGCGCGCTGCGCGCCGAACGTTTTCTACGCTGAGCTCGGCATGAGCTTTACCTCCAGCACAGGCGGCCCGCCGAACGATCTGTTGGTCTCGCTCTCCTGCAACCAAGTCGTCTCGCGCAGCTTCGCCTGGCCGCACCCGGCCACGGGCATGAAGACCGACACCGTGAAGAAGCTGGCCGACCTCGTGAAGACCATCTTTCCGCAAGGCACGTGAACGCGCGCATTTCACCTGCGCCGCTGCTTGCTCTTTTGGGCATGCTCGGCGCAGGCTTGCTGGTGGGTGTGCTCGCGAGCAAAAGTTGTGCTCCACCCTCGCTGCCGGTGATTCCGCCACTCAGCTCGAGCATAACGGTCGTACACCCCACGCCCAATGTGCTCTTGGCGGTCAAGGACCTGGCGCGACTGGAAAGCGCCTCGTTCCACATGGAGCGCGTGATCGACCTGAGCGACAAGCAGTCGCACCTGTTCGGGCTGGTCCAGAGCGAAGATGCGATCATGCTCGTGGCCGTCGCGGACGTGAGCGCAGGCGTCGATTTGCAACAGCTCAAAGCCGACGACATCGTGGTCGACGCTGCGGAAAAGCGCGTGACCCTCACACTTCCCGCCCCCGAAGTGTTCCACGCCGAGCTCGACAACTCGAAGACCTACGTGCACACGCGCCACACCGGCGCACTCGCCGCACGTAAAGAGAATCTCGAAACGCGCGCCCGCCAAGAAGCCGAACACTCTCTGATTGAAGCAGCACTGCAGGCCGGCCTACTCAGCCGCGCCAGCGAGAACGCGCGCCGCGCAGTCGAAGGCTTGGTGCGCGGACTCGGATACAGCCAGGTAGAAGTCAGCGTGCGGCCTCCAGTTCGGCCCAGCGCTGCGCCCGCAGCTGACGAAGTTCATGTAAAGTAAGCGGTTCGTGATCGAATCGCTGCGCACCCGCTCGATCTTGGCGCTGCTCGTCGCTCTGCTTGGCGCCTGCGGTGCGGCGCCGCAACCCGAGCCGCAAGCCGCGACGGCCGACGCAAACGCGAAGCTCGAGCTCGTCACGCAGGCGCACACCGACCTCGCAGCGCAGCTCGCCAAAGCCCCGCACGACATCCTCGAGCATTGTCGAACGCGTGGCGGCGATTGCCTGATCTCCGTCGCGGAACGGCGCGAGGAATTGGTCGGCAAACATTACCTCACCGCGTGCCGCGACCCAGACCCCGAAAAACAAAGCCCATGCATCGCGCACGAGCTGGAACGACAGGGCAAGCGCGCCGAGCTCGCCTCGTTCTACGAAACCGAAAACTGGTGCTCGCGCAAATTGCTCGAATGCATGACCGCCTTCGCCAACGACGCCGAACAAATGGCGATCCGCGAGCGCAGCCAAGAGCGCCGCACCCAAGTCGAGGCGGCTCCCGAGTCCGCTAGCGCCGGACGCGCCCCAGAATTCGCCAAAGAGAGACTCGACTTCGTGCGCGCGATCTTGCCCCCCAAAGGGCAGGCCCAGTGCCCCGCCAGCGCACCTGAAGCCTGCGAAAAAAAGCTGACCGCCCCGAGCGCCGCGTACGAAGCCGAGCTCAACAATGCCCCGGCCTCGTACGATCCCAAGCACGCACTCACGCTCTACACCGCACTCAAGCGCGCCGAAGCGGAGTGTCACACCCCCGAGCTCTACTGTCTGCTCGAACAACTGCCGCAATACGGGGCCAGCCCCGAATCCGAGAAGCTGCTCAACCAAAACCTGAGCTTACTTACGCAACAGCAGGTGATCCGCACCAGCGCCGACCCCGAGGCGACCGAACAGTGCGTCTCCGCGGGCGTCGCCCAACACAGCGACCGCATCGTCAGCGCGTACCAGGCATACGCCGCCGCCCCAGCCAACTACGGGCTGCTGCGCCTCCAAAAAGCCTTCATCGCCATGCATCAGACGCAGCTCTGGTGCATGATGCCGCTGCGCAAGGCTGGCAAACGCTGACGCCATCGTCCGACGATGATCGCCTCGCGGCGCTCAAGATACTATGTTCGCAACAATGCCGTTCACTCGAGACCTTCGCGCCGAATTTCGCGCGAAGTGACCAATCCTGACAATTTCGAGCCACGTGCGAGACGGTCAGCGGGGAGCATTCGCGGGCAGTGGGCTGCGTAGCTGGATCGCGAGCGCCCCCAAAAATCAATCGAGAGGCGCTTCGGTTAGGCGATTGGCGAACGTGGTCAGGGTGTACGCAGCGACGCCCAGCACGACCTCGAGCGCTGCCGCGCGATCGAAGCCGGCGGCTAGGAATTGCTGCCAGGCCTCGTCGGAGACGTCGCCCGTGCCTTCGAGTAGCGCAAGCGTGAATGCGCGCACGGCTTCGAGCTTCGGCGAGTCGAGCTTGCGGCCTTGTGCGAGTGCTTCGCGCAGCTCCGCGGGTGCTTCCAGTTTTTCGAGCAGGCGGCGGTGGAGCGAGACGCAGTAGTGACAGCCGTTCCTGAGGCCCATGGTCATGGCCAGCACTTCGCGCTCGAGCGGCGCGAGCGTGCTGTGCTCGAAGGCCGTCAAGCCGGCGAGCGCCGCTTGCAGCGTGACGGGCGACACGGCAAGGCGTGCGAGTGGGCTGGGGATTTTGCCGAATTTCCGGGCATTTTCTGCCAAGATGGCGCGTGACGCGGCGGGTGCGCTGTCGAGGTCGTAGCTGACGAAGGCTCGGGTCATGGTGGTCTCCTATTGATTGTCATTGCAACTATTGACACGAGGAAGAGCGCCAGCGATCGCCGCGGGCGCTCGAACTAGAAACGGCTCAGGCGAGGTTTTCGAACAAGCGACGCAGGGTGCGACGGGTGGTCAGCAGCTCGGCTTCGGGCACGCCGGCTTCGAGCTTCTCGACGATGGACTTGGCGATCGGCACGAGCTTTTTGCGCAATGCCTTGCCCTCGCGTGTCAGCTCGACGATGCGCGTGCGGGCGTCACTGCGATCGACGGAGCGCGTGACGAGCCCGCTCTTCTCCATGCTGTCGAGGATACGCGACATGGTGGGCTTGTCGCGCAAGGTGCTCTCGCTCAGCTCGGAGACGGTGCGAGCGTCCCGCTGCCAGAGCCGTGCGAGCACGATCCATTGTTCGGGCGTGAGCTCGAGGCCGTGCTGGTTGAACGCCCGATACGTGACTCCGCGGATGCGCTGATAGATCCCGTGCAGCAGGAATGGCAGTGCATTTTCCAGCACGACTTGGTCGCCCTCGAATTGATCGCGCATCGCAGACAAGGCATAGGCCCGCGCGCATTAGTTGTCAATGCAACCAACTAGCGAGAGCCGCCTTGCCAGGCGCCTTTTTGTGGAGTAGCAGGCGGCCATGTCATCAGAATTATTACTCTATGTCTGGGACTACAATTATTCGTCCTGGTCCATGCGCGCCGGCCTCGCGCTGCGCCAAACGGGCGCGCCCTTCCGCGAAGTGAGCGTACACGCTGAAGGCGAAGACGTGGCGGCGCTCAAAGCGCTGTCTCCGACCGGGCGTTTTCCGTTGCTCAAGCATGGCAACGATTGGATCTGGGACTCGCTCGCCATCGGCGAGTATTTGCACGAGCAGTTCCCACACGCTGGTCTCTGGCCTGGCTCCGGTAACGCGCGCGCCCATGCGCGCTCGATGGTCGCCGAGATGCATTCGAGCTTCGTCACTCTGCGCAGCGCACTGCCGATGAACATTCGCAGGCAGTACCCAGGATTTCCCAAGACCTTGGACGTGCGCCGAGAAGTCACGCGCATCAGCGACATGTGGCGCGCGTGCTTGGATCGCTTTGGCGGAAATGGGCCGTTCTTGTTCGGCTCGTTCGGCCTCGCGGACGCCTTCTTCGCCCCCGTCGTGATGCGCTTCACCAGCTACGACGTCGAGCTCGCCCCTCCCCTGATGGCGTACGTGGAAGCCGTACGCACGCAACCCTTCGTCAAGGATTGGATCGCGCGAGCACAGTTGGATGGCCGCGTGGCGGAGCAATACGAGTACGAGCGCTGATGTAGGCGAATGCCGGCGCCTCGCTGGCAGCTGCTGATTTACGGCGAATCAGGCGGAGGGTGCCATCACCCTTCGCAGTTTGCGCGCAGAGCGCTAGGCTCGAGTCATGATCGTCGGTGTCCCGAAAGAGATCAAATCTCACGAGTATCGCGTCGCGCTCTTGCCGGTTGGGGCCGATGAGCTGCGACGCACGGGCAACAAAGTGCTGGTCGAGCGCGGCGCAGGCCTCGGCAGTGGCATCCGTGATGAAGACTACGAAAAGGCGGGCGCCACCATCATCGACGAGCGCGCGGAGATCTGGGCGCGCGCGGACATGATCATCAAGGTGAAGGAACCGCAACCGGAAGAATTTCCGCTGATCCGCGAGAACCAAATCCTGTTCACGTACTTTCACTTCGCCGCCGACGAGCAGCTCACTCGCCGCATTCTCGAATCCGGCGCCAGTGCAGTCGCCTACGAAACCCTGCAAGACCGCCAAGGTCGCCTGCCCCTGCTCACCCCGATGAGCGAAGTGGCCGGGCGTATGAGTATCCAAGAAGGCGCCAAGTTCCTGGAGCGCCCCGAAGAAGGTCGCGGCATTCTGCTGGGCGGCGTGCCCGGCGTCGAGCCCGCGCACGTGGCGATCCTGGGCGGTGGGATCGTAGGCACCAACGCGGCCAAAGTCGCCTCCGGCTTCGGCGCCAACGTGACCATCCTGGACAACAACGTCGACCGCCTGCGCTACCTCGACGACATCCTACCCAACGTGACCACGCTGTTCAGCGATCGCCACACCATCCGCGATCAACTGGTGCAGGCCGATCTGGTGATCGGCGCGGTGCTGATCCGCGGCGCCCGCGCGCCGCAGCTGGTCGAACGCGCGGATCTCAAAACCATGAAACCCGGCGCGGTGATCGTCGACGTCGCGGTCGACCAAGGCGGCTGCTTCGAAACCACCCGCCCCACCACGCACGAAAACCCGACCTTCATCGTCGATGAAGTCGTGCACTACTGCGTGGCCAACATGCCCGGCGCCGTCGGCCGTACCAGCACCTACGCCTTGTGCAACGTGACCGGCCCCTACGCCGTGCGCATCGCCACACTCGGCCTGGCCGGCGCCTGCCACGAAGACCCCACGCTCCCCAGCGCAATCAACATCCATCAACGCACCGTGACCGACCAGGCCGTCGCTCGCACCTTCGGCTTGGATTTCCATCCCTACGCGCCCTAAGAGGGTCGGTCAGCAAGCAAAAAAACGGGCACTCGGCTTTTGATGCCGCGTGCCCGTTCTGGTCGTTGCCGAGACTCGTGCGCTTACTTGTACGACTTCATCACTGACAGCCGACTCCAGGTCATGTCCGTGCCAGCTCGGCACGCGGGCTTGGTCGGATCGGGCAAACTGACGCCGCCGCTGATGTCACGCGCTTGATAGCCGACGCGGGGCTTGCCGTCCTTAGTGAGCGCGAGCGACGGGCTGTGCAAGAACCACGCGCCCACGGTGCAGTTTTCCCACAGGAAGATTTCGTCGCGGGGAATTTCGCCACTCAGCTCGACTGGGGTCAATTCCCAGTTGGCCTTGGGGCCACCGCACGATTCGCTGTCGCAGTAAGCGAGACCAATGTTGTAGTTGAGCGTGTACACCAGGCGTGGATGGTCGTTCGCGTCGAGCGCCAGATCGAGCCCGGCGTCGATCTGGTTGTGATCGCTCACCACGGCGCCTTGCCAGTTGTCGTGCGTGCAATCCTGATCGCACTCGAAGTAGATGATGTTCTTGGGCTTGCCGTCGTTCTCTCCGAGCACCACCACACGCGGCGCGCCAGCATGCGTCAGCGCGAGCGAAACGGTTGGCCTCACGCTGACGGCGTCGGTCGCGCTTTCGTAGGGTTTGATGAAGCCGATACCGTTCCAATCGTCTTCGCCGCTGCACGCGCCCGTACATTCGAGGTACGCCGCGAGCTTTTTCCCCGCCTGATCGCCCTCGTTCATGTCGATCACGGTCGCGATGTGCGCCCCGCCCGAGCGATCGAAGCGCAGCGTGGTGCCCTCCCAAATTTCTTGTGCAATCTCCGAGTAGCTCCAGCTAGAAGCCTCACCGCAAGCCGCGTCGCAGGTCGCATACCAAGTCTTGGGCGTTTTTTGGCCGATGCCGAGGAACGCACGATAAGTGTGCATCAAGAAGCGCGGGTGCCCGTTGGGATCGAGAGCCAACGCTTCGCCAGAAACCTCACGGTCGCCCGCGTGATCGAGGATCTCGTCGAGCTTCCAACCGCTTTCGCTCGTGCACCCGCTGTCGCAACTGGCGTAGTAGAGCTTCTGAAACGACGAGAGCAACACGCGGGGATGCCCAGCCGAATCGAGCGCCAGCATGACATTCGCGACCGTGCCCTGCGTGGGAAGCATCACCACTTTGACATCAGCCTGACCGCGACAATCCGCGGCACAGTAGGCGTAGTACGCGTTCCCACCCGCATAGGCAGGATAGACCGCGTGAATCCCACCCTGAGCATCCACTTCCATGCTCGGCGCGGAAGTGTTGTCGGGCTCACCCGTGGGCAAGAAGAAGCGCGCCGCAGCGACCCCTCCGTTCGGCGTCCCCGAGCCGCCAGCCGAGCCCCCAGCCGAATCACCGCCATCATTCGGCGCGCCCGCGTCGCTCTCGGAATTCGAACGACCGGCCGATCCGCCCTCATCGTCGGCGCCCTGACCCGCGTCACCCGCTCCCTGCTGCGAACCCTTGGAGCCCGCGGAGCCCGCGGCACCCGACGGTCCCGAGTGATTGCCGGCTGCGCCCTCACCGGCGGCCTGCGAGCCACCACCGGCGTCACTGCAAGCCAGGCTGAATTGAGTAAGAACCGCGAAAAAGAATCCTGCGTAAACTGTCTTCATCGTACGCGGAATGTGGGGCAGTCGACCGCCGGGCGTTGCTAAATCATTGCTAAGCGCGCCTTACGAGTTTGCTACGGCCCGCGCTCGAAGTTCGAGCTCCCCCGCCCCCCCGATCGCGCCCGATGGCGGTTCACCTTGACCGCTCCAGAAAAATGCCTATGTTCCCCTCACCCACAACCCCTTCGGGGGCGATCGGTTTCGACGTGGGGACTGAAGGATAATCTGCGTGCGGTGGCACCCGTCCCACTCATCAAACGGGCCGTATAATTGCGAACGACAACGCAATCGCTCTCGCAGCCTGAAAAACTGACGAGTGCCGTCCAACCGTAAGATAGTTTTGGTAGCGGAAGGGCGTCATTACTAAAGCTGGGTGACCGGGCGCGTCTCGGGTTCGGTCACTGAGAAACACCGGGGCTAGGTCGTGGCCGAATCCACGAACTCCTGCCGGCGGGGGCAACCACCGGCTACGTACGTGAATGAAGGTTATCTCGATGCCTCGCGGACCCGGGTTCAATTCCCGGCGCCTCCACTGTAAGCCACTGAATTCATTGAATTAGTATCGTCACAAATCGGGTACAGTGCCCGGATCCCCCGTCGTGAGCGGCGCTCACGGCGGGCGTCCTGACGTTCAACCGGAGGCCGTGAAACGGCGCTATCGTGAGGCTGATGGGCGCCATCGACGAAATCCTAGCCGCGATTCGGCGGCTTCCGCTCCAAGATCGCCTGCGTCTCCTCGAGCAGGCCGCGAACGAAGCCGCAGAGGATACGCCGAAGCCGGCAGGTGTCCCCGAGCGTGCGCGCACGCTTAGCGTCGATGAGTTGCTCGCCGCTCGTCTTGCTCCTCCGCCTGGCGTGGGGCCCGTGAGCTTGGAGGACATGGATCGAGCGATCGCCGAAGGCGCGAGCGGCGGTATGAATCCCAGTGCTGCCTCGCTGCTCAGACTGATGGCTGACGAGCCGGACCTCGTCGACCAAGTCTGCGCGCTTGCGTACGAGGCTCGTCGTGCGGCTCACCTGCACGCCGTCGATGAGTAAGCTTCTGCTCGGCTCGGATATCCTCCCGGAGCTCTTCAAGGGCAAAAGTGACCAGCTCGACGCGCGCGGTCGGCGCGCCCATCATCTCGAGGTTCCGTGACGAGGAAGGCATACTCCACCTCTACCAAGGCATCGGGCCAGCGGCTGGTTCCCTGGCTCGCCGCGGAAGGACCGTTAGCCTACACGCCGGAGTTGCCACCCGAGCGTGACAGTTTGTTCCAGTACGGATGGGTATTGCCACAGGTGTGCAGGCCTGGGCTTCGGCGGCATGCATATTTCGGTGCGATGCAACGAGAGTCCGCGCATGACGTGTTCGCGTTCTGGGAGGACGCTCGCCGTGGCAGAGTCCATCGCGTTGCCTATCACGAGGGCACGCTCGCCGGACGCTGCATCGAAGCTCCGATCGCCGCGTATCGACACACGGGGGGACGACGTGGCGACGGGGTCTACATCTTCATTCAGCACGGCAGTTATCAGTGCGTTCCAATAGATGAGCAGCCGGAGCTCGAAGCGGGCTATGTGCATCTGCACCGTGGCATCGGCGAAGAGAAGGCCTTTCGCTTCGGGCGTGCCTTTCGGACCAGAACGGATCCGCGCCTCACCAGCGCGTGGGAGACCTACGCGCAGCTGCAATTCGACCTCCTCTCGCGCTCGGACGTTTCCTTCAACTCGATCCACGACCGCACGAAGCGAGTGGAGACGGGGCACATTCTCGATGACAGCTGGATGACTGACGAACTCGCAAAGGAGCGAGGTCTGGACATCGAGCACGACCCGTGGACGCGTGCGCTCTGGGAAGCAACTCACCAGAGCTTCGCACTGAGGCGCTGCGTGAGCGAGCACAAGTTCGGGCCGCATCGAGTCGTCTGCCGCACCCCGCTCACCAACATCCGCATCACCACCTTCTTCGCGGGCGAGCACGAGGTGCGAGTGCTCGATCCGGCTCGCGTGGAGCTGCTCGCTGCCATCGGCTGTGAAGTGAACCACGAGGGCTGAGCGTATCGGTCTTGCGGATGCGCGAAGCCGTGGCGGCCATGCCATGTGCATCCAGCGTTCACCAACGCCGGCGCCATTTGTCGCGATAGCTCGGAGGCGGCGAGATTGGATCGTTGGGCTCTTCGGCGCGCACGGCGACGAACGTAGTGGGACTCACCGTCCTTGATCCGGAGCGAGCCCTTGCGGCCGTCCTTGCCGACCGTGACGCGTCCCGAGCCCGACATCGCGTCGTACCCCCACGCACCCTCCCAGGTAAACGAGACGCCGATTTTCGTGGGCTTGCAGTTCACGTAGGCGACGAAGCAGTGCATGCGAAGTCGGTCGTCCTGCCCGGTCAGAGAGAGCAGCGCGGGGCCGAGCGAGTCGAGGTTACCTGCTCGACCACTGCGACGTCTCGGTGATCCGTCACCAGCCACGGTAGTCCGCTGGGATGTCGTCCAGGTCCATGTGCGGCATGACCATGCCACAGAGGCGCTAGGTTATTGAGCCCAACCATTCACCCGTACTCGCAGGCAATAGCAACCGGCGAACCTAGCCGCCCCTGCGCGCCGACGCTACTACTCTGAGCCCGACTCCCTGCGGTTCGAATCTCCAGCTTGTGCCCGAGCGCTGTGCGGACAGCTTCGATGTCTACGCCGCCTTCAGCGAGCGCTGGCGGTGGCGTCGAAGCTACCGTTCGCAACGAAGCGCGGCCCCCGCTTTTCTTGGAGCCCGACTGCGGTTCATTGACTCACAACATCGGGCTTGTTGTCGGGGCTAACCTCGGTGCAAAGTGCTCTCCCAGTGGCTCGTAAAAAAACCGCTGTTACGCGATCGGCACCCAACTACGACGCTGTGCTCGCGGACGTCGTCATGCTCGTCGAAGCAGCGAGGCACGCATCGGCCCGGGCGGTGAACGCACTGCTTACTGCTACCTATTGGGGCATCGGCCGCCGGATCGTTGAGCAAGAGCAGCACGGGGCCAAGCGTGCTGGGTACGGGGACGAGCTCATTGTCAGGCTATCGGGTGACCTCCAATCGCGCTTTGGCCGAGGGTTCGGGCGAGCAAACCTGTTCCAGATGCGCGCCTTCTTTTTGGCCTACCGCGAGATTCTCCAGATCACGTCTGGAGAATTGGTGCCTGCTCCGGGGTCGGCGAAAGTCCAGACGACGTCTGGACTTTTCGAGGCGCAAGATGGCATCGCCGCCGTCGCCGCTCGTTTCCCGCTCCCCTGGTCGCACTACGTTCGGCTGCTGGCCGTGCGCAATCCCGAGGCGCGGCGTTTCTACGAGGCCGAAAGCCTCCGCGGCGGCTGGACCATCCGCCAACTGGACCGCCAGATTGGCACCCAGTTTTACGAGCGTACGGCGCTGTCTAGAAACAAGGCCACAATGCTCCGGCGCGGCGAAGCGCAGAAACCAGACGACGCGCTGACGCCCGAAGAGGAGATCAAGGATCCCTACGTGCTCGAATTCCTCGGCCTGAAGGACGAGTATTCCGAGTCCGACCTTGAAGCAGCGTTGATCGCCAAGCTCGAATCGTTCCTGCTCGAGCTCGGCGGCGACTTCACCTTCGTGGGCCGGCAGCGTCGGCTACGTGTCGGCGACACTTGGTACCGGATCGATTTGATGTTCTTTCACCGCCGCCTGCGCTGCCTGGTCATCATCGATCTGAAGCTGGATCGATTCACTCACGCCGACGCGGGGCAGATGCACCTCTACCTCAACTACGCGCGGGAACACTGGACGCTCGAGGGGGAAAATCCACCTGTAGGGCTGGTTCTATGCGCGGAGAAGGACAGCGCCGTCGCCCGCTATGCGCTGGAGGGGCTGCCCAACAAGGTCCTTGCGGCTGAGTACCGGACAGCGCTTCCGAAGGAGGGCGCGCTGGTCGCGGAGATCGAAAAAACGATTCATCAGTTCAAGGCTCGGCGCTTGGCACCAAAAGCACGAGCGCGAGCACGCCGATCGAAGGAGTGAAAGCCGATGGCGACTACCGGAGCGATGATCAGACATTTGATGCCAGCAAACCTGAAACGACTCGTGGTGTACCTTCAACCAATCAGCATGCGTTGGGGAACAACGAAACTTCGCTCGCTGTGTCGCGACGAACTACGACTTGAGCCGGACTCTTCGACGGCATTCCTGTTCGTGAACAAGAGCCACGACTGCCTACTGCTCTATTCGACGGACTCCAACGGCGACCGGACACTTACGAAGAAGCTCGAAAAGTGCGCGTTCATCATGCCCGCGCCCGAACCTGACGGAGCGCCTTTCATCATCATGCGACCCGCGATTCTCTCGCGCATGTTCAGGTCGTAGGCGGACAAGCAACCTATCTCGCCAGGTTCACGCGACGCCCCGCTCGCGGCATGCCCAATCGCCTCCCCTCCAGCTCTTCGGCAATCTGCATCACCACGTCCCACCGCTTCGCCTCTGCCGCCAGTACGAGCGCGCGCGCCAGCGCCGTCTCGACCACGTTCGACAGCTCGTAAGCCTCGGACGATTCCGTCACAACGCCACGCACGATCGGCCACTTAGATGCACGATCTGACACGTTGGCCGAATCGCCATCGGTGCTGATCGTGCCTGATCGATGCTCTTTCGTGCTTTCGATTTGCCGCAAATCCGTTTCAATTCCCGGCGCCTCCACTGAAAACCCCAACGACGGTTGGGGTTTTCGTCTTTTGTGCAGATGGAGGTCCCTGACCTTGGCCCCATTTTTGGCTGAGATTCTGGGACCGGCACCCGGGTCCATGGCCCCGTTCCGGACACTGGCACCGGATGGCGCTATCCTCTGCTGATGAGCGCCGACCACCTCCGCCAAGAAGCACTCGCGTTGCCGGTCGACGAGCGCGCCGCGCTCGCGAAGGACCTCTTGCTCAGCCTCGACGGCGATCCTGAACCTGGTGCTGAACAGGCTTGGATCGAGGAGCTCGACCGTCGCGCACAGGCCGTCGCCAACGGCACAGTCACACTTGTCACCTGGGACGAAGCTGAGAAGCGCATCACCGACCGACTGAAAGCCCGTCGTGAGGCTCGCGCTACTCGCTGAGGCGGAAGCCGAGCTCGAGAACGCAGCTGCCTGGTACGACGACCGAAGCGAGGGGCTGGGCGACGAATTCTTGAGCGTGGCGCGCGAGGCCGCGCATCTGATCGCGGAGTCGGCGGAGACGTGGCCTGCACGCGCGGACCAAGCTCTGCTGGCTGTTCCAGTAACCCGATAGCGCGCTCGGTCTCGCCCCGCGCAAGGTGCATGTACCCGAGCGTGGTCTGCAGGTCCTCGTGGCCGGCAAGGTGCCGGATGGAGAGCGCAGGCGCGCCCCTCATCGCGAGGTGACTGCAGAAGGTGTGACGAAGGATGTGGATCGCACCCGTCGCCCGTAGGTTCGCCCGTCGCTGTGCCCGGGCCATCCATTTCTGGAGGACCTTGGCCGTGACGGACTCACCGCTGTCCGCGTAGAGGACGCGATCCCCGCGGAGGTGGCGGAACGCGGTCAGCGCTTTCTGAAGGCGCTGCGTCATCGGAACCACTCGGGTCTTCATGCCCTTGGTCCCGGTGACCTCGCCTTTCCACTCCGACCGCTCGATCGTCAGCTGGCCGCGTCGAAGATCCACCTCATCGTGCGTTCTTCCGAGGGCGGCCTGCGCAAGGCACGAAACCTCTGCTGCCGCCCTGACGTCAGTTTAGTGAAGCTCTACGATGTCAATTCGGCTCCTAACAATTCCGGCGTCGTGACCACACAAACGGCCCATCGTGATGCCATGCTGGCGGAACCGAACGCCGCTGGAGAGAAAACCACGGCCGATTTCGTGGAGTGTTGGTCGCCCGCAAACCCATTGACCTCGCGCGCGCCAGCGTCGATCCTGGGCGCATGCGCCGGGCGGGAGCGATCCGAGGGCTGACAACCTTACCCACAGACGCCGCGGCGCTCGCTGCGCTCGCGGTGCTCACGGCGCTCACGGCCTGCGGATCCGCGGATCATGCGTCGAACGTCGCCTCCACCCCACCCCCCACGCTCGCCGTCGGAGAAAAAGGCGGAGCGGCTGGCGGTTCACCGAGCGGGTCTGTCGACAGTTTGCCGGGCACGTGGACGAACCGCACGCCGTCGACTCTCCCCATGCACTGGCCGCTTCCGGGCCAGGGTGGACAGCTTGCGTACGACGGGGCGCGCGGAGCGGTCGTCCTATTCGGCGACCCGCGCGATCGGCCTGCGCGAGAAGTCGGCACGCTTCGCGAGTGGAATTCGTCGTTGCAGCAATGGACCGACCTCACGCCGACGCCGCTTCCCGCCGTCTGGCCGCCTTCCCGCTCGGGCCATGCGATGGCGTGGGACAGCCGGCGTCGCCGCCTGGTGGTGTTCGGCGGATACGCCGACGAGCAGCCCCGGGCGCTCAACGACCTGTGGGCGTTCGACGACGCGACGGGGACCTGGGAAAACATGACCCCCACGCCGTTGCCCCCAGCGTGGCCTTCGCCGCGACTTCTGCACGCGCTGGCATATGACACCGCGCGCGATCGGGTGATCCTCTTCGGAGGATTTCCGGGCGTAAGCAACTTCGAGCGCCTCGCCGACGTGTGGGAATGGAGCGGCGACAGCGGTACCTGGACGAACGCAACCCCCGATCCGCTCCCGGCGTCGTGGCCCACCGAGCGGTATTCGCACACGATGGTCTATGACTCGAAGCGGCAGCGCACCGTCGTCGTCGGCGGATACGCCGGCGGTCCCTCGCTGGGCGACGTGTGGGAATGGGACGGCGTCCAGTTCGTCGATCGCACGCCGAGCCCGTTGCCGGCGAACTGGCCAGCTCCGCGCAGCTCGCATGCGATGGCCTACCAGCCGTGCACGGGCACTCTCATCGTGTTCGGTGGGCAAGACTCGCAGGGGACGACCCTCGGCGATACCTGGCAATGGGACGGGACGTTGAATTTCTGGGCGAAGCTCACGGTCCCGAGCCCTCCCGCCCGGCGCGGCGCGGGCATGGCGTATGACGAAGCGCGGTCTCGCTCCGTGCTGTTCGGGGGCGTCGGGCATTACGGCGAGATTGATCTGAGCGATACGTGGGAATATGCGTTCTCGCCCTGCGAAGTGGCCGGCGTAGACGGTGGTGGGAATCCACCGCCTCGTTAGGGCCGCGCGTCACTGTCTCCAGCGCGACCGCGGGCTGCTGCACTGATGGCAGGGCCGAAGGAGTGTGCTTTGAGACGCGAGAGATAGGTCGCAGCCTAAGGAGACCAAACGCTACCCGGGCCCGAAGCCCGCGCCCGCCGTTGACCGCGCAACTGCGGACTGGCAGACTCTCGATCTCACGAATGCGCCTAAACCATAGTTAACATAAGACTTTAACCGAAGGCGCTCTGTTCCGTAGCCGCTGAGCTATTCCAAAAGCAGGGGTCGGCCTTGGCACCGCTAGAGGTCCGCTAGAGCGCCTGGCTTCCGACGGGGCGGCACGCAGGAGGATCGGGTCAGTCCGGCCATGGGTCGAAGTCGGGGGAGCGAGCCCTGGCGATCGGGGGCGGTTCGGTGGGAAGGTGGAGTGAGGTCAGGATCGCGACGACGACTTCCGGCTCGGTGATCAGCGCTATGACGCGGAGGCGCCCGCCGCAGGGACAGGCCAAAGCGTCCACATCGTGGACGCGCTTGAGCAGCGTAGCCCAGTCGATGCGCGGGCAACAAGCTCGTCTGATCTGTCCCTCGCCGTTGAAGCTCATCGGCGATCTGCATCACCACATCCCACCGCCTCGCCTCCGCCGCCAAAACGAGCGCCTGCGCGAGAGCCGTCTCCACCACATTCGACAGCTGTACGCCCGGACGATTCCGTCACATCCCGACGATCGATCGCGCACTTAGATGCACGATCTGGCACGTTGGCCGAAATCCCTCGAACGCCAATCGAGCCTTTTCGCTGCCCGATCGTGTCAGCCGCGTGGCTCTGGTCGTTTTCAATTCCCGGCGCCTCCACCATAAACCACCGAATCTATTGAGTTAATATCGTCACAAGACGGGTAAAGTGCCCGGATCCTCCGTCGTGAGCCTCGCTCACGGCGGGGGCCCTCACGTTGAACAGCAGCCCGCGAACGGCGCTATGCTGTGTGTGATGGGCGCCATCGACGAAATCCTAGCCACGATTCGGCGGCTTCCGCTCCAAGATCGCTTGCGTCTGATCGAACGCGCCGCAAACGAAGCAGCCGAGGACACGCCCAGGCCAGCCGGTGTCGCCCCGAGCAAATTGAGCGTCGACGACCTACTCGCCGCGCGGCTCACGCCTGCAGCCGGTGTGGGGCCCGTCAGCGTGGAGAGCATGGACCACGCGATCGCGAAAGGCGCGCTGGGCTCCGGAGCGTCGCTGCTCGGCCTGATGGGTGACGAACCAGACCTAGTCGATGAAGTGTGCTCGCTCGCGTACGAAGCGCGGCGCACGGCCCACCTGCGCGCAGTCGATGACTAAGGTTCTGCTCGACACGGATATCCTGTCGGAGATCCTCAAGGGCAAAAGCGCCGTCGTAACCGCCAGAGCGGGCAAGTACCTGGCGCAGCAGGGTGGCTTTACGACCTCGGCGATAACGGTCGACGAAATCGTGTACGGGTTTCGACGCGTCGGACGCGAAGACCGAGTCACGCAATTCGAAGCCTCGCTCGACACCGCCGAGGTCCTGGCGCTCGACGACGCAGCTGCGCGCCTCGCCGGCCGAATCAACGCAGACCTCGAACGAGTCGGGCGTGTTATCGGCATGCCGGATGTTTTGATCGCCGCAATCGCGCTGCGGAACGGCTTGCCAAGCGTGACAGGCAACGTGGCCCATTTTGAACAGGTGCGATTGGTCGGGTACGATCTCTACATCGACAATTGGAGGACGACGTAGTGCAATGGCACCGCGCGGTCGTATGGCTAGCAAGTCGCTCGGAGTGACCCCGTTCCCACCGATCCCAAGGCTGCCGAAACCGCCGCAGTTCCCCGCTGATCCGAGACAGTCGGGCACCGCACACGTTATCGGCGCAATCGCCGGCATGGCGCGGGGCACCATGCATGTCAGTGGCCCGAACTTGTCAACGGGCTTTCACGCCTCCGCGGTTGAGCTGGGACGCCTTCAGTCCGTACTCGAACGCGGACTCGCCCGCTTCGACGACGGTCAGCTCGCGGCCCGCTGGGATGAGGTCTTCGACTGGATCCGCCGGGTAGCCCGCTCTTGGGTGCAGCGTTGCAAGAAGATGCACATCGAACGTCGCGAGCTGGGGATCCGAATCGAGCTCGAGACGCAGGACGATCTTGGGCACTACGAGTATGGCTTCGACGTCTTTCCGCGGCGCAAGGCCAGGACGAAATAACGAACTAGCCGGACACCTTCGGGCAGCCCGTACCACTCGCCCGCGGCAATCGCATGGAGTCGGTGCTGATCGGCGTGGTCGCGCTCCTCGGCCTGCTGGTGACGCTACACCGCAACGGCATCGTGCAAGCTTTGCTGGGCTCGGCCGGCGCCCAGAGCGCGTACGAAAGCGCGCTGGGCGGTCCGGGATTTGGCACGCCGCGTGCGGTCGAAGCGCTCGTCAAGAAGACGCCTCCGCAAAAGTAGCGGCCGTCGCTACCGCCGGCAAAGTGCATGAGTTTCACGCACCGTGCCGCTTCGTCACTCGAGCTCGCAGATGGTGCGGTAGTCGTGGGCGGGGTAGCCAGCCAGCTGGTGCGTTGCCTTGGAGCAATTGCGATCGACCCAGCCCCACGTGGTATTGACCGGGTTGTAGGCGAACGCCGAGCAGCGGCCCTCCCCGTCTGGGTTTTGGCCAGTCCAGCCAAAATCAGCCTTGGTGCCGTCGACCCAGGCCCAGGCAGCGCGCTTTTCGCCGCGCTGAGAAGCGTCGCAGTTGATGCAGTAGCAGCTGGTAAATTCCGGGTAGTGCGTCGAGTCGCACGTGAGCCCCAGCCACGCGTCGCTGATGTCGGTGTACTCGCTCAGGAACTGCGACAACACGAACGCTTGCTCTTCGACGGAATCGAGCACCAACAAATGACCGGCGCGACCCGCTTCGTTGGCGAGCTCGGCGCATTGCGCGACCGCGTCGGCGAAGATGACGGACTTGGTCGTAGCGTCCACGTAGCAATGACCCGCAAACTCGTGACCGCCGAGCGCCGTGCAGTCGAGCTCGCCGCTTGCGCCGGCCGCACCGGCCATGGCGGATTCACCGGCCGCGCTCGACGAGGTCTCGCCGGCGTCGGCGGAGCTGCCGCCCGAGCCCGCTTGTCCGCCCTGTGACATCGCGGGGGCACCAGACTTGCCAGCCATGCCCGCGCTCGTCGAGTCCAAACCGCCCGCGCTGCTGCCAGCGGTAGCGTCGCCAGCGGAAAATTTGGGACCACTACACGCGGCCGTTGTCATCAAGGCCGACAACACCAGGGCGAGAGCTCGCTGCATCGGGGTCACGACTCGGCAGTTACCGCACGCGGGCGGACGCGACAAGCGGCTGGCGTCCGGCGTGGGTTTTGGTCGTATACGGGCAATGTTCGGACGTTGGTTGCGAGGCGAAGGAGGGCAAATTGGCTCGATCCCGCGTCCTCATCGCGTACGTGAAGTCAGCCAGGCTCGGTCACCGTAACGCTTTCGTCCGACCCGCGGACACAACCCGCCCCGTCCGCCTGCCTTCCAACTCGGCGGCGATCCTACCAACGAGCTCCCAGCGCCCCGCCTCCGCAGCGAGCAGCAATGCCCGCGCCCGCGCTCTCCACGACATTGCTTAGCTCATAAGCCTCAGACGATTCCGTCACAACGCCACGCACGATCGCGCACTCAGTGGCGTGCGCGCTTCGGTCGTGAACAGTGCGTGCGAGCAGGGCAGAATGACCTCTGCAAAGGCTCGCGCGCGGATCGCCTGACGCATCACGCCCGGCACGATACCGTGTCGCGGCAGATCATCGTCCAAGTCAGTCAGCGAGGGATGCGCGGCTTGCGTTTCGCCGGCGAGCTCCGCGAATTCGCGCCGCACCGCGCGTGCCAGCGCAGGGCCGCCCTGCGCGAGCGCCCATTGCACGAAACGGTATGCGAGCTCGGCGTGGCGTGTTTCGTCTTCGCTGATCAGCAGGAGCAGCTCACGCAGAGCAGGGTCGCACGCGTGCTCGGCCGCCTCGCGGGCTTCGATGGCAGCCACCGTCTCGCCGACGCAGCCTTCCCGGATCGTGTTCAGTACGATTTCAAGGAGTGATGATTCGCCCAAGCTGCGCTCGACGGCCAAGCACCCCGGCCCGACCGGCGCGTTCGCATAGCCACTGGCGACGGCGAAGCAGGCTCGGGCGTGTTTGGTCTCGTCGACCATGGCTGCCGTTGCTCGCTCGATCAACGAAGCCGGCGCTCCGAGGCTCATCAGCTGCAGCGTGAAACGGGCGAAGGCCGCGATCGAAGCGTGCTCCATCAAAGCCACCTGCGTCCACTGTTCGGCCAAGTGGGCGCTGAGCGTGGCGTCTAATTCCGCGAGCTTCGGCAGCAATGCACGCGCCTTCCAATCCGTGCGCATGGCAGCCGGCGCAAGCCGCTGCACGCCGTCGACCAGGAATGGGCGCCCGATTGCGCAGGTCCCGGGAATGCATCGAAAGCTGCTCGCCATTTCGTCGAAGCGACAGTGCTCGGTCGGCCCAGCACAGTCGAGGTCGCTGCCGCACGTGTCCGCCGCGGATTGACAGGTGTAGCGGGTCAGACCGCAGCCTCCGCTCGAATCATGAGCTTTGCACAGAAAGTCGCCCTGACAGTCTGCACTGGATTTGCAGTCCGCTAGCACGCAGCGTCCGACCGGTTCGCCGCACTCACACAGCAGGTTGTCGACGCAGTCGCTATCCTTTACGCAGCCGTACGCGCAAAAGGATTCGATTCCTTGACTGATATTGCTACACCAGCCGTACGGGTGCTCTTTGCAGTCCGCATCGAACTTGCACGGGCTCGTCATGTCCAGGGTGCGGTCCGGCACCTCTTCGGGGCGTGGGACAAGCGAGGTACACATCCCCGGCTCTTGCCGATGTTTGAAGCCGTCGCACTGAATCAAGCCGTTGCCGAGATCCCGTGGGTTGGCGCACGGATATTTGTTGCTGCCCGCGCCAGCGCTGCCCGCTACCCCGACAGGCCCCGCGCCGCC
>Ga0247779_1000486_pt1 | contig 25059 bp, 39 predicted proteins | sample UWRJL221509R5_FD_179925 | JGI IMG/M metagenome (GOLD analysis project Ga0247779, IMG submission 179925) | Plant litter microbial communities from Arlington Agricultural Research Station in Wisconsin, United States - UWRJ-L221-509R-5 | ecosystem: Environmental > Terrestrial > Plant litter >... | reverse complement strand
TGGGGTTGACCAATTCCCGGTAACGGCCCGGCCCAGGTTTGATGCGTGACATAGCCACATACGCTCGAAATGTTGAGACAATTGCTATTTTGCGAGATCTCAGTGGTTTCCTTGTATTTTTTTTGTGAAATATATTATTTCTAGTTTATCTGATTCACCTACACCATGTATATAATTTTAATTCACTGCAAAATATGTGAAATATGCTCAATCTAGGTGAACATCTCACCATTAGGGAAGAATTATATTGTTTGGCTTTGACAATTCAACTTATATTAAAATTTTATGCAAGATATTCCTACTAATTATGTTCACAGATGCTGTGGATGAAAAGTTATATTCAAATTACTCTAGAACTTATTTTTGGCAGGTAAATTTATTTATTTATGCATTCCTGAGCTGTTTGCCAAATTAAAGAAAGTCTAACAGCTTTCAAGCCTCTTGGTGTGTCATAATATCCACATAAAATACGTGAAATACACCACCACTGGTGTGTGGAAGGTACAAAAGTCTTGTTTCGAAGAAATGGGAGTGTTACATTGTGACGACAAGAAATCACAAGTGTCACACTTACTGTGAATTGTGCAGCGCGATGTCTAGTGCTGGTTGTTGTTGAAAAACGACATCTGGGCATCCCAATTATGTTAGAAAACCCGCCCAAAAATCCTAGTATGCTATACAAAGGTCATAAATAAATCCCAGCCCTAGTTTACATCTTTTCACATCGCAATCAGTGGCAGTGCATGAAAAACTTTGGCGCTCAAGCAATATTTTGAATACAGAATTCCAATCACTACGAATTGAGACTTGGTTGATAGGGAGAAATTGATTCAAAATTTTGGGGCTACAATCTGGCTTGAACAAATATTTTAATTTCAGGTTCCAAGTACGTGAAAGGTCTAATATTTGGGGTCTATCTTGCCTTTGAGCACAAATAATAACAATTTGGTCAAGCCAATTAATTTAAATTTGAATTCTATGCAAAATACTCCTATGAAGTGTGTTCATAGACGCTGTAGATCAAAAGTTCTATTCAAATTACTATCAAACCCAGATTTGGCAGGCAAATTCACCTATTTCTCCATTTTTAATGTATGTACTTTAAATAAAAGGATTTGGATGCTCTCATGCAGTGAAATACATGTAATTCTACGTATATAATACAAAATATTCACCATAACTGGTGTGTGGAAGGTATGAGAGCCATGTCTCAAAAAATGGCTGTGACATGGTGTGTCACAGTACAAATCAAGGGTGTAACGCTTAGCGGGCATTGGTCACCCCCAATTACAGAAGATCACCGGCCCGATCAACCGTAATCTAATCGGGATATTTTCTCCTGACGAACCCGTTCCATAGCTTTCTTTTTCTTCGCGGTTTGTCATCGAAACAACAACAACCTTTCTTCAATTGACTGTGAAGTAAATAAATGGCCTCTACAAATGCAGTGGGTCCTTCGCTAAAGCCGGCGAAGAATGAAGTGGAAGCCCTCGCTGCCTTCGACTCGGTCCCCTTGTTCATGAAGTCACTTCCCGACGAAGAAGATCTTGCAGTCTCAGCACTTCAAAGTCTGATCTACGAGGGAACACCGGACGGTGGGTGAGAGTGCTCCTCTGTATCGTGAGAAGTCCTTTACTCACTCTTGATGTTTCATTCTTAGAAATCGCACAAAATTTTAAAGATCAAGGCAATGAATATTTCAGAGGAAAGCGTTATAGAGAAGCTGTAGGATTTTATACACAAGGGTTAGATGCCAAACCCACCGATTTACCTACCATCGAAGCTCTACTGTGCAACAGGGCTGCTTGCAATCTGGAACTCCGTATGTTTGTTTGTTTCTAAGTGAATGTATCCCAGCTTCAATGTCCTTTCCAGAAAATTTTGGATCCGTGTTGAGAGACTGCTCCAAGGTTCTCAGCGCAAACACAAAATGTTCAAAGGCATATTATCGCTCGGCACTGGCACTTTTGAAATTGGAGCGGACAGACGAGGCTTTGGATTGTTGTGATAGGTGTCTCTCCTACGATCCTGAAAATAGCAGCATGAAAGCAGTTAAAGAACGTACTTTGAAAGCAAAAGAAGAAGCTGAACGAAAGGAGCGAGAGAAGCAAGAAAGGATACGAAAAGAAGAGGAAAAGAAACTAAAAATGAAAATGGCACTCCGAGTAAGGATAATCTCTTCGCTTTCCTTCTACTCGGGGTCCGCGCGATACTCATACAATTCAATCTCGTAGGCACGCAATCTCATTATCTTCAATAAACCCGGAGGTTCGTCCAGCCCTGTCGAACCACACTTCGATCCAGAAGACCCTACTGGATCGACACTAGTCCTTCCCGTTTTCTTCTTGTATCCACAATACGCCACGTCCGATATCATTTCGGACTTCGTGGAAGATACACCATTTACGGCGCACATAGAAACTATGTTCCCGCCACAAGTGCCACCGCCGGAATGGGACAAGAAGGGAGACTATATCGCTAGCAATTTAGTGGTTTATGCAACGACATTCCGCAAAAGGTTACTGAAGATTGGAAAGAAAATGACTTTACGCGACGTGTGTAAAGCAGCAAAGGCTAAGGAAGGTGATCCAATAGATGGTTTGGAGATAAGGGATAATTGCCTATCTTTCGCTGTGTTGCCGAAGGGTGCAGAAGAAACGAGATGGGTAGAGGAATATAAAAAGACGCGAGAACAGTCTTGAATTAACTAAAAACGAATGATTCAATGATATTGTGTGATTCATACATTCCGAACGCTTTACGGGAAGTCGTGGTTGCAATGGACTTGCTCGATATGCTTGCAAGGGGGAATTAACATGCCAGTAATGCTCGATTTGCAAACAGTATGTTCGATAAGGTGAGAAAGCCCAATGTAACATGGCGCAGAAGATGTTTCTCCGACTTCAAGGTGTCAATATCGATGTGAGTTATAAGTGGATGAATGGATGGAAGGACAAAATAGGGTCGGCATGCCAGGAAGTCGAAGGAATATCACCGGCACCGTTCGATCGCAATGCTTTAAACAAAAAGTCAGAATCCGGTGCCTTCAAGTTCCGGTTTCAAGAAATAAGGACATGAATGTGTAGGGGTGGAGTGGGCGGCGTTGATGGATGAAAACACTGAACGGCTCCATCCACTGGGAATGGTCTTCCTCCGGAGATGTAACGGTGCTTGGCAATGAGTGCTAAGGTTGTATACTGTAAATGATCTTCTGCGCTGAATGTCAGGGATATGAACACGGAGAAGCAGAGTTCCGGACAAGAAGTCGTTACAAGATGAAGTCTATTACGGGAGTCTCTTAGGAAGAGGCACGCACAGCTAAATGCAACAACCCCGCAGTGTACGGGCGGATAGGCTCGATTTGGAAGTACTATCCGGTATCCGGCCGGCGTCACACTTCGTTCGCAGTGTGACATCTGCTCGACCATCAGTGTGCAAGAAATCTCTACTAGTCGTCGTCGCCGTCGTCAAAAGGTCTGGTGAGTCAAAAATTTTGGTTTTCAGTGCCCCAGGACGTCTCTATGGTGGAAAGGAATACGGCTGGCGTGAATTGGAAGGATTGGAGGGTCGGAATGGGGTGGATGGCATGACTGGGATCTGGATGTTGACTGGTGGTTTTTTGGTGTCTAGGGCCATATTCCTCAAGATGTCCACAATTAACAGCAAGATTCTCCGCACCGCCAACGCACCCTCCACGGCCCCCGACGAGACTGAAAAGAGCGTCGCCCAGGCTCTTATTGACCTTGAGAACAACGTCCCCGAACTCAAAAATGAGCTCCGTGCTCTCCAAATCTCCGCTGCCCGTGAGGTCGATGTCCGTGGTGGAAAGAAGGCCATTGTTATCTTCGTTCCCGTTCCCCAATTGAAGGCATTCCACAAAGTCCAGCAAAGGTGCGATTAATTAGCGGCTAATTTAACATGCATTTGAAACTAATCAAAGTGGTATATAACGCATAGGCTGACCCGGGAACTCGAGAAGAAGTTCTCTGACCGTCACGTCGTCTTCATTGCCCAGCGCCGGATGCTGCGCAAGCCCACCCGTAACTCCCGCGTTAAGCAGAAGAGACCCCGCAGCCGTACCCTCACCAGCGTCCACGAGAAGATCCTCGAGGACCTTGTCTTCCCCACCGAGATTGTTGGAAAGCGCACCCGTGTTGCTGTTGACGGCTCCAAGCTGCTCAAAGTGTGAGTAGCACGAAAGCATGCTTTTGCAGAGATGCTAAATGAAAAAAAAAAACAGGTTGCTCGATTCGAAAGACGCGACATCGCTCGAGTACAAGCTCGACTCTTTCTCGTCAGTATACCGCCGCCTCACAGGGAAGGAAGTCGTATTCGAATTCCCCGTTGTCTCCCAAGAGTAAAGGGCATGACATGCTTTTTTGTAGAGATAATGTTTACTACACGCCTTGCTACTTTGAATGCATTGATCTCGATTTGACAACCGGGATTATGGTACATAAGAGGAAATGTCCGCTGATCAAGTAAAAAGAAAAGTCACACGGATGGCATAAGTTTATGTCAGGGGCCGAAGAGGCTTATTTTGGATAACAACTTTAGTCTCTCTTCTTTCTCCTCTCCCAGCTTGTCCCTTCCCTTCCCTTCCCCAACGCCCAAGAGGCCACTGGGCCTTTCCTCAAAATCTCTACTGACCGTCTCTGCGCGTCCCTGGGCTGCTATGGAGGAATACCAAAGTCTTGATCCATATTCCCGGTCCCGATACGAGCATGGCATCGACAGCAAGATTGTAGTCATGGGCAACTCAGGTGCGCTCACTGTGCTCAAAGACGCTATATCTGAGCTTAGTTTTATTCAAAAGGCGTCGGCAAGACAAGTCTCTTGTATCGTTATACCCAGAATAAATTCGATCCCAAGAACACGACTTCGACGAGCGGAGCTTTTTTCGTGACAAAGAAAGTCTATGTAAATGGACTCAAAGTCCGTCTTCAGCTATGGGATACTGCTGGTCAGGAGAGATTCAGGAGCATGGTGCGCCCGTATCTTGCTTGACATTTTGTGGCATTTACTGACAAGTTTGCCTTTGGCAGGCTCCAATGTACTATCGAGGTTCGTGCTACAGGCCACGTCAAACAAAGTCCTAACTTTTTTCTTTCTTTCTTTTTGTTTAGGTGCTAACGCGGCCCTCCTTCTATACGACATCACAAACGCATCCACGTTCGAGGATATCCGGGGTTGGCTCGAAGGTCTGCACGTCTTCATATGCCTTAATCAGTTACTGACCCTCCTATTCGGTCTTAGAGCTGAAGAAGAACTGCGCGCCAGAGCTCATCATATACATTGTTGGTTCTAAGGCGGATCTCTACCAATACCGCCAAGTCACTCCAGATCTCGCCCGCCTATCGCTTCATAATTGGTTCCCCCCGCCAAAGCCTCCTCCCCCGCCCCCACCACCACCGCCCTCCTCTCTCTCTTACATTCGGCCTCGCTTTACTTCTTTTCCCGGACTTCGCTCGCCAACCCTTATCGCTTCGCCGACTTCTCCAATCACTCCCAGCTCCCCGGAGGGCCCAGCTTACTTGGATCTTCCCTCTAGTCGTTCTTCGGGTCTGACTCGTAGTTCAACAACGGCACAGCCCCGGCCGAAGACTTCCAGTTCGCTTAGTCGCTCCAATACTAGCACGGGCACCAGGACACCTCTTCATTCCAGATTTGGACATGCAGCAGGCTGGAATGAAAACAATGACACCAGTAGTAACAGTATTGAGGAAGCCGAAGAAGACGACGACGATCGTGAGTGGGGTTTAAGTAAAGGGATGGAACTGTTTGAGGTGTCAGCGAAGGACAACTTAGGTGGGGTTTCACTCGTTACCCCTTCAAGTTAGTGTTTTCTGACTTTGAAGGTTATTCAGGTATTCAATCCTTGTTCGAGCATTTGATTTCTGCCATTATTGTTCGGAAAGACGTCATAGAGCGGGAAAATGAGCTGAAGAAAAGAGACAGTGTGTTCTTGTCTAGCTCCAGTACACCGACATGGTCTGCTCAAGCCGACGAAGAAGAGGCCCGCGAAAAGGCGCAAGCCCAACGTTCTGGGAGCTGGAATTGTTGTTGACAACTGCCCTGTTCATACTACCCACGCTCCCTTTGATCTACTTTCTCTTGTCGTCATTTCTGTCTCGTTTACTTGTGTCCCTTTCTGATCGCTGTTTCTTTTTCTGTACCCTCTATTTCATCGCCGTCTTATTTTCATCTTTTTTTATTCCATTTCTCTCTTCTTTTTTCGTCGCAATCCTCCCATCTGTCTGTTTCGGTTCATTCATTATCTCTTTCTCGTCTCGTACCACCACCCATTTGCTTTATCTCACCAACTCTCTCTCTCTCTCACACCTCTTCTCACTTTTTCATCCAGCAATACCACCATGTTCCATATTCTTCCATGTCACGACTTATGCCCATAGCTCCATGCGGTGGCCCAAGGCCACCTTCTGATTCCCATAGGCCTCTTTATCTATATTATATTTACAAACCTATTAGCTAGTACGTACATATGCCATGTCCATGTCTTCCCTCGTAGGAATCATGCATTTTCTCTTTGGATTTCTATCACAAGACCTGCTCGCAAAATTAATTCATTCTTTTACCAGGTTCGGTACATGTTTTTAGCTGTTTCTTGTTGGAATGGACCCGGCTTTAGCAGTCATTACCGTTACCCCGGATTTCATCAAGGCTGCGTCCTTACATGCTATGCTTTTATGATGATTCATAGATAACCCTATGATCATCCTGCAACGGTATATAAATCGTTAGCTAACGCACTTGAACCTCCGCATTGCACTTGTTATTCATCCCTTCTTTTCCCCCTCTTTCTTTACGATCCATTGATATTCTCAATTTTAGCATGTCTGGATCCTTTAAGCCCGCCAAAGAGGAGATACAAGACATTGATAACGATGATGTCTGCACCAAGGAACACTGCTTTCATGCGTTCGATTCCCTCTACTGCCGTCTGACGGGGGCAGAAGCCATACCGCCCAAATTCCCCGATGTCGAGTAGTGAGTGCTTAACCCCTTCTCTTGATTCTAGAGCGCTCGATACAATCAACACACACTCATTTGATAATCCCCGCAGTCCGCTGTTCGTAACGTGGAACATCAAACACAGAGGCGGATGGCGTCTACGTGGGTGCATAGGTAACTTTCACCCTATGCCCGTACGTGAAGGCCTGGCCGACTACGCCCTTGTCAGCGCATTTAGAGATGATCGATTCCGGAAGATAGAGCAGAGCGAACTAGAGCGCCTCCAGTGTTGGTACGTTATCACTTCAATTCCCAAAGGTCATTAATGTTGACAGACTCGGAATGCTTCATGTTCTCTTATGTACTCTAGCGTATCGCTTCTTACAAATTTTGAAATTGCAGAGACCTATCTAGACTGGACCATTGGAGTCCACGGTATACACATCTCATTTCCCTACCCAAACACCTCGAAAACCTCCTCGTCAGAGGTACCTTCTCCCCTTTCTTCCACACCGAACCTCCCTCGCGTCGTATCGAAACAAGCCTTCTCAGCAACTTATCTTCCGGATGTTATTCCGGAACAAGGATGGGATAAGATCGAGGCTATTGACAGCGCCATCGAAAAGGCTGGCTGGAGGAATCGGATTACGGAGGACCTCCGACGAAGCATAACCCTGGAGAGATACCAGAGCAGTGTGTGCAGCGTCACATATGACGAATATGTTCGGTGGAGAACAGCAAATTAAATTCTTGCAATTGAACACTTCAAGCATTGAAACAGAGGAACACTTTTTTTGGACTTGTCTTTCCTTCATAAAAGCTCCTGTGTGCATTAAAATGTATATTTAGACAGAGATAGCTGCGCAAGCAGACAACAATATAACGAATATATTATACCCTTCCCCCTTCTCGCTTGGTTTAAGTGATATTATCTTGGTTCGCTGTTCTCAGGGAAAAGCATCTGTTGAAGTCTCCGAAGACGAGACTTCCCATCCAGTTTAGGGAAGACGATCCCGAACCTGTCATCTATAGCCTTCCACACTTTTCGCATAATTTCAATATCCCTGCCACTAGTCAGAGCGAAGGCTGCCATGAGAATATCAAGCAACGCATGCGAGAGGACGGTATCCGCTGGAAGAGTAAGGAAGCGATCGAAGAGCCCAAAAAGATTTTTCAACGTCCAGGTTGATGGGCTACCTTCCTGAGTTCGAGAAGGTGGTATGCCATGTCTTTGGAAACCGATGAAAAGGGCGCGATAAATGACAAGACTTGGAGTATATGGACCTGGCACGAGTTCCCCAGAATCTGAAGGGAAAAGTGGTGCACCTTGCTCAATGTTGTCTGTGGACAACATGTCGATAAAGACATTGATAGCATGCTGGAAATTGCCGTTGAACGACAAGAGTTGGATGATGGCGGTATAGGTAATTTCGTTAGGTATCATCTGGTCGCCCACTAATATATGTTCCTCCTTCAATTTTGACTTGACGGAATGAATGTCGTCAGGGCCCACGTGGGTTTCTGGCTCCTTATTGTGTCGCAAGACACGGTAAATCATCATCACTATGTCCAGTCGGCCGTTGATTCCGTACGCCCAAAGAACAGCGTTTAAACCATCCAAGCCAAGCTCAAAGCCTTGCTTTTTCATCTTTCGCATGGTATGACGGACACCAGCCAGATCTTTCTTTTCTCCAAAGTGGCGAAACATCATAAGAAGAGCAAACCTGTTTGGACGGATACCAGACTTCTCGAAGTCTGTTGAGAGTCGATAAAGCAAGGTTTCATCCTTGGCGCGCGCCGCCAGTGAGAGTAGCGTGGTCATTGTAAAGATGTCGGCATCGTAGCGTGTCTGAGGCGGCAAATTCTGTGTGTCTGGGGCGTCGAACGCCGACGTAAAGGGCAATTTTGCGCGTCGCATACCTCTATATACGTTGATGGCCCTGTCCACGTCATCTGTGGTCGTCTTTCGTCGCACAGCAGCGGAATGGTGTATGAGCGCGTTCCACTCCGGTAGCTTTAGTTGACCACCACAGTGCACGATATATGTCATGACCGACAACAACCGAAGATACTGTAAATGAGTCCTAGGACGATTGTGGGCAAGGAGTCGAGCGAAGCGGTGGAGATGGGAATGAGAAATGTGCTTGATGCGGTGGTGAATTACTGGATGGCTGGCGATGGTATCGACGAGATAGACGTAAGAATGCCAGGCTTGGTCTGTTGAATTGGTTGTACCTAGTATATCTAGGTGGACACGGATGAGGGAAGGAACATCGCGAGAAGGTGGCTGCTGTAAGAGGACACCCGAGTGCGACCTGACCCCTTCTAATTTTACGCTTAGTTTTACTTTTACTATGTTCTGAGAGCGAGATATCCGAAGGTTCATTTTCTGCGTATCCAGCCTGCTCCAACTCTTTTTCGGCAACTCTACAACTTTCGTAACCCTCGTTCCGTTTCGCTTTTTTGACGCGAAATAATATTGTCTGCGAGCGACGGCGATGGCACGCTGCATACTCTCGAGACGTTTCAGAATATGGGAGGGAATGTTGACGGGTTTGACTTTTTCCATCGACCAAGGCCTCCCTGCAGCATAACGAGGTACTTGTCTGATGACATCGATGCCTTCCGAAGGGAATGAAGGAAGGGCGATGTTCTGTTGTTGTACTACGGACGCGTTTTGGTCTGTAGTTCGGTCGAGGTCGACTTCTGTCATCTGTATCCCAGTAGTAGCTGTTTCTTCCATTTGCTTTGATGCATCTGTGTCTTGGAATGTCATTGACGAAGACAGAGCGCGTAAAGCATGATTCTGTGGTTGCAAGTGAGGAGCGCCCTGCCTTTGGAGCCGTGGATCCCCGACAACGATTTGCTGTTCTTCCTGAAGTTCTCCTTGTAGCTGAATATTGTAATGAAGCAGAACTCGTTGGTAGCGAGGATTGTGGGGGTAAGTTTGCGGGTGTTGAGTAATAGTCGCGTTCGACGAAGAATTCACAGGCGCTGAGTCGTGGCTGTCTCCGTCGTCGCGGTTGTTGCTTTTCCTGGTCACGAAACGAATCTGGGTGCCCCATCCAATCCCGACTCCGCAGATTCGACGACATGTTCGCACCGCAAAGATAGTTGGAGGAGGGAAATTGAGGCCCAGCGAGGACGCTCTCAGCATCAAAAACACAAACAGTCATCCTACAGCAAATAGAAAAATCAGGATGAACGTGCCGGGATTCTAATATTTATGTTTAATGCCTACCGCAGTCTGCAGCACACCAACAACGAGGGGAACGTCCAGGCGACGCGACGACCAACCAGTGTGCTTCAACCAGAGTTTGCTATTCGTCCAATCCCAGCAAACTTTTTACACGAATCTCTTTTCGCAAAAATGCGGTCAATTTTCCCACGAATCTCCAGCCATTAACCAATAATGTTGCTTGTTCTCATTTTTACTTTGATTCTTAAGTATCAGTCCAGCCTTTTTTTTTGTGTGTTTTTCATTTTCATAAACATGCAGCTTTCATACGTATGGCATGGGGCGCAGTGGAGAGGTATGTAGGAAGGTACAACAAAAAAGCGACGAGTATGTAAGTAAAAAGGTAATGAAAAAGGGCAATCAAGCGCGGGCCTTGAGCGTTCCCAAGAACGCGGCCTTTTCTTCGAATGTTTGGAATGAACCGTGTCCGAATTTCGATGAGGTATCGATGAACTTGAGGGTAACCTTCTCCAAGTCACGACGGGAGGTGTGGGTCATGAGAGACTTGCGGAGGGTGATAACACGCTTCTTGGTTCCTGGGACGCATCCCTTCAAAATGAGGAAGTCGTTCTTGACAACACCATAGTGAGGGAAGCCACCCATAGGGGTAATGGCCTTCTTGGTGATATCGGATTCGGTCGAAGCGTTAGCCTCATCGGATCCGGAACCAATACGGTAGACCTTCTTGTTGAGCTCGGTACGGTGATGGTAACCGTCTTTGTGAAGATTAAGGCGCTCAGTTGGCTTGCCGTAAAGTGCAAGATAAATAATGCTTACTTTGACCAGCACGGGCAACCGAGAACATGACCTTGGAAGGATGCCATGCTCCAATACAACCGACCTTGCGGAGACCCTTGTGAGTCTTGCGAGGGAGCTTCTTGGTTCCCCAACGGTGAGTAACACCCTCGAATCCGTGACCCTTGGTGACGGCAATGACATCAATGTTCTCATCCTGCTCGAACACTGAGGAAACCTCAACGGGCTTCTCGAAAAGTCCCTGGGCGAACTCAACCTTGTCGGCAATGGAACCACCGTTAAGTTGAATTTCCATCAAGTGAGCCTTCTTCTGTTGAAGACCGGTCTTCCTGATCTGAGTGTGGGCGAGAACACGGACGACAGTGCAGTATTTGCGGATGCGCTCTAGTTCACGAGCGACGCTCTTGCCATTGTCTTCAGCGTGCTTCTTAGCATAGCGGGTAAAGGCCTTCTTCTTGGAGCGGTACCAGTTCTTGTAGAAGCGACGCTTGACCTCATCGGAAAGATGCGAAGCCCAAACAGTGGTGAGTGTGCGCAAGCCACGGGGAGTCTCGACGTATCCAACGGCACCAACAACGATCATGGGGGGTGTCTCAATGACGGTGACAGCCTCAACAACCTCACGCTTGTGCATCTCTGTGACGGAACATCAGAATCGCGATAAATGGTTTGAAATACACAACTACGCACTAGATCCAGGTCGGTCAAGGTCACGAACAACATGGGTCATACCAGCCTTGTATCCCATCATGGCAGTCAAGTGGACTGGCTTCTTGGGGTCATCCTTAATTGGGAAATTAAAGGTCAATCCTCCTGGCAAATTGCGACAAGTAAACTCGACACACCTTGGGGAAGGACTTAACCTTACCGCGGTGACGGGCGGCACGCTTTCTTGGGAGGAAACCCAAAGATCCGTGACGGGGAGCTTCGAACTGACGATACAAAATCAACACAAGATTCCAATCCTATCGCAAATATCCAAACGAACCTTACGGTGACTAGTAGGCAATATTTATTGAGCATCACGACAAGGACATGTAAAATACAGCTACTGACCTCATCTTGCGGGAATCTTGAGGGGGACGGGGATGTTGGTGAGCGACCTAATTTTCCACCACAGCCGCCGTCCAATCTCGGCATTTCCCGATATTGTGGCTGATGGTACTGTACAGTGACTTCTCACGGCCTGATATGGCAGTCTTACTACCTGAAATGGATATTCGATATCTTCGTTGCCGTTCGAATATCTATCCTTTTTAGTGTGCCTGAAGTAATATTGATAGTTTATCTACGTTAGAATCATGTCCCGGTCTTTGGAAAACAACAATTCCACTGGCGATGACCCTTGTAACCAAACTCTGGAAACTGGCTACTGCACGTCGAGATACAAATTTTGGGGTATGTTATAACTCACACCAGACGATGAAAGATTATACAAATGGGATATTTCCTTTGTCAGCTAGACCCTTTGATGCAGAAATGCTTGCCAGCTATCAGGGATTTCTCGCCACGCTAGAGGAACCAACGGCGGAACAACTGCAGATCAAACAGATGCTTGTCCTAGAAAACCAGGTCGCGCAGCTTGAAGACAAAACGAGGATGTTATTGGAAAAAGGCCTCAAGCGGGAAGATGAAATTTCACGGATGAACGCCACCACAGAAGCTCGCTTTCATGCCCTAGAAGGTCGTGTTGCAGAAATGCAACCCCGAGTTCTTTTGCTCGAAGCAAGTTTGGCGAGCGCTGGGATCCAGAAGAGACAGAGAGCGTGAGGAACGAGGAATGATGATTATGTCCCAGGAAAATATCCAAATATGGAGCCTACGGATAGCCGACGTACTGGAGGTCGATTCTTATTTTTCAGCGTGCGGTTCACAGCTCGCGATGTATGATGTGCACCCACACAATTCATACAAATGATGAGAACAGGCTTTGACGATTTGTACCAAGGTAGTTTGAGCAACGGTTACCGACAAAAAATCAAATCAATACTGTGGGCAAAATAGCTTTTCCAAAACAGGAGTAATTTCCGAATTAAGCCAGAACCTCTTTATCAAATTGACCATGTCCGCTGAACACAATCCCAATGAAGTGCCTGTCGCGCTTCCTTCTGCACCTCTTATTTCATTAGCGCCTAATCTTGTTCTCCAACCACCGCTTTCCCGACGAGGTACAGGCCCTGGTGTCGTCCTCTTCCTCCCTGACAACGTTGAGCTGAGCGACGCTGCGACCAAACCACTCGATCCAGAGCCTGTGCTTAAATGGGCAGAAGAAGGCTTTGCGGTCGTTGGAATTACAGCTGCCACAAACCTCTCCATTGACCAAGATCTCAAGCAGGCAGTAGATGCGTTGGTAGCTTTGAAAGAGGTTGATGTCAAGGACAAGATAGGGGTTATAGGTCAGTCTGATTTAGATATCACCTACCACTCTCTCATAGGCTCATCTGCTTTTTCATATAGTTTATGATCCCAAGTTGGTTTATTCCATTTCGGATGTTCTCTCCGCCGATTTTAGGATTACAGCGTTTATCGGATATGGCTCGTTCCCATCACCTGCGTGCACAATACCCATTCTTCTGCACCTCACTGCGAATGCCCCACGGCCCCGTAATCCACCTTCAGACGTGACTACCCAGCATACTTATAATACAACATCTACAACATTTGTGCTGCCTCAATCGGCTAAGTATGATCCTGGCCTTGCGACCCTTGCTCATAGCCGTTCATTGGTGTTCCTCAAGAAACACCTCGGAGGGCCATTTTTTGATCTTGAGGCTATCTGGGATGAGCATTGCTACTTTGAATTTCAAGAAAGGAGTGTGGAAAAGACGATGGGTACGATGGTTGTAAGTATCATTAAGCCCCATCACTACCTTGACGACGCTCATAATTCTACAGGCGGAACCATACGTGAACCATATTCCAACTGTAAAATTCATTTTTCTTGTTTGTTCTACACGCATTCACTTATAGATTATCTAGATGACCGGCGGAATTGGAAGAAAAGCGTTGACCGAGTTCTACAGAGATCATTTTATTTTCTCGTATGTCTTCAAATGCCATCGTTTAACCCCGAGTATGTTTGTCAACTACGACCCCAGAAATCCGGAAGATGCAAATTTGCAAGTCGTTTCCCGTACAGTTGGCCCGGATCGTGTCATTGGTCTGTTATTCAACAGCCATGTAAACAAAACGGAATGCAGACTGATTTGTATTTCAGATGAATTTGTATATCAGATTACTCATACCCGCACCGTCGACTGGCTACTTCCAGGTGTACCAGCGACTGGAAAGAAACTCGCCATCCCTATGATAGCAGTCGTAAATATTCGGGGCGATCGCTTATACAATGGTGACGCCTTTCGTATTATTGATAAACTAAGATAGGATCTGACCTTCTCATTATCAGAACATATTTGGTGGGACCAAGCTACTGCCTTGAAGCAGGCCGGAGTCCTGCCTTCACATGTCCCTTTTACTAGCCTAGAAGCAGCCACGGGCGAAGGTTCTAAACTTCTCAGATTACCTGTAGCTGGCGTTGAGAGCGCTCACATGCTCATTGACGAGTCGAAAGGGACCAGCAATGAGATGTTTGGGCCTGACTGGGGAATCTCCAGCGCTTAGGGGAAATGAAAGCTTGATACACCTGAACGATACTGTATTGAAGAAGAATCCAACAGGAAGCTCGAGCACATCGGGTGTTATTTAAATGATATAGCTGACTTATTTATGTATTTATTTAATTGGATTCATTATTGATCCTTTGCGAATGTCTTCAATATCAGCAAGTTCCCTCGCGTTCCATTCCTGGAGAGCGACAATATCACCTCCCAGATTCATGATGTCAACTGAAAAAAAAAATGAGAAGGATACCAGTTAAGATAGTGATAAAGGATAAAGACATACACCCTTGCTTGAATCTCCGCCGAACTTGGTCTGACGACAAACAGAACATGCCAGCGTATTTTCCGGCTGCGTGAGCTGCTGCTAGGATTCGCTTTATGGCTGTTTGCACTTCAGGGATAGACTCGTGCTCTAGTGCGGGATATCCCATTGACGATGCAAGGTCATTCGGGCTTAAATCATATATACTGAGCACGCATTTCTCGTAAGCATATACAAGGACTGACCCAATAAACAACATATCTAGATTATATGAGGTGTTAAATATCTCGGATTGAAGATTCAGAAAATACTCACCAATTCCTTCGACTTTTGCAATTTCTTCACAGTTCTCAAGTCCACCAGCAGTTTCTATCTGAGCCGCCACAAAGGTATTGCGATTTGCTGTCCGTATATATTCTGCTAAAGTTTGTCGAAAAACTGCTGGGGCGAAAGGAGATCCGACCCCCCGAGTACCAGATACTTGTCCAGACAATTCACCAGATTTACCGGGAACAACCTTGGTAGCAGCAGGAAATTTAGAAAATGAAACTAGCGCACGCGCTTCCTCGACCGTAGAAAGATTTGGACACAGGATACCATGAGCTGCAAGGGATGCACGATATATCAAAACGTGGTTTAACTTGCATTCAAAATGTTGTCAACAAACCACCCGAATCCAAGGCACGCTTGACGTGAATATTATCCGGTCCTGGAATGCGAACGAGTGGAGACACACCCTCCGCTGCGACAGCCCCTACTGCGGCATGCATCGCTGCGTCATCGATATTTCCGTGTTCGCAGTCGATGAGAATAAACTAGTTTCAGGCGATATCCAAACATGAAAGGGTCAACAAACGTAGAAGGAGAAATGTGAAAAGTCCCTTACATCGTATCCCATCTGAGCCAAGGAACGAGCCAGTGATGCACCAGGAAACATCATCCAAAATCCTGCGTGAGGAAAGTCTGGTTATTGAGGCTTTGAATAACCCAACCAGTGCATGAGTCTAACCGAGTACGGGTGTCCCTTTCTTGCGAGCGTTTGCCATGACCCGTGGAAGGCCCAACAGCTGCTCATCTTCGTCCAGGAACGATCCTTTCACATCTTCAATCACGCTGAATGAGGGATCTCGATTCGCCAGTAAGGAAGTACCACTCTCTGTACCATTCGTATTGCGGTTTCCGGAGAAGCTTGGAATGAATTGAGAGAACCTCTGCATCATCAGACATCAAGCACGATCAAGCCAGCAAGATAAGAGTACAGAAGTAAGGGTAGAGCTGCATCGAGATGGTTAGGCAACATTTTACCCACTCGGAAGATAACCAGGGAAGTACGAAAGTATGACAAGCCATGAGTACGTGATAATCCCGGGTAAGCCGGCGCGGGAAAAATAAGAGCAATACAGATACATATATTCAAAAGAATATACAAAATGCGAGGAGGAACAAAAAGATGGATGCGAAAAAGGGTGAATTTTCAGGACATTATGACATCCTGATCAGCGTCCACCCGAGGTGCACCTCTAACAACGGAATTGACCAGCTCTCTCCTGATTTCTGCGCTGATTTGTGGATGTGGCGTAGCGCGGATAACGTCCAACAGGGCATCCTTTTGGTCAGGAGTCAAATCCGAGGCATATCTGGGTGGGAACGATTCGTTAGTTTCATAAAATGGATGGTGAAAATAATCGGTATACCTCTGAGCAAATACCAGCAGACTTTGATGCCATAGGACAGGTAGCTTGTCAGCGTCCCCTCTTGTCTTGGCTTTATAGGAGTTAGACAAGCGGATGAAGTGGAAAACAATGGCATCAACGACTTTGTAAGGAAGCTCATACTTCTTGTCAAGTAAGACGCGTATAAATAACGAATTAGGACCTATTTTGCATTGAGCCATCGGCAGAATATTCAAGTAGATGCAACTCAGGCAAACCTGTATAATCCATTTCTGCTATTCGCAGAAGTGCCGCTGAGGCATGTAGCACGGGAACTTTGGTTCGTGCAAGGATTGAAGCTACAATCGTGGCCTCTTTTAATGTACACCCTTGCTATAAGGCGGTTAGCATTTGACACTTTGTGTGATTTCCGAACCTACGTCGAGTAGTGGGAAGATGAAACCCTTGAAGAATGCACCAGGCTTGTACATGGATTTCTTCAGCGCACCGTAGTAGTGCACATTCATTTTTTTGTTTTCCCGGATATCCTCCCTCACGGCATCTAATAGAACAACGCTGAGGAACAGTTGTGCTTGTGCAGGCTTCATATTGGAGATGAAAATTTTGGTGGCTGCATAGCAAGCATGGGGAGACCAGTTTTCCGGATGGGTAAGAGCCAACATCCGGGCCCATGCTGGGAGGGAGGGTATAACCTTGAAGAGTTTTGGAAGAGGTCCGGATTTATAATTTTTTAGCAGCATGCCGATTCTAAAGCAGCGGTATAATTAGTCTAAAAGGATTACAGGTCAAAACGAGGGTCTTACTTTGTATACGCTTCAACAACAGTTGGGTTGAGTCCAGCAGCCGGATCTGGTGCTTCTCTATCTGAGAGGAAACGATAAGAACCATTTCCTAGGGAATAAGACGGACGCATGTACCCTGATGCACCTTCTGAATAGTAGCCGTAGATGTCACTTCTCCGCTGTCCAGTTTTGCAAAAATGAGGTCGGCCAGTGTTTTACGCTCTCCTGCATTTGCTGGATGAAGTGTATCAAGTGCTTCCATGTCTCCTGCATCTATTTCCTGCCTCGAGATTCCATGAAGCGGGCTCCTGTGAGGAATAAAGTCGAACTCACATATTCCTCCTCAATCTCTTCTCCGGTATTGTCAAAATTATCGTCGTCCTCATCCTCCTCGAACGTGGTGGTCATCCTAGGCCTCGACAAGTTAACCTGTCGGTCATCTTCCAGCTCTTCCTCGGCGACATCGGGGTCTTCTGGCATTTCCAACTCATCTTGTTGATCTCGGGCCAGTTCGAAAATGCGACGAGATGTTTTGGAATCTAATATGACCTGATAATACAGTCAACAACAAAAGCATTGATAAATTATATATACTGACCTCGGAAGAGTCCTCATCAACGCTCGAGGTCTTTCTCGACTTTTTTCGCTTTCCAGGCTGAGAGATGCGGCCATATTTTGACTCAACTTCGTCCTCGTCTAGCTGAACGAGCAAAGGATCATGTCTTGATTTGCCCGATGATTTTGTAGCGCGAGGCATTATTGGATCAGAAAAAGATAACCAACTAGAACGCATTCAAGGAAATTTGGATGATTCGGCTTTTGCCGAGACGAAAATGGTTAGAATGATTTGTTCTCGCTGTGGTTTGATTTCTGTGTCAGGGCAGAATAGGCCGACTATAAAAACAAAGCTTTGTAATTGCCCGCTTGTCTACCTTCCCCCAAAATATTCCTAGCCATGGCCAGCTCACAAGTAAGCACCCTCATCTTTTCTTTCTTCATGCTCTGTCATCCACATGCAAAGGCGCGGTGGGATGACACGCTTTTAGCGCCGTTTCGCGCGTTCTGTCAGACACACGAAAAATTTCTCACTAACCATCTTCGTAGATTCGCACTCTTGATAAAAACGGTGTCGAGATCACCACCGTTGGTTTCAATCGCTTCGGTTTCGATAGCGAGGTTCCCCTTGATGTCCTCCGATCTTTGTATCTCCGTCCTCATTATGCAACTTTGACCGATGGCAAGGCTGTCAATCTCGACGACGAAGAACTCGACGCTCAGCACGCCAAATTCACGAAGGGCCATACTGCGTACCAGTCCAAGTCTATTTACCATCCAGATATAAAATCGATCTCGTATACCACTTTGTCTCGTTTTACCCCTGTCAAACTCCTCTCTCCTTCTGAACGCAAGAGGATTTTGGTCACCGGCGGTGCTGGTTTCGTAGGATCCCATCTCGTCGACAGACTTATGCTTTTAGGTCATGAAGTTACCGTTCTCGATAACTTTTTCACTGGTTCCAAGACGACAGTCAGCCACTGGATTGGCCACCCTAACTTCGAGATGGTGCGACATGATGTCGTTGAACCATTTATGATTGAATGCGATCGTACGTTACATCTACGGAGCTTCATACATACATCGTATATCTAATGACCAAAACACATAGAAATTTATCACCTGGCTTGCCCAGCGTCTCCTCCTCATTACCAATTCAATGCCGTCAAAACCATCAAAACGTCATTCATGGGCACACTTAACATGCTCGGTCTTGCGAAGCGCACCAAAGCTCGTTTCCTCATTAGCAGCACTTCAGGTATGTCCGGCCACGCCCAGTTCGGGCATAAGCTGATGAACTATTCACATTAGAGGTGTACGGTGACCCAGAAGTTCACCCCCAACATGAGGAATAGTGAGCCTAATAATTTCATTACCGATAGCTTGCCGTTGATCAATATCGTGGTAGCTGGGGACATGTCAACCCTATTGGCCCTCGTGCTTGCTACGATGAAGGAAAGCGTGTTGCTGAAACTTTGACCTACGGCTTCCAGCGTCAAGACGGTGTAGATGTCCGTGTCGCGCGTATTTTCAATACCTATGGTCCTCGAAGTATGTCACACTTCTTTACACGCTCTCGCTTAGTGCATATATTAATGTATGGCGACCTCTTCTCTTAGTGAATCCTTACGATGGTCGTGTCGTTTCCAATTTTATCGTCCAGGCTCTCAAGGGTGAAGATATGACTGTCTATGGAGACGGCAAACAAACCCGCTCTTTCCAATACGTCCACGATCTCATCGATGGTTTGATTGCCTTGATGAACTCCGACGAGTCACGCCCAGTCAACATTGGTAATGGAGATGAATTCACCATTGGGGAATTTGCCGAACTTGTTCGTGAGATCGTCGAGAAAGTGCAAGAGGAGGATGGCGACAAACCTGCTCGCCGTGTTCAAATTGTCTACAAGCCCATGCCCACTGACGATCCTCAAATGCGCAGGCCCGACACCACCAGGGCCAAGGAATCATTGAAGTGGCAGCCCAGATGGACTGTCCGCATGGGTCTTCAAGAGATGGTGAGGTACTACAAGGCGAAGATGGCTGAGGGAAATCTCTAAGGGCCTCGTGCATATAGAATTTTTTTAGATCCATCTAAATTCTTCTTAGTCAAAACTCAAAACTGCGTAGATATGCCATATAATATGTTTTACCAAATAATACGGAGATATTAGACTGTCTTGATAATTCTTATTCGGTAAATATTTAAGTTGCTGTATGGTACGAGTGATGACGCGAACGGTATTAAGTACTTAAGTAGTCGTGTACGTAAGGTAGGAAGAGGCGAATCGATGTTTGGGGGATACATACAGTGACAGAACAACAATCTAAAATAGATACAATGAAAAATTCCAGGGTTCTAAGTAGTGTAAGAGATAAATTAAGCAAAAAAGGAAGGAAATAGTAGATTAGAATTACCGCGCCGGCATCCAGTGCGTTGGCGTTGAGATTGCTTATCCTTTTTTAAATAACTTTTGTTTTCGGTTTTTTTATGACAGTTGTGGGACCCGAATAGAAGGTAGTTTTGGTGAAGTGCTGTTCAGTTGGGGAAAGCTGTTCTGGGGTTTCCAAAGCCAACGTCTCGTCATCATCGTCCACATCGTGTACGGCGTGATTAAGTTGACCTAGAAATTCTCACTCATTAAAACGCACCAACTATGCTTTATGACACGACTGAATGTGACTCACTGGTTATCGAATTTCTCCCTTTATCGGCATATGACCAATGGGCCCGCGTTTTACGCAACAACCTAGAAACCGGGTTTCAGTGGAACACATCGAAGTAAAAAGAACATTCGGACCTTCTCCAGTTGTCTTGGGGGTCAGGGGTGAACGCTTGGTCTGCACCATTCTGATAATGCTTAAGAAGTGCTATCTGGCTCTGAACCACGTCTTCGGTTACACAAGAAAATGACATCGAGCACATGCAGTCAAGGGAGGAGGTGTCCAGGCCCGTGATGTCTGATAGTTTATTGAGAGCGAGTCTCATACGTTCGCGTATTGGTATGTTAGGTGGTACGATATCTGAGCGACTAGGTGGAAGACGTGCGAGAAACTTGGCGAAGACGTTATTGACAATGGAGGAGTAGCCAGGCATCACAGAGATCATGGATCTACCACCTGTATAAACATTCGAGCAGCTGAAACAACTAAGCCAACTAGAAAACCCAAACCTTTCACTTCGTAGAGGACAGCACCATCCGCGACGCCTGTAAACAGGGACAACAGACGGTTGGCGTATTTCAGTGGACATAGCTGATTTTTTTCTCCCTGTTACAGGTATCAGCAGGTTGCTTTTAAAGAAAGCCAAAACGCTATTCACGTGTACTATTAGCACTGGCTGCGTTATCATCCCATAAGCGTGTGTGCTCATTGGGGCCCGCTGGAGAACGCGACAAGATGAACATTCCAATCTTAACGAGATATAATTTCACTGGAGACGCACGTTTAAATAAAGACTAGCTGTTTCGGCGACACGTATCCTTTTCCGGGGGGACATCTTGTTCTTCCAGTACACAACGATCTACGAGGTTTGATAAGTATGCTTGGATACCAAGTGAAGCAAAAGGATGGTTCACGTCATCCACCAAATCTGAATCCACTTCCTATAAGAATAAAGTTAATGGCGACTAACTTTAGCGCCAGTAGGAACTACTCACATCCCCAAAAAGAAATTCGACGACCTCGGCTGCAGCCAGCTCGAATGTTTCCAAAGAATCAGCAAAGCACGCGGTGCTTATGAGCTCATCCAACTTTTCGTATGTCTTCTTCAGCCTAGCCGACGATTGGATTATAATTAGTTCTCAGCACATGGGAGGATCTAGCGTGCCAACATACTCGAGCGGTGCAGGCACGTTTACCAATGTGAGGCTGAGGCATGATTCAGGAAACCTATTGAATAAGCCACGATCTTAATTAAATGTTGATCAGCGAGGTGATGGCCAATCCTTCTTACAAGACTGCAAACCGGACGGCACAATATATCGATGTACCCTCTAAACAGAGAATGTGGCTGGGTGGAAGATGGAGTTTCTGATCATCATGAATAACTTAGCTACGGCATGGGTGTTTGCAGATACTGAGCCTAATGACATACCTGAAAGCACAAGGCCAAATCCGCTGCATCTACCCAGCCATCATGGCGACCGTTCGGCCTGCAAGTTGACCTGCCGCTGGTGCGCAGATCAAACGCAATGATATTGTGGTTTTTGCTCAGTCGCGGGTCGCCCAACTGAGCACCAACCCAAGTGACGTCCAGGAATATAGGGTGAAGAATAACGATGCAAGGTTTTTCTGGATCGAAACCGCCGACATTTTGATGCTGTGTGTTTGTGGTGTAGAATATTGAAGCATAGTCATTTTGACTATAGAGGTCGATGAAAGGCATGGTGGGACTTGAACGAACTCCAGGACAGAAAGACTATCAAGGAGGAAACGTAGTCGTCGATGCGGCTATGGTAAGAAAAAGGATCCCATGAATGGCGGTGGTCGTGGTCGTGGTCGGGGAATAGGAAATGGAGACCTATTGTGAAGCAGCAGACAGGGTTCGCTTATGGCGTGTACCTCCACCATTTGGAATATGTCGGCGTGCGTTTCGACTCGCGACAAGTCCTTTTGGCCTAGATTTTCCCATCCCGTCGGTTAACCGCGGCACGGGCTTGACTTGTAGACAATTTCATTAATGACTCGCCGACGGCGTAGGCGCTAGTGTTGCCTTGAGCGTCCTAAACTAGCTTTAAAAGTATCTGTAGGCCTCATTGACCTTCATAAGTTACCCGATAAAAGTGGAGATAATACCATGATGCTTCACTTCGGTAACCGATTGGTACTCCTTCCGATTATTATAAACATATGTGGGTTAGACGCCTCAGTGTGTAAACTAATCCGAACTAGAATATAGACAGGTATTCTAGCCATCGGTGCGTCAAGTTATTTAAATAATAGCTCGAGACTTGTTTATGTTTTGGTCACGGTTCCCAATTAACACGTAATTATAGAACGTCGGTCAGGCCCGCTGAAACAGTCAAACACCATATAATGTTGCAGGTACGCTGTTACAAGGGCAACGACAGGGCACGGCGTTAAGTTAGGCGAATGGCACATAGCAAGTACAATGGGTATTTATAACAGTAATGAGTCAGAAAAACGTGAAAAATCAAGTCCTCTCACAGTTACCCCGTTGAGCTCCGTCTCCATATCCATCTAAGGTCAAGTCGCCGTATGTCCGAGGAGGGAAAACAAAAGCTCTACAACTTGTTGCTGGCGCTTGACAAGCGATCAGGTTATATTTGAGGGATTGAAGAGATATCAAAAATACCTTTCGATCGTCGGAATCACTCGTTAAGAACATCGTCGGTACAGACAATTGGGCCAGCTCCTGTTGCTGTCTCGAAATAAGTCCATCCCATGCAGGAAGGACTCTTTCAAGATCGAACTTGGAGATCTCTTTCTTAAAAGCGTCCGTTATCATCTGTCCAAGCACTATCAGGACCGGCACATGCTTGATATGTCAAGACAGACATTAATTTCATGTTGAGAGACAGAGGACCCGATCATTTTAGCTCTGTGAGAAGGTTAGTGTCTTTCTAGAGACGTTCGGCCGAAGACATACTTAGTTTGAGCAACTTTCACCTTTTCCTGATACTTTGAATAGATGTTTTCTCTTTCTTGATGTAGACGACGTTCAAGGACATCTTGATTTCTTTTCATCTGATTTGGGTTATCCAGTGACATGGAAGAAAAAATAAATTCTCATACCTCCTTGACAGAAGCCACGAAGGAAGGGTCATCGACCAACTCTGAAATTATGGGTAAAGACTGGCGAAATGTTAAGTTTCGTCTGTCTTCGAGGGCCGAGGGTGCAATAGGGTAAGTATTCGACACGGCTGACGGCATTGGTGGACCTGTATCGTAATTGTACCCATGGTAATTGGGAGCAGCGGCTGGATATGGTTCGACAGACACCGTCGAAAATGATTCCAATTGAGAGAGCAAAGAAGCAACAGAGGATCCGCTGATAGATGGCGCGGGAAGCGCATTCACACTTGCTGTGCTGTCCGCGTTAACAGTTCCAAGATTTACCCCCGCATTTCCGGACGTTATTGGTGGTCCCTCTTGAACCTGCGGAACAGACGAATTCGACACAACACTCGACTCAGCATTACGAGCCGCCTCCAACTCTTGCCATGCCGGAGAAGACTTCAACTGCTCTAGTAGAGCTGCAACACCTATTGGGTCCTGTTTTCACAATATTAGTTTTCTTAAGTGATGAGGAGTTATCACGAAAAGCACGTCGATATTCATGAGAGGACGGTCGATTGCAAGATAAGACGAAGATAAAAGTTCTTGTAAAGAGCCATCATTGACCAAGAGACTGAAAAGAGCCAGCCAAGCAGATGCAAACAATTTCATAAAAGAAACCTTGTTGATTAAGATTTTTTTTTTGTAGAGCACACATCTCGTAACTCGTTGATATCTCCTATGAGTTGAGCCGTCTATCGATTAAGTAGAGTGTCAGCACTTCAGAGCTACATAGAAAGACGTTTTTACTATTTCTTTCCTTTGATCAAGCTGGTCCAACGTGCGCAAGCAAACCTCGAACATATCACTTTTGATTTGTACGTGTAGATTTTTGTCCAAATTTCTTCGAGCCTGCTTCCACCAGTGGATATGTCAGAGTACCCCTAGCCAAGATGGGAGACGTATCTGTATTTTCAAATTGGGATCGCCGGCGACTTCAATTTGCGACATAAGGATGCCGGCTACCATAGCCTTGGCTTACTACTGGCAATTGCCTCTTGCTGCGTACGCGTGTATGATTGTATCGCAATTTCGTGACTGATAAATTAAATAAGCTCCTGGAAGACTGAGAATTAAAGATATGCAACATTTCAGTGTTCTATTGCACTCATGCAGTTTTGATCAGTGCGTATTATCGGTGAAAAGAATGTAAATGTGTCGAAAGTGATGTGCAATGAAGACGACGAACAGAAGTCTTATTTTACATGCGAATTTTGCCCGATCCTGAAACCGGAGATCTACATCAGTTATGGAGACCACCGGGAAATTTCTGAGTGACAGTCGTTTTATTTTAACTGTGTCATCTAAACCGAGCTCCAAGGCACAGAAAACGTTGAGTGGTAGTTAACGACGTTTCGCGTGGACCTAGCGACATGCAATTTATGAACTACGCAGTGGCAGAA
>Ga0247779_1000485_pt1 | contig 25129 bp, 27 predicted proteins | sample UWRJL221509R5_FD_179925 | JGI IMG/M metagenome (GOLD analysis project Ga0247779, IMG submission 179925) | Plant litter microbial communities from Arlington Agricultural Research Station in Wisconsin, United States - UWRJ-L221-509R-5 | ecosystem: Environmental > Terrestrial > Plant litter >... | reverse complement strand
GTACGAGGAACTAAGAGCCCTGTTTGAATTTATTTCTATCAGTTTGATATCAGAAACGGCTGAAAGGCATCATGATAAAGCGTATATTGGAGACCATAGTTCTCAAATTTATACAATACATCATCAGTTGTATACCCCTCGACAGATCGTCGAGGCGATGATAGATCGCGCACGTACATCACCTGCTTATCAAAGACCCCTGTCAATTGCGAGGTCATCTTTACCGTTATCTAATTTTTTCAAATAACTCATAATAATCTGCATAAACAGTGCGCTTCCTCTTTATGTTTTGGAGAAGACTGTGCGAGATCTTTAAGGCTGTATTACTCGATATCGGTAATGTTTTGGAAATTACTATGCTTATTACTCCAATCCTGGTATTAGCGAGTTAACTTCTCATCTCCGGCGGTGCTTTATATAGTCATGAATGATGGACGTCCTTATCTACAATCAACATGTACGTTTTGTTAAGGTATTCTTACCAAGAGAGTCGAGTATAGATAAGGTACTTAAACTTGTGCACTAAAGCCGGGTTTACTGAAACCAAATGTCCACCCAATACCCAACTCTACCATCTATCTCTGTTCAGAAGGAATTCATTTCAACAAATGTGAATTCTATGTTTCTTTTCTTGTTCCTTGCGGGTACGTCTGCGCACACTTCCGTCTTTTTTTAATAGTAACGCTGAACCAGTATCCTATGCATAGGTGCTGGCTTCGCACTAACTCTTACTGTGCTTGTGACTTGCGGTGAGCGCGCTGATTATACAGCACCGCCAGCTATTTGAAATTGTAGCACCCCATTACGTACGCCACAGACGCATAGTAGCGGGTTCCCTTGTAGCTTTGTGCATTACAGCTTCGGGGGAAGTGGCCATTCAGTGGTATGGCATGAATCTGGTGTTCTGCAAATTTGCTGCAACGAGGCTGGAACTCTACATATATGGACTATCTGGCCCCAACTTTCCGTATCTCGGGGTACTGAGCCTCTTCTTAACATACTCAATGCAGATCATTGCTGACGGGTTGATGGTAAGGGTAAAAATCATGTATATCATAACTATGACGCTCTGACATCCAGTTTCCAGACATGGCGTTGCTTCCATGCCCGTGGCGGTTCATTGGTTCGAATCTTGCCAGTAGTATTTCTTTTTATCGGAGAGATAGGTATGTCCAATTCAGGTACCTATGCACAAAGATTGTTGAACAATGAACAATGTCACAAGCCTTGGGCATTGCCGTTATTATCTTCAACGCTGTCATAACTCTGATTCCAGGACGCTTAACTACTAAAACGGGAAATGAGTTCGACGTCATGCAGGGTAGTTATTACTGCCTTACTGCACTCACAAACTCAGTCGCAACACTCATGATTGGCCGTCAAATTTACTCTTCTACACGAGATAATAACCGGGCCAGGCAGAGGTATCGCCATATAGTCGAGATAGCCCTTCAGTCGTCGGCTATGTATTCCGTCACAATGCTTGCTACGGCTATTATTAACATTGTCGGCGGCTTAAGCGTAAACTTCGCAACTGCCGAAGGTCATAATCTATTCATCGTCTCCAATTATCTCTCATCGATCAACATATTTACTACTGTACGTGACCAGGTTTTTGTGAAGAAGATATAATATTTCTCTAGTAACCTTTTATAATTTTGTCTCAGATTGCCGCACCGACTATCATGGTTGCACGCTTAGCTGCTTACAAGGAAAAGAAAGAAATCATGGTCTCAACAGATATTGATATGCCCGACAATGACACTGAGTTGATGCTCATCATGGAAGATCAACAAACATTACACAAAAGGGAGGGAGAGACGATCACTGAACAGAAGATTCTTTAGTTGCACATATCAACGGTTTCCGATATAGAACTTTGTATACATTCATAAGTGTAGATATACAGACGTTTATCCTACCTGAGTACCGATTTGAGCACTTCTGAGTTATACCACAGGCTCGACTATCTATGTAGTCTAATCTCAGCTCGGCATCCTTAGCATATGAGACAAAAACCATAAGTGGAAAATCAATGAAAAATGTGCACAGGGCATCATATGGTAGGTGTAAGACAACATTCCAATATCAACCACCTTATATATTGATGCAGGGACCTTTTGATTAACCGATAGCTGCAACTACGCAGTGCCCTACGTACACTGTCCACGCGCTTTGAACGGTTGACCAGCTAGTATCATGCAACCATCTGCTCGTCGACATTCGTTGTAAATATGTAATCATTCTTCTCCGTTGGAGATCGATACTGTTCTTGAATTTGGTTTGTACGAATGTAAATTTGTTCACAGAATATTCTGGCCATTTCAAATACACTGTTATGATGATAAACCGCATTTTAAAAGAGAACCGTACAACCGAAAAATACACCTGATGGAGATTCCAGATCACTGTTTAACAATCAAACTCTCCCATACCCTCCTTGTTCCAAAAAGACACTCGTATGCTTCACAATCTTCTCGAGTCCCTCAAGCCATTTCGCCAGCTCAACATTCAGCTTTTCTATTGATCCTCCCTGTGAAATTCGCGAGAGAAAATCATCCCGGCGTGGCACTGCTCTAATTGCCACCTGGTCGCAGAGCATGAATAGTCATAGAGCTCGATACGATATTATTAACTTACAGAGACAACAGAACGAATAACGAAGTTATGATGATGCTTCAAAACCTCGTCATAAGATCGTTTGAAGCAGACATGTAGCTCGGAGCTGGTATCAGCTTGCATATTCTGAAGGGCCTTGCACGTAAACGCAAGACCTCTGGTCGTGCGTACGCGCGCGTGTTAGCATGAATATATTAAATGCAGTGCGCATATAGGTAATTGAGAAACACGGACCTCACAAGACGGACAAGACAAGGAGTAGCGTGTTTGTGATGATCGTCCCTTTCAGATCGTACCAGACTTTCAAGGGTAGTACATTGATCTGTTATGGATTCATAACGACCTCGCACACCCTAAAAGAATATATATATAAAGAGAACGGTTAGCGCATGCCATTCCGCATGGGAAGATATGGTCACCCCTATATTTCCTCTAATGTCAGCTTGAACAAAGCCGAAAACACCAGAGCCTAGCAGATCTATGCAAAGCATTGGCAGTAGAATTCAAAATTAAATTCTAGAAATTAAATTGAGACGCGAATTCAGGCTCACCGAACATTTGAACGAGACCATCGGATGCTTCGAGGAATGACGCAGTTTCAACGCCATCGTCCGTAAACGGAACGTCGGCAAATGACTGGGAAGAAACCAGAATGTCTTAGCTGCACCATACTCTGCGACAATAGGGGATAAATAACCGAGGACTAACCTTTACTGTCTCGAAATATGGCGCCATGTAAATGATGAAAGAGAGGACTGAGAGGAATCGAGGAGACAGGGCTGACCGATGAATGATATCGCGTCCTGACACGTTTAATCCACGATGTTGATGTGCTACAGAAAGCTCCAATGTTCGGATGCAATGTTCTGCATTCACGAATGCACGTTTCACTGAGAGCAATGTTGATAAGATAAATTTTCAATCGATCGCAACTTATGTCAACTGTAGTCACATGACTCGCCGACTAGATTTAATGCGGAGTTCCAACTTCTGAAGCTGCAATAAGTTGCTGAGGACGCAGAATTAATAAGTTTTGCTTTTTCATACGTTCTGCCGCAGTATTTAGATAGTTTATTAAATTAATTGCAACTTGTTTCCCGGTCTACCTGGAACTTAATGTTGAACATACCAGGTAGCCGATGGATGATTCACATTCTTTCCGAAGCCTTCAAGGGGATACTGTCAAAGCATTGCCCACCAGAGACCGAAATTTAGCTTTTTACTCGTCCCTTGTTTATAAATAGAGTATCCCTCTTGTCCCCTGGAATTCACAAAATATGGATGGATGTGTATGGACTGCAGCCGGAGGGATAAGCTAAGTAACACGTCCTTAATATCAACAGTCCACTGCATCTCCCTATCTGCATGTGCTCATACTTCAATCCTACTGTCGTGCCCCACTTCTTCAATTCCCAATGTGGCATTTAATGCTGGTGGAGTGGCCACAACATCCCTGTGTACTGTATCCTGAAGATCGGACATTATGTTTGTCGTAAGGTCCCTATTTGCTTTGTCTTTTTCAATGATCAGACGGGCAGTCATCAAGGTGGGCGCAAATGCCTAACAGACGTGTCAAAATATCTCGGAAATTGCAGGTTTTAGATGACATACAGTCATGATAGTAAGTGCCACCGTTATATAGTCTTCCGCAATAATCATTCCCGATCCAACCAATTGGAGATTGCCATTATTTAGAAATCCAATGGTTGCTTGAGCGAGAAGGGAAATTGAGTATAAAGCGGATGAATGAATAATTATTCGAATGATGTATTCATATCGTCGCTGAGCCTGAGTATTACTGATGGTTGCAAAGTAGATTTGAGTGCCTATTATCAGTGTTGATGTTACACTTGTTGCTGCTGTTACACAGGAAGCAGTCGCTGTCAATATGTTGCTCTGGCGCCCTCTGAATGCGGTTTCAAACTTGGGCTGAAATGAAGTCATGGCTCTCATCCCTATAACTGCAATGTTTAGCACTATAAGGCGTAGATCAGCTAATATTATAGACTGGATTATGCAAAGACTGCGCTCACATATTTCAGAGATAAACAGTGAGAGCAGAGTGACCTTCAAAAATCTGCGCTGATTGAGGACGTACCAGCTACGCCAAACCTATGTAGATAACAAATTATTGCAGCATGATGTTATGAAGTTTATGCTTACCATGAGGGCATCTGCAAGGATTTGACCTATTTCCTGAAAGAATGATGGCAGAAATGCATCTACAGGAGAAGTGCTAATGGTGACGCTGTTATAAAAAATATCGAATCGATTGCTGGATTGTCCAACGATGGAGTGGTATATGAAGTGCCACTCTGATACAAACAGTCCAACAATAGTGATACACAGCGCTGTTAAGACACCAGTAACGATCCATTGATGCCTGGACTGGGATCTCTGTGCTATATGTCGGTTAACATACTAATCTCGTACAATATGCTGTGAGCCTCACCGCATGAAATCCAAAGTGTGAAAATAAAAAAACCAAAATATGCGCCTATATGTAAATAATATTCGAGTTTGTAAACGATACCTGGATGTGTCGCGCTATGACCTACCGGCAAGAAATTGTAATGTAAGGCTGGAACTTATGTTGCCGCTAATGATAGACTTTTGGAACGGTATAGAAGGAACGAAGGGGCTTTGGGCGGACATCTTTCGGTGCTCAATCGTAGGAAAACATTCATGTCTTTATGTATTACCACGACATAGCCTCAAACACCGCTTGAGATCAGATCGGCAGATATCCGGCAGTGATTATACTTTTCGTAGCATCTCTGTTACTTAGCAAAGTATTGTGTTGATGCTTTTACTTATGTTTAGTCTGATATCAGAGTGAAACAATGCTAACGTGCTATCCGATCTATTTTTCCTCCTCCCTGACAATTTTACCTGCCGTTGCCAAACAAAATAGGGTCTGTCAAGACCCTACCGCATCCCTCTGTGAACTGTCTTACACATAGCACGATAAGGATTACCAGCCAAGGTGTTTACTTATCCATGATAAGTGTAAATCAATACCTTTTAGTCTGGAATATTGCTTTATGTTCGTAGATATATATATTACCTCACCGAGGGGCATAGAGTAAAGAAAAATATCACCCTGATGCGATAGTCTTCTTGATTTTGTTTCCGTCCATTTGATCAGAGGGCCCCCACTCCGGTATGTTTTAACACGTCACAAATGTTACGGTGATTCTATCCTAATCTAAACTTCCATGCATTAGCGCTGTCCGCTGCAACAGTGCTTAAGTCAATCTATTCCCACGATTGAATGACTGGTGAATATTGAATCTCGAGTACGCCACCAACTGTCTGGAGGCAACACGAGTATTAATTGAACATAGAAGAAGCGCACGTCTTGACAGATGCTCCAAAACGGCACCGAGCATCATCGATCATCTATCATTCTAGATATCGAGAAGAGCTATCAAAATCTCAGACTGTGAAAGTTCGGGTGGATATATTTTGCAGAGGTTTCCTATCCATAAGTGATCCAAACTAATAGTACAAAGATCGCATCTCGTCATGCTGGCTATTAGTTATCTCTAGAGATACACGTTATAAGTATAGATAAGATTGTTCATGTTTCGAAATATTTATCATTTCAATACTCTTACTACCATACATAAAACCACTTTGAAATGGAAAGGTATGAGCTGACAGAATAAGATGTATTTTTATTTATGCTATGCTACTGTTCAAGTAAAATGATAATCGCAAGAAATAAAATGCGTCAGGCCTACTATGCCAACCATAAAATCGGTTTGCGAATGAAATCAAACAACCTCCACGAGTAGCGCCAAGACTTGCATAGGGTTAGAGTGACTTTCATGATCGTCTTTTTAGATCAGCGTGATGGTTACGTGTACTTTTCGAGTCAAAACAGCGACGCGTATTCGTATCACAAGATGATTATATACCATGTATACCATGTATACTTTGGGAACATGCACAGGAGGTTTAGAGGTTACAAAAAAACTGACGGGTCATTCAACTAAGCACAGGCGTTAGCTTCGACTTCAATCAAAACCCCATCATGATACGTGCATATCCTCAACTTTGCTGTCATATGCGTTAAAAAGAAACCTGGCAATGACGCAGGAGCGGATTCAGATCAGTTATTGAGGAATATACTAGATCTCGGAGCAAGAAAATACTCACCATTAAAGGACTTCCGCGCCAGTGGCTGTAGCTTGCATTGAATGGTCCCACAAGGCCTTTCCTGCACCTTCGGCTGTGGGGAACTTGGTCATTCCTATATCATCACCCTTCTTGTCCCGACGATGCATCCCATTCTTCGCGCTGAGCAGAGGATAAAGCATGTATTGGGCACATTCATCCTTTGGAGTCGTGATAAGCCAGAGAATAGGACGAAGTGGGATGACAAGAATCTGGGTAATAAGACGTTGGTTACTAATCGTTCCCGTGAAGACGGGACCCGGATAGATGTGGGTGAAGGCGATATCTGGTTCGCGAGAGGCCAATTCCTATTTCAAAAAGTGTCAGGACGAAGGCGAAAGGAACAGTAGGATGGACGCACGGCAACCATCAAATCATTATAAGCTGTACTCTGCTCCATCGCCTTCATAGCCTTGTACGTCTTCTTCAGACCCAAATCGTCTAGGTCAATTTCGGGGCCCAGTCCTGCTCCTAAAACCGTCACAACACCTGCATGTTCTCCCAGCTCCCTTGCCTTTCTTAAGAGAGGCAGCAATTCGTACGTCAACTTCCACCTGGAGTAATACCGCAACGCGAGCTTGACATCAATCCCTTCTTCCGTTTCTTCCCTGCCACCAAATCCTACAACGGCAGCGCAGTGAACGAGGAAGTTGACCTTAACAAGTCGGATTTTAAGGTTTGCAACCATCTCGTGGATATTTTTCATCAGCGTCAAGTCGCATTTGACGAATTCGTACGTCGAATCGGGCGAAGTTTTTGGAAGCGAGGCGAGGATGGCATTAGCTGCCTGCTGGTTACGACCGACAATGACAACATGGATTCTGCCTTTCAGATGTCGCGCTAGGGCTTCAGCCATGGCTTGCCCGATCCCAGCAGTGCCGCCGGTGACGACCATGACGGGAACATAGGAAGGTTGGTACTTTGCGTTGGCGTTCCTTGCGTCCTGAAGGCTGGGCATGTCGTTAACCAAAAGAGTAGGTTGCCTGAAGATTTCTTAAGTATTTTCCTAGGTGTTATTTATAAGAGTCGAGGTTGATAAATTCTGTCAGGGAGGAACCAATGGTGTGAATGACGGAAAGACTTCCGAGGGTGGGTTTCGGTTGGCGAGCCTATTTCGAAAATCCCACTTACGAAAAGGCTGGACGGTACCGAGGTTATGAGTCATATATAAAAAAGGGCAAGCTGAATTAACGTACCTAATAAGCGAGGCCTTTGTATTGCATGTTGAATGACTGGGTCTCTTTAGAAGTTGAGATCAGTGAAAATGAACACCGCATATTAAGGACCGAGCCAGTAGAAGAAATGAAAAGGACTTTGATGAATCGCGAATCGTGAACTATTTGAACATTGTGAAGTATAGATGAACGTTTGGTTTGAACACAAAACGCCAGCGCGAAACATACAGCACCCGAGACGTGAGAATTTTAGTAAACGTGATCAGATTAGATTAGATGTTGCTGCATTCAACCTGTTCGCCGTAAGTCTTGTACTAGTAACGCGCCCTTGTTCACAACAAATCCTGCGGCGACGTCCACAAAATGCCAATATAGCATATGGCACTTTACATTCAGTATTCACTAGGCTATAGGTGTCAATAATACGCCGCACTCATTTCAAGCATCTGGTTAGACTGAACGGCCGTCAGACCAAAATGGTGATTGTTTTGCGAAACTATATGTATATAAGCACGAACATAGCGTACAAATAAATCATCCAATACATTCTTCTTCAAATTCAACATACACAGCAACTCATTCTCACTCAAACAATGCCTATCACTCAGTTCGGCGCGTACAAGCTCAAGAACAACATCACTTTCCAGTCCGAACAGCTCCAGACATACCTCCGCCTTCTCTCTGCTCAACAAGAGGCAGCATCAGGAAACCCTCTCATGATTTACACCGACGACCGTGACCCAACAGTCTTCTACCTCCTCTCAGGATGGAAGGACACAACCACACATATGAACTGGGCCCTCGACGACGCGAACAAGGATCTTCTCAACAGGGGGATGGAAATGGTGACTGTCGAGCTTGGTGTCCACATCGGATTGGACATCTCCGATATTCCGAGAGACACAGGTGTACTTACGTACATGAAGATTGAGGGGAAGGCATGGGAAGCGCAGGGAGCACCTGGTCAGCTGTGGGTCGGACATGGTCCGGATCTGGAGAAACCCAGGGATATTTACCAGTTCGCCGCATTTGACGCGGTGAAGAGAACCAGCGGGATCCCTGACGAATGCGTTATTATGGATCGTGTTTTGCTTTAATTTTAAATGTAAGATATCTCTCTACCATTTCGTCATTGATTAAAGGCCTGACATCGCGCTCCCCACAGGCAGTACGCAGTTAATCGACCGCTTAATTTCTGACAGCGCATTCAAGAAAGGAAAATTCGATGTTATAGATAGTATTATAGTGAATTACATGCGTATTTTGGCATGTAATAGAAAGATATAGGAAATTTTCCTCGAGATTAATGCCAGAAAGAAATATCACAAGGAGGTATAGGATACAAAATTTAATAAACCATAAGATGAATCATGAGCGAACTTGTACCACAGGTATTATCCTTCGACGGCTCGTACCGGTTCAACGGTACTGTCCCTGGTTACCTCTTCAATTTCATATGTAAGGGGTTGGTCTGGGGCCATCACCGAGGGACTGAACACCGCATCTCGTGGCTCAGATGACATGTTGGTGGAGAAATCCTCGTCCTCCTTGCCTTTCGATAGCTCCAACCGAGCCACCATTAGTGTAGGTGCGAACGCCTTGAGGAATTACCAGATAGAATCAGAAATTCGTGAAACATCGAAAATATATAAAACATACCGTTGAAATAAAAGAAATGGTAGCTGTGTAAGCACTTGCACCATAGCTTCTAGAGTTCAACCCACTGGGACTTTCATTATCAACTAAGTCGGCGACGGCAGCCAGAAATATACAAAGAGAGTATAAAGCAGATGATTGGACGATTATTTCGACAATATGCTTATATCTCCTGCGAGCCCGATGATTCATGGCCGTCGAAGAATAAATCCTGGCCCCGATCACGAATGTTGCGAGTACACTTGTTGCCACCGTCACGCACATGCCGCTACCCTGCACAGCATTATATTGGTGCCCAAATTCAATAGTTTCGTCGGCGAGGACAAGGTTAGATAGGCCGGCCATTACAATGCTTGTAGTCATCAGCACTATTGCAAGATATTAGTCCATAATTTAAATGCTATGGAAACCCTTACTTGCCTACTTCGACAATGTAAAGCGAGATGAGTACTAGCTTGAGGGATCTTCGCCCAGATAATATATAATAGCAACGCCAAATCTGATAATATAGTGAGTCACTTATTCTCTGCTAATAAGAGTAGCTTCTTACATACCAAAAGCGCATCAGCAAGTATTTGACCCAATCCCTGCATCAATACACCCAATGTGATCACAATGGGGGTGCCCTCTACGCTTAGAAAGAAGGTATCCAGTCTACTCCCCATTTCTCTCAGGAAACATACATATATGTATTGCCATTCGATAATAACCTGTGCGAGAGTGGTGGCAAATAGTGCTGTAAGAATGGTAGTAACAGCATATTTATGTGATGGGGATGTGAATGCTGAAGTATAGTTAATATCACAATTTTGTTGGATATTTAAGCGCCGTACCATAAATCCGAAGTGTAAGCGCGTAAAAGCCGATGTATCCACCTAAATCACAATTAATCAAGGCTATCGAGGTGATTAATGATAATTACCGCAAAGAAACAAAAACAGAAGAGTAGAGTTAAGATTTGCGCTAATGATAGATTTCTGAAGGGAGATGGGATACACGGAATCAATTTGGGACGACATGCTGGGTAGTAGTGATAGATATTCGGACGGCCTCATAAGCTATTTGCACCCTTTTATTACACTTCGTAATGTTATACATAGCACAGAGAACATGTTCTCGGTGTCGGGTAGGTATTCCAAACTGTTTGTGCATGTTTAACATTTAATGCTTGGCTCCAATACAATCACCTCCGAATCATGGAACCGTTGGAGTCGTAAACTTCTATCTTTTCTCTCTATGATAGGGGCAAGATTTGAAGGATTTTAATGAACTTTATTTAGGTTAGTGGCTTTGACTGACCATGATGCAGTTTAAATAACGTGCTGAATCCTTGGTGCTATTTTCTCTTTTGTACTTGGGTGTATCAAGATTACTATAAATAAGAACTAAGTACTACGATTTTGGAGTGGATTCCGAATGTTAAAAATTCAAATTTAAATTTAGTATATAAAAATATCTGTCTCATTTTTAACGTATTTTAGGCCCACTTGATTGCGGAGTCGCCAATGTTCTTGAAGAAATACAGTGCGCACATATCCTTTTCAACAAAAACGAAGGCTCAGAAAGCCAGAAAGATTGTGGGATACTACCATCCGCTATCTGTCCTTATTATATCGAGCCACTTAAACAGAATACCGAACATCCAACTTCCCATCCGAAGATATCTGCAACCATTTGATTCTCGTTCGAAGGCTAAAGCGCTAAGGCTCCAATATTCCGCTCTATGCCTAATGTCATCGTAACCTTCCACATTATGGAAGCCTAAAGAGTCGATTACAGAAGAATGTCGGTGGTATTATAACCACGACTTGTGAGTGCCCGTAAAAGGCACTGTCTTCAGGATATTCACCTAATTGTGCCACTCTGCAGGCTTCTTAAAAAGAAATTTATCTTGCTTGCGGTCCACTTTGAGCGCAGACGTGTGGTTAACAAGAGACCGTGTCGTAATTAATCCGTCTACTTCTACCTAGGATGTATTTTTCTCTTTCTCTGATCTCAACATAGCTCATCCCATTGGCTGTGCCTTTCCCGTTCGTCGTATCCTTTCTGATTAATCGAGAAGTCCACGCGGAAGCTGGAAGCCAGCATAGACACAATATTATTGGACAAACAAACTTTGATTTTCAAACTCTAGTCAGAAGCCGCCAATATGTCAAGCATAGCACGTTCGTTAGTTCTGATGGAATATTCCAGGCTCACAGCACCTGCGTGCCGCCCTTTGCCCGTAGATATTTTCACTGCTACCAGGAATAGTTCCCCACTCTCACGTACAAATTTGGCGCTTCTTCCATACTTAAACCTATCGCTGGGCTCTAAAACATAATCCACCTTGTACCATCTCCGATGGAACTGCGTTGTCTGCTGCGAATGTTTCCGTGAAATGAAAGATTATGATTACTCACCCTGATATTCACTCTCCCTTCAAGTACGCTAGAAAAATATGTGATTGGATGATTAATGAGACTCGAGTACCCCATCAACCATCTGAAGGGAATGACCCTGAAGGAGGATTACTTGCGTTACGCAATTGATTCTCTAAATAAAGCGCGTCTCTTGACAGATACTCCAAAAGGCGCCGATAATCAAGCAAGACGTCTGAAAGAGCTATCAAAAATAAAAGAAGCCATACGAGAGCTTTTTGTGGTATGGAACTAGCGCCTCCAAAAAGTGAGGGTACTAGAGACTCGGAGTAGCACACAAAGAAAGACCTACAGAAAGCAGCAAAATATCTAATTGGATCAAAAAAGACACAACTTATTCAAGGAGGTAAAAAGGAATTTATAGCATGTTTATCAACATGAACCTCAGGAACAGGAGTCGCTAGTATCAAACCGAAGTTGATGAGTCAAGAAGATTCGTGTTGGAGTATAATTGATATCAGCGTTGTGGAATCTGCCACTTCCGAAAGGCTACGAGAACGTCAAACGAAATAGAACTCATCAGAAAGGCAAATAATGTCGAACAATCTTAATGGGCTACAGGGGATCAGGACACATCAGACACAGGAGTCGTCAGAACAAAAAGGTTAATAAATTAGCTTCGACGAATGTTGGTGACCACGGTTGCTGTTCGTGGTGGAGAATCAGTGAATGGTGATGGTAGTGAGGATGCGGAAGAACACGTACATATCAAGCGTTTAACAAAGTCAGCATGTAATTCCATCAACTCGGTGATGAGAACTCAGGCCTCAGGGGCAGAGAAAGGTGAACACACCAGGTGACGGAACCTGGCGCGCAGATCTTTGAGGAAGCAATCGGTTTGCGATCTTGAGTAATGCCTGAAAGTAGCATCAGGAATCATGCAAGAGAACATCAGAGAAAACTTCAACAGAAGAACCTCCTAGCGACCTTGATCGAAGTCTGTGCAAGAACGTTCGAGATACCAGGAGCAAGTTGGCAGAGCTCGAAAGATGACAGGACAAGACGCAATTACCTGATTGATTAATTTGGCCGCAGTAGGAGAATATTCAATGTTCGTTGTGATTTGTGCGAGAAACATAAGAGACTGATAATCACGATTTCGTAGAAGGGCGCAATTTCACCGATCTGGACATATCAGAATCTTGTAAGTGAACAGGTTTGGATCCAAGATTCGTCGAGAGAGGGTGAAGCAAGCTCAAAGTGTGAGCTAACCAAAGCCCCATAGAGCGAGGTTAGACTTGTCTCGCTTAAGTCGATGATAAATGGCGGGATGTCGGAGGTTTTAAGGAGAGAACTTACCGGCTGGGTATGAAGGGGCAGAGTGATTATTTAGGCGTTAAAAGACGGTTCTGGAAGGTAGGTGGGGTTCCGGTGGTCGCCAGTCTAGTATGGAGGGGGACAGCAAAAGATTTCGAGGATGAGGCCTAGGCAACGCGAGTCCCCACATTTTGCATCTTCAGTCATCATGGGGAGGAAAATGCGCCTGCGCAGGTATTTCCAATGGGAAGAAGGCGCCCTGGACGCGAGGAATGTTCTTCTCAAATATGAAGGAGATTACAGGAAAATATACCGCCTACCTAGAGTCCGAAGCTCCAATAATTTCTACCAACAATAATCCTTCCCCCCTTCGCCCCCCTTCGCCATGATGCTATGTTCAAAATGAAGCTGTTCCCAGTCCAAGTATTCGAAATATATATTAGTACGAGTTGAATGAGCGAAGACGTGGAATAGTATGCAATTTAAAACCTCCAAATGTCCTCTATGTAGGAACAGTGGTGTTGTTGGCTGTTGTGTTGGTTCGAACGGTCGCGCCGAACATGACGTTAACACGTCATTACTTCAGCCTGCAAATGGGTATTTTAATTGAGAATCATTCATAGTCGGTGAGTCCTTCTCGTATTCGAGACGTAAATTACTTGAGGCTCGAGAAAGTCTGTTTGCTTAGTGGTCTCCCGTAAAGCAGGAAGGAAACCGAACCAAGACGGTCGTACAAAATGATACATTGTCACGGTCACACATTAGCTCGGCATTCGGCATAGGGCGTTGGCCCGCGTGGGATATCTATATCAGTCCCAATTTATTCTGCTTGGAGTCGATTTAGATTGAATCGATCCGGATCAGATAGGCTGGTATCATACGGAGGGAGCCCAGAGCTGTGTTAATATTTGCTCGCTAGAGACATTTTAAATCATAATGAACAACTCGACACGGATTAATGTTAGTGATTTCCGTGCTGAGATGCTGTGGTACTCGTCACTGGAGAGCAAGAAGCACCGTGTGCGCGACATATTCTGGTATAAGAGAAGGTAACGACTTATTTTAGTTTGTATTTTATCCACTCAAAGAGAAGCGTAGATCCAGCCTCAAATATCCCAACCCACGTCAAGAAAGAACAATAGTACGATAGCGGCCACGCTTCTCTGAAATATAACAAGAAAATGGGAACTTCTGTACTCTGAAGCTACAAAAAATATGTATTCCAGGAGCAAATATAGTGGAATGATGCCAAGAACAAGAAAACTCGGTATGCACACAGTTTGACGCATGTGAGAACCCTAGCGGGAGTTGGACGGCAATGAAGGCTCTGCGACGTGATGCCAAGCGTATTCTTCATGCGTCCCACACATTAAACGTATGAACTGCTGTATCAAAAGCAAAATAAGATGCGATAGATACAACTAACTGTCTGTGACCAGGGTACATGGCACTCACTCACGAGTGAGTGCTAAACTTTGCTCAATCTCATTGATCATGGATAAATACATCCGGAACCATTTCAGCTACCCAATACTTTTCAATAAGAACTGACAAATGCATTCATGAAGCTACAAAACACTCGCCAGCGTCCTCTGTCCCTTGGCGCCTGCTTTACTGCATTCTCGTTCCCATGGGCAATAAAACAACAATTTAGCCGGTGTAAAACTCTGAACAGTCAATCTCAAGATATGAATCACGGCAGATGGATGATTACATTGAAAGCGAATCACAATGGAAAGGAATATTCTGTGGCGGGGTTAACACATGGACAGGAACATGAACTCATACATACTCAAACTCGAACAGAGAGAACGCCATTCAGGAAACTTCAACAACTTTAAGACAAGACAGGGCTCATCGATCACAGATCATGTACATGTCTGGCACCCTCCGGACATTTTGTGCGATTGAATGTCGGGAAATTTCCACTGTATCTCCGACATGTGGGGGGAAAAGATAAATGCTCCGTATCTGAGTCGTACATCTGGCTTCCTATACACGAAGGATGAATTACAGGTTATCTGTGTTTCCTACTCTGCATGTCGGATACTGTACATATCGTGTTACTTATGATGATCTAATAATCCCATTCGCCTTCGGCGAGATAGAGGACTTTAGTTTTCCATCAATCAGCGACCTATCAGTAGTTCTATTTTTGGGACGAGGCACAATTGTTCATGTCATTAGGTAAGCCAAGCCTTGAGAAAGATGTTCCGTACTTCAGTTCTTCTTCGTGATGATAACTGTAGTTAGTGGTAGTGTATCATGATAATAATGCTTGGCATAGAAGTGGAAGACTCAAGACTTTACATAAAGCCATGCATCGTCGTCCCTGGGTCAATATCAGAACATCCTTCCAACATGTCTGCTCCAGCTAGTTACGACCCTCCCGTACCATTCCAGAAATCGGTCATCAGTGGTAACCTTAACGGTACACTTTTGACTCTCTTTTGCTCAGGTGCGTGTCAATCGATGATCTTTATTCGCTGCGATTGTTCTAATAATGAATTTTAGGGGGTTATTTTGGCTTGTACATCTTCACGCTGCATATCTACTGTGGGTATCTCTAGGTTGCGCTCTGGCGAAATGGTACTAAAATTAGAATACGAAAGCGACCAGGTCTCGGTACAAGCAGCGGATTGTGCTCAACGCTCTCACAGCTCTGTTTACTGTTGCTCTTGGACAAGTAATCCTACAGTGGTATATGGCTTTTATCTGCTTTGTGAGAACAACAGACACCCGATTAGATACACTCTATTCGAGTCTGGGATCCACGACCACTCCTGTTGAGAACTTCCTTGGCGTAATAATGGAGAGCATTGCTCAATTCGTTGCAGACGGACTCTTGGTGAGTGCCGCGTTTAACATTTAAAGTTTAACAAAATACGCTAATCAATTAATAAGATATGGCGTTGTTTGCATGTTTTATATGAGCGAAGGTACCTCAAATTGGCGCTCGTGTGCCTTTATATTATGGAAGTAGGCGAGTGTTGCTTCGCTACTAATTTGAACATGCATTTATGTCTCTGCACAGTCTTAATTCTGATAGCGAATGTAATGAATGGTCTAGGATACTTTTACCCAAGGGACGAGACAGTCAAATTTGCGCGACAGTACAACATTTTCGAGGGGACCACCTTATGCGTCACAGCCGCTACTAGCGTAATAGCAACATTCGTCATTGGCGCACAGATATATACCTCAACAAACCTTAATACGCGGGCTCGCAAACGCTATGCACATATTACTGAAATATTGGTACAGTCGTCTGCCTTATACTCGCTTTCGATAGTGGGCCAAGCTATCGTCACACTTATCGATGAAGGAACGTTCAACGGGATATCTTCAAAGCTCCTCAATGCTGGAGTCTATACGTATTCTGTTTCGTGTTTGACAGCAGTACGTTCTCTGGTTTTTCTTCCACGATCCTCTGATTACATTGACCAACTCTGTTAACGTTAGGTCTTTGCGCCTACGCTCATGGTCGCTCGTTTAACATTGGCCAAAGACAAGGCGACCGAAGAATACTCGACTATCACAATTCCAGATACCCCTGATACGTCGTCAAATAATGACGTATTGACACCTCTTGATGAACATACACCCCCCAGCTCAAATACCTTAAATATAACTTCAGAGGGGAAAACGGCTGTCTGAAAGGCCGGGTTAACAGAAATATTAGATAAATGTATTATGATTGCTCTAATTCAAATGTCAATAAAATCATAAATGCGCATGAGGTAAAGAAATATACTCCTTCTAGCCATATTTTTATATGCGATCCGCCATGTTGAAGAGATGGCGTTGGCCTCTTAGCGTTGACCTATCATCTCAGGTGAATCAGAGAACGCGTGTACGCGTCGAAGTAACGTGACCATTTTCTGCGCAACGTCGTGACTTTGCCACACCCGTCACTGACAAACCTGTCCAATTGTTGCATCATTGACGACGACGACGACCTTTATATACCGGGTTTTTTTTAACCATAACCATTTGCATCGCGACCTGATAAGGATAAAAAAACAAAGCTGAAACTCCTCTTATATATCGAATGACAGGGAGAACGGCATAGAGGTCATACAGCCCGTACGTCCCATCCCGTTCCTTAATCGTCTATCATCGTGTATTTACATCATTTATAGTGACGCATGGGTCCCATATAGTATACAAAGTCAGAGCCCACAGGCAAAAACGCCGAAGTATAGCTATTGTAATGGCTTTCGGCGACAGAGAAGAAAATCGAATCGCTCCCTGTCGCATTTCTCAAACCCAAACAAGCTAAACTCGAACACGTACTAGTGTCCATCATTTCTTGCTCGGCGGTCACTTCCTCTTCTTCCTCTTCATTCTTATACAACAACATCAACGATTCAGCTTCACCGAACCAAAATCCCGATCGGTTAGGGGCGACGGAACAATCGCCTTCTCCAAGGAGAGCAATCCGGAACCTGGTCTTACGATGCCTCGTGAAACTGTACACGCGCGGCGAGACGCGCACGATATTCGATACGATGCAGGCGTCTTTGAGAATGGTTGGGATGGTTGGGGATGTTATGAGTGGGAATCCGAGAGCGGAGAGTGATAAGTAGGAAGAATGTCCTCTTCGAGAACATCCCGGCGTTGAGGCCGTTTTCGTAGCTGTCCTTCTTTGCACATACATCGACTTCGGACCAGCGCCGACATAGATATCGCTGTTTTTACATGGATGGTGGGAAGCTGTGCGATCTCGGTGGTGGTGGTAATAGTACTGGCTTTAGAAAAAAAGACTCGGGAGTCGCATGCAGCATCGATATTCTTGATACCCTCGGAGTAAATGAGACTGGTACAGACGATGGCAGTCGTTGAGCCGTCTCCGGTAACTTCATGTTTCTTCCTGGCGACGTCCTCGAGGAGGCTGTGAAATATAACCACCAGGTCATAAATACGAAAATTAAACATAGACGTACAGAGCACGAGGATTCTCAAACTTGCTCCTCAAACGAATTAAATTGGCCACATAGACAACATCTCCAAAAATATTCGTCAAAAACCTTCATAAAACTAAAGAAGGATTCGACGGCCCTTTCGTGATTTGCATGATGCCTCCAAAGGTATGTTTAACAATGACGTTGTGTCCTAGAAACGTTTAAAAAAAGGACTAACAATGCGTTTACGAGCAAAAAACATCGTGTATCTCATGTTTGGAGCCCAGAGTCACACTAACATTATTAGCAAGGATATTGAGTATATTCATCCGACCTTTGTTCGAGAACTTGATTTCCTTGGGCGTGTTTGCATCAGGCCCGCTGCGGTGGTGGTTTACGAAGCGGCTCTAAGCAACAGGGTGGTGAGATCATCGATATCCAATGTATCTTGGAGTACGAGGAAACGAGAAGAAAAGATGTAGGTATGAAGGAGGGAAATGGAAGTGGGAGTGGAACAAGAACGAAAGAAACCGTGGGAACCCGGGTTCGTTGACTTCAGAATCCCGGTCAGGTGAGTCGCCGCGTTCTCTTCGTTTGCCCTTTTTACTCTCGTTTCCTTCAAGTATCGGAGTTTCTTATGTAATAGGCTGTGATTTGGCAGCCCTTAAACGTAGCATCAATCTTAAGCTTGAGTTCCCAACTCAACGCAGGTACATCTACGTTTGCATTGAACACAAAATGCCATAGGTGTGAAGATTTATCAGGACGCGATCAGATTAGATTAGATCTTGGTCAATTCAATCTGTTCGCCGCAAGTCATATAGCGAATCCTTGTTCAAAACGAACCTTGCGGTGACGCGAACCGAATAACGATGATTTGACGCTATATACTCCTTATTCAGTAAACTAGTCAAGATGTCAATAATATGCGAAGATCAGCGACGACGGCGCTCTATTCATCAATGAAAATCTTGCGTTTAGCATTTTGTTGGACTTGACGGCCGTCAAAAGATATGGCAATAATGAAACGAGCATTATATGTATATAAGCCCCACAATATTACAATAGTGAATTATCCAATACCTTCTTCTTCAGCTTCAACATACACAACACTTATCTTTATTCAATCATGCCTATCACTCAGTTCGGCGCTTACAGGCTCAAGAACAACATCGCTTTCCAGTCTGAACAGCTCCAGACATACCTCCGCCTTCTCTCTTCTCAACAAGAGGCAGCATCAGGGAACCCTCTCATGATTTACACCGACGACCGTGACCCAACAGTCTTCTACCTCCTCTCAGGATGGAAGGACACAACCACACATATGAACTGGGCCCTCGACGACGCGAACAAGGATCTTCTCAACAGGGGGATGGAAATGGTGACTGTCGAGCTTGGTGTCCACATCGGATTGGACATCTCCGATATTCCGAGAGACACAGGTGTACTTACGTACATGAAGATTGAGGGGAAGGCATGGGAAGCGCAGGGAGCACCTGGTCAGCTGTGGGTCGGACATGGTCCGGATCTGGAGAAACCCAGGGATATTTACCAGTTCGCCGCATTTGACGCGGTGAAGAGAACCAGCGGGATCCCTGACGAATGCGTTATTATGGATCGTGTTTTGCTTTAATTTTAAATGTAAGATATCTCTCTACCATTTTGTCATTGATTAAAGGCCTGACATCGCGCTCCCCACAGGCAGTACACAGTTAATCGGCGGCTTAATTTCTGACGCCGTATTTAATAAAGCAAAAATCCATTTCATAGACAATATAACAGTTCATTTTACATATGTGTACTTTGCTACGTAAGGAGAAGGTTTCACTCCCAATTGATGCAATGAAAAGAATGACACGTGAAGTGATAAGCCATAAGTGTAGCGAGGTCTATAGAATGAGGGAATTTTACCAAACGCGATCTCCGACCAAGTGGGTCATTATGGAGCGTATTCTGCACTAGGCCTTCCATGTGAGATAAATGAATACCGTTTGATCAGTGATAAATTTGACGTAGTGCTCCCCATAGGCGGTACGCAATGATCAAACACCTGATTTTTCGTACCATATTGAACACAGCAAGAACGCATCAAATATAAAAATAGGCGGTAGCATGATTGCATGCATGTCTGGATTCCGTACGGTAGTATCGTAACCATGAGATTATATGGATTGGAAGATCAACAGACGTGTTCATGTAAGATGGTAATTTTTAGCGGCGCTCGTGTGGAGACATGAAGATAAACTACACATAGCTAAAATAAAAATAAAAACGATTAAAGGTTCGGGAGATTGACATTAGTTGAAAAATAAATATTCTAATAGTCAAAAAGCATGATGAGAACATCCGACAAGCAGAAACAAACTTTTAGTTACTATATTCAAATAATAAACACCTAGGCCTCACAGATAAGTCCAAACCGTCGATGATGAGAAATCTAATCTTTACTCATTAGCATACTCAATGTTATCTCTGGAATGCACACCGGATGGTTCGTATCGCTGAAGCTGACGTCTATCAACGTTTCGTTGGATGATTCCGCATCTGACTCGCTGTATTGAGGCTGCGATATATCCTCTGCATCATCCCGTAGAACATGGACCCGAGATGAGATCTCTGTAGCTTGAGCTTGCGAAAATATCGTCGATTTCTTGGTATGGGCCTGAGCAGGGTTGGGCTGATTGATGTCATGAATACCTGGCACTGATATCTGACGCTGATGAACGTGGCTGTTTTCCGCTTGAGTACTAATTGGTGGATTTTTTGGAATTGCGAACACTAGGCCTAGTTGTCTGGCTTGATTAGGAACTCTGGGTTGAAGAATCATAGCCTGCGAATGATGCATGTGAGGGTTTTGTCTAGCTGGAGTATTTATCTGACCATTGCCATGAGGTGTCATATAGCCCCTAAGAGGAACATACACTAGTCCATATACGGGAACAGGATGTGGACGTGCAACGAATTGTTGCCCTGAAGAATTAGGGTGGGCCCGAGGGTGTGTGTATGGTGCGTAAGCGATAATTGTACCTGGATTACGAACCGTCCTTGGCCCGCCTTCGTTACCACTGCAGGCCACTTCGTGTCCGAGATTACTCACTGCTTGTGGCACAGCAACTGGTCTGTTCATTGGAGTGATAGCAATATTAATTGCTCCATTTGGTGGGTGATTCATATGTGGACCTCCGAGTCCGTTGACCAGCATGGGGTGGTTTGGAACTGAGCCTGGGGTCGCATACCTGCCTTCATATTGTTTTTGCAAAATAAATGCTCGATCAAAATATGGCTGCTGCTCTTCTCTACTCATATTTATCCACATTTCCCAGCATAGTTTCCACAGTAGTGGAAGTATATCAGCCTTCGTTGCACCCAGAGCGTCAAATTGTGTTTTGAAATACGCTTTAAATTTTGGATCCCGACCGTTGTCACTTCGGAACAGCATGAAAGCATCTCTGGCATGGTTCGGCATATTTTGAGGTGAGATCAATGGTGGGTTAAACGTTCTTGAGCAAGTGTCCAAGTCGTAGCCTTAAGTACAAATGACACAGGCAGCATTGTGATAAAATTGGTGGCAAAGGTGCCTCTTGTAAAAGTTTCAACGTTCAACGTTCATTGTCTATAAGAGTAGTCATTTACAACGCTTGCTGGAGTGGCGTAAGAATGGTGACGGATGCTCCTAATTTAGTGAATCCATTCCATTGTTCTGTTTTCGCATCAGTGGTATACATGCTCGAAGAAGTAAAGATGAACCTAGTACAGGAATTATATTGCATGGGCGGATGGCCTCATATCAAGAAGAATATGTACAATGTGGTGTGAACTGGGAATGTGTTAAAATGTGCACATCAAATGAGATTAGATGAGATTGATCTTTTCAGAGCTGTCTATGTTGACTAAGCATTGTCGAACCAAACTGGGCGCATTGTTTCAAGGATATAGAGTCAATATGTAGGTAGATATGCATTGAACTTTGGGACGTCTACGCTCAATGCAGTGCCTTGCCTTCGAACGCACCATGGATATAAGAGCACAGGGAAAAATCTTTGTCTTATCCATCGCTATATTTCAAGGCATAGACACCACCGTTAGCCCTAATATCTCCATGTCAAGTTCTCATACATCGTCTCGCCTTGTTAGAAAAAGCCAAGGACGCCCATCGATGTTGCGTCATGGCGTCATACTGGAACAAGAAACGAACCAAATATTTCACACCTACTGTTCTCACACTCAGGTTGAGACTCTTATCATTGACACGGGGGTGGAAATATCTACAGACGTAGCTTTGAACATCAAGCGACTTCTTCCTAAGCATACCAACTCTTCAGGACCCTTGTTGTCACTTCACATCATTTACGACGATGATGGATTGGGTACCATAGGACTCGACATCCTGGACAGAGTTTTGGTCAATAAGCATCGCATACACTCACTCTTAACAGGACCCCAGGTCATTAACACACTCTTCGGTCATCAGACGAGAAACCATCAACTTGCATGGGATAATCTTGAAAGACTCAAAGTCCATCAGTTCCTTGACGATACCGAGGACGGAACTCTAATGAACGTATCTTTCATGAGCGCACCTCGTCTTCGCAGCTTATCCTTAGCGCCCGTGTACAACATTCCCGGACCCAGCGTCATAGTTCCTTACAGTCAACTTACAGATCTCACCCTCGAGTCTCCCAATGCGACTGTTTCAGACTACCGTCGAGTGCTCAATTACTGCGCTACTTCGGGCCTTACTACTTGCACGCTAAATTTTACTGCAAAAATTGCTGATGAAATCCACTATTTTCAAAGCACGCCATCGCGCGTTCCTCTTCCTCGTCTCAAATCACTCAATCTAGTCAGTGACCGGGACGTTACGCCTTTCCTCGCTCACTTGTTCCTTCCATCCCTGGATTCCCTGTCGGTTAGATCGGGCAGCAAACCTATGTACTCAAACCGAGCATTCACGTACATCCCCAGTATGCTCAAAAGCTCCAGATGTAATCTCAAGAATCTTACCATCATCGGAAATTCACTTTCGTTCAAGCTTATCATGCACGCATTGGAAGGCACACGAACATTGGAGAACCTTGTGGTGGTAAACGACGACGACAGGAGCCTGGCTGACTATTTTCCAGGTGGCCATAATGGTACTCCTGAGTTTTACATTCGGCTACCTCACATCCGAAGTGTAGTGATTGGGTCAAATGATATAGAATTCCCTATGACCTGTTTACGAATGATGCATATTGGACAGTCTCCAATCCATGATACGAAGGTTGAGTACAAGAATGACGATATTCCAGGCGTAGAAGTCGTGTATCTGGTCCATGAAAAAAGTAGCGAAATCCGCGTCTTGACTAACGATAGGAATTTGACTCCATCGGACGTATCGAAGATGCTACTTTAATATCTTTTGTTTTCCAACTAAAATTAATCGATTTTTCTCATATGTATACTATTACTCCAATTAATAATAGACCACGCTCTATGTACTTGTTTCATTTATCAAGAGAAAAAATTAGCATATTTATGAGTATACAGCATCTGTAATCTAATCTACAAATCATTCGGCCAGACCATAGCTGGAGCCTGTAGCCTACGTAGCTCTAGATCTCGTCGGCGTGCCTCGGTATCGCATCCCTCTGCATCTCATGCGATGAACCCTCCTGAACGTGGATTCTTGACCCAGAACGCTGCTGCGGAGCTACGACACGTGCACACGACATCGTGTCAGAAACTGTATCAGTGGAATATCCATTCGTTGCTTTGTTGTTCTTTGCCCATTCAAGACGCGCAGCCATTAAGGTAGGCGAAAACGCCTAGGAATAACAAAGTAAGATGAAATAATCGGCAACTCCTCAAAGCCAAGTTGAGAGAATAGCTTACAGTCGTAACTATCAGCAGCACCTGAAAATACGATCCCGCATTGAGAAGTGTGGACCCCGTCAAGTCCAGGTCGCTGTTATTTATAAGCACCAAAACAGCGTTTCCGACTATAGCCAGAGTATACATCGTGGAAGATTGGATGGTAATTTCCATAATATACCGATACCTCCGTCGGGCAACGGTGTTAAAGGTCGTTGAACGATGGATCTCTGCACCGATGATGAATGTAGCTAATAAGCTCGTCGCGGCTGTTGTGCAGAAGCTGGTTCCTTGTATAATATTGATTTGCCGCGCAAATTGATAAGTCAGGTGTGTGGGGACGAAGAGGGCAAGACCTTCGAGGATATTTGTTATGAGAATCAGAGCTGCGCACAAGGGTGAGTACGTGACAGTGATGGGTTGGAGTGAACCCACCTATTTCGCAAATGTATAGACAGACAAGTCCAGTTTTGAGGTATCTTCGTTGAGATAAAAACTTCCAAGAGCGCCAGACCTGAAGCGAGTCGGGCATTAATTCACCGGCCCATCACTTTAAAAATATGTTAATCGTACCAGGAGCCCGTCAGCCAGAATCTGGCTTATTCCTAGTGTTAAAACATCCAACATGTTTGGAAGAGGCAACAAGGTGGTATCCGCGCTCGCAAAAAATATATCCAGTCTATTGCCGGATGTCGCGACGAAACAGGTGTACGTGAAGTACCATTGTAGGATTAGCTGTACAATGATAGTAACAAAAAGTGCTGTGAGAGTGCTAATGACGACCTTTCGCCTGCACTGTGATCTGGCTGTTTTGATTGTGTCAATATTCCTCATTTGATCTATTGGATTGTTCCTCACAGTAAATTAGAAGCGTCAAGATGAAAAACCCAATGTACCCTCCTGTTGTATTTTATTAATCCCAGGTTGAAGGGTTGAGAGTCAACGTTCATCGCGCACCTGATAGAAATTCGAATAGGAGAGTAGAGCTTAGGTTACCACTGATAACCGATTTTTGGAATGACAATGGAGGGGCGTCATCTTCCTGGGAAGACATGTTGAAAAG
>Ga0247779_1000484_pt1 | contig 25175 bp, 21 predicted proteins | sample UWRJL221509R5_FD_179925 | JGI IMG/M metagenome (GOLD analysis project Ga0247779, IMG submission 179925) | Plant litter microbial communities from Arlington Agricultural Research Station in Wisconsin, United States - UWRJ-L221-509R-5 | ecosystem: Environmental > Terrestrial > Plant litter >... | reverse complement strand
GGCGCGGCTGAACGCGATCGCCTCCTCGCAGCGCCTGGACATGGCCACTGCGCAGGACGCCACCGCCATCCTGCGCCTCCAGTTGGGCGACGGTGCCGACGCGTTCGACTTCGCGCGGCTGGACAACGGCATCCGCCTGCGCAAAAAGACCCAGGAGCTGCGGCTGACCTCGGCGCGCGGCACCGTCGAATGGATTCTGGGCCTGTACCACGACGAGGAGGTCGGCAATGTCGGCCAGCGGCTGTTTGGGCAGTTGGCGGGCGACGGCGGCGACATGGACCTTCAGGCCAACAGCCAGCCCTCCACCTACCGCGAGACCGCCGTCTATGGCGACGTCACCTGGAACATCGGCACCGTCTGGTCGTTGACGGCCGGCGCGCGCTTTGCCAAGAACAAGCAGCACTATGCCGTCATCGGCGCGGGCCCTCTGGATTCCGACAACCGCTCCGACGACGACTCCAAGACCTACCTCGCCACCCTGCGCTACTCGCTGGACAAGACCAGCAGCGTCTACCTCCGCGCCGCTAGCGGCTACCGCCCGGGCGGCCCGAACCCGCCCGCGCTCGATGCCACCACGCTCGAGCCGATTCCCGGCACGCCGGCGAGCTTCAACCACGACACGCTGTGGAGCTACGAGCTGGGCTACAAGGCCGACCTGCTGGACAAGCGCCTGAACATCGAGGCGGCGCTCTACCAGATCAACTGGAACGACATCCAGCAGCCGGTGGTCTACGGCATCAGCACCCTCGTCGGCAACGCCGGCAAGGCGCGCGTGCGCGGCCTGGAGCTGGCCGCCCGCTATCAGGTGAACACCGACTGGGACCTCAACGGCAGCTTCGCCTGGACCGATGCCAAGCTGGTCGAAGACGCTCCCGCGCTGGGCCCGGCCGGTTCGCGCCTGCCCAACGTCGCCAAGATCGCGCTGACCGCCGGCCTGCGCTACCACTTCGCCCTCGGCGGGCACGAGTCCTATGCCGGCCTGAACCTGCGCCACACCGGCCAGCGCAACTCAGGCTACGACGCCGTGGGCAGCTCGGTGCCGAACTTCAACCTGCCGGCCTACACGATGCTCGACGCCAACTGGGGCCTGGACCTGGGCCGCTGGCAGGTCAACGCCTTCATCCGCAACCTGACCGACAAGCGCGCAGTACTCGGCGCCGACTCGGCCCTCACCGCTTTCGGCCTGCCGCTCCACTACACCATCGCCCAGCCGCGCACGATCGGCGGCACGGTCAGCTTCAATTTCTGAGGAAGCACATGAACAAGAAGAGGACGTCGTTGTCTTTTGCAAGGCCGCTGCTGGCCGCGCTCGCGCTGTGCGCCGGCGCGTTTCTGCAGCCCGCCCAGGCCGCACCCGAAACCGCCCACGACCTGAACGCCACCGATGCCGAGGCCTGGCTCGACGGCCTGATGCCCAGCGCGCTGAACATGGCGCACGTGCCGGGCGCCGTCGTCGTGCTGGTCAAGGACGGCAAGCCGCTGGTGCAGAAGGGCTACGGCTATGCGGACTGGGACAAGCGCACACCGGTCGACGCCGAGCGCACGCTGTTCCGCCCCGGCTCGGTGTCCAAGCTGTTCACCTGGACGGCGGTGATGCAACTGGTCGAACAGGGCAAGCTGGATCTCGATGCCGACCTGAACAAGTACATCGACTTCAAGATCCCGGCCGGCAAGGGCGGCACCGCGCTGACCTTGCGCCACGTGATGACGCACACGACCGGCTTCGAGGAAGTGGCACGCGACCTGCTCACCTACGACACCGCCGCGCCCGACCTGGGCGGCGTGCTCAAGCGCTACATCCCGCCCTATGTCTATGAACCCGGCACCACGCCCGGTTACTCGAACTACGCGACATCACTGGCCGGCTACATCGTCCAGCGCATCAGCGGCCAGCCCTTCGATGACTACATCGAGCAGCATATCTTCAAGCCGCTCGGCATGAAGGACGCCACCTTCCGCCAGCCGCTGCCGAAGGCGCTGGAGCCGCAGATGTCGCGCGGCTACAAGAGCTCTGACGACAAGCCGCTCGGCTTCGAGGTGATCTCGATGCCGCCGGCCGGCAGCCTCTCGGCCACCGGCGCCGACATGGGCCGCTTCATGCTGGCCTACCTGCAGCAAGGCAAACTGGGCGACGCTCAAATCCTGAAGCCCGAGACCGTGCAGCTGATGCACACCAAGCTGACGAAGCCGTTGCCCGACCTGCTGGGCATCGGCCTCGGCTTCTACCAGCAGGACGTGAACGGCCACCGCGTCGTCGGCCACGGTGGCGACACCGTGCTCTTCCACACCGACCTGCTGCTGTTCCCGGACGACGGCGTCGGCATCTACATCTCGGTCAACTCGCCCGGTGACGGCGCGGGCCACGGCCAGGGCAAGTGGCTGCGCGACCGGGTGTTCGACTCCTTCGCCGACCGCTACCTGCCCGACCAGCGCCCTGCCGCCAAGCCGCAGGTGGACGAGGCCACCGCCAAGCAGCATGCGCAGCAATTGGCCGGCGCCTACCGCAACACGCGCCGCGAGGACTCCACCTTCCTGTCGCTGTTGCAGATGGTGAGCCCGCTGCGCGTGCAGGCGCTGGAGGACGGCCGCGTGGCGATCGACCTGGCCGGCTCGCGCAGCGTGTTCCGCGAGATCAAGCCCTACTACTGGGAAGAGGACCACGGCAAGCGCCGCCTGCAAGCCGTGGTCGACGGGAACGGCAAGGTCGTCCACTGGGGCCTGGAGCCTTATGTGTTCGCCTTCATCTTCGAGCCCGTGCCCGCGATGGCTGGCACCACCGCACTGGTGCTGTTCTGCGCCGCGCTCGTCAGCGTGCTGCTGACCGTGCTGCTGTGGCCGGTGGCCGCGGTGCTGCGCCGCCGCTATGGCATCGCGGCCAAGCCGCCGAAGCCCGTGAGCTGGGTGCGCATGGCCAGCGTGCTGTCCCTGGTGGCGCTGGGCCTGTGGGGCGTCGTGGTCGCGGGGCTGGACGACCTGAAGGACACCAGCACCTCGCTGCCGGCCGCGCAGATCGTTACGCTGATCGCATTCGTCGGTGGACTGCTGGCTGCGCTGTGGCATGCGAAGACGGCGCTGACGCAAGGGGGCACGGCCTCGAAGCTGCTGTCGCTGGCCTGGCTGCTGAGCTTCCTCGTGCTGGTCGTGCTGGGCACGTATCACCACATGATCAGCTTCAACCAATGGTACTGATGCCCCTCGTCCAAGGAGTACCTTGGCCGGTCCCCCGAGGGGACGCGGGCCGGCTTGGGGCGGCCCGGCGCTCGTCCCGCAGGATCGACTGACCATGCGCATCTTCGTCGCCGGGCTCATCCACGAGACCAACAGCTTCTCGCCGATCCCCACCAGCGTGCAGTCCTTCGAGGAGGGCCTGCTGGTCCGCCGCAGCGAGGCCGATGCGCTGCAGAAGATCGAGGCGCAGGCGATGCTCTCGGGCGTGTTCGCCGCGGCACAGCGCGCCGGCGACACGCTGCTGCCGGGCCTGTTCGCGGTGGCCGAGCCTTCGGGGCCGCTGTCCCGCCCCGGCTACGAGCGGCTGCGCGAAGAACTGCTGGCCGACCTGGCCGCGAGCGGCCCGGTCGACGCCGTCGTGCTGATGCTGCACGGCGCGATGCTGGCCGAGGCTTATCCGGACTGCGAGGGCGACCTGCTGCAGCGGGTGCGCGCGATCGTCGGCCCCGAGACGCCCGTCGGCGCGCTGCTGGACCTGCACTGCAATCTCAGCGCGGCAATGGTCGAGTCCGGCGCGGTGCTGATCGCCTGCAAGGAGTATCCGCACATCGATTACCCGGCCCGCGGCGAGGAGCTGCACGCCCTGGTCACCCGCATGCAGCGGGGCGAGCTGAAGATCCGCGCGCACCGCCGCCGCGTGCCTATGGTGGGCATCTTCGGCACCACCGAATCGCCGATGCGCGAGTTCGTGCAGCGGCTGCAGGCCAGCGAGGCGCTGCCGGACGTGCTGTCGATCTCGGCGCTGCACGGATTCGCCTGGTCCGACACGCCGCACACCAGCGCGGCGATCCTCGTCTACACCGCCGACAAGCCCGGCGCCGAGGCGGGCGCCACCGCGCTGCTGGACGAACTCGGCACGGCCTTCTTCGAGCTGCGCGAGAGGGCCGGCTCGCGCCGCCTGCCGCTGGACGCGGCACTCGACGCCGCGCAGGCCGCGATGGCGCGACGCGACGGCCGCCCGGTCGTGCTGGCCGACACCTCCGACAACCCTGGAGGCGGCGCGGCCTGCGACAGCACCTTCCTGCTGCGCGCGCTGCTGGAGCGCGGCATCGATGGCGTGGCGCTGGGCATGGTCTGGGATCCGCAGGCGGTGGCGCTGGCGACCGCCGCCGGCGTCGGCGCGCGGTTGCCGCTGCGCATCGGCGGCAAGGTGTCGCCGATGTCCGGCGACCCGGTAGACCTGGAGGTCGAGGTGCTGGCCTGCCGTGCCGATGGCCGCCAGCGTGGCTTCACCCCCGGCGCCTTCGACCCGCTGGGCGCGGCCGTGGCGGTGCGCGGCGCGGGCATCACGATCGTGCTGAACAGCATCCGCCAGCAGGTGTTCTCGCCCGACTGCTTCACCGAGCTGGGCGTGGACCCGGCGGCCCAGGCGCTGTTGGTGGTCAAGTCCACCCAGCATTTCCGCGCCGGCTTCGACCCGATCGCCGCCGCCACCGTCTATGCCGACACGCCGGGCTCGCTGCAGGTAGACCTCAGCGCCCTGCCCTACCGGCACCTGCGGCGGCCCGTGTGGCCGCTCGATTAGGGCTATTAGGGCCACTAGGGACCTGCAAGCGCTTTGGCCGTCCATGCGATAAAGTCGCATGCGATGAAATCAGGTGAGTATTACCCATGAGCAAGCCCCCGGCCTCGAGCCGCGCCGAGTTGTTCCCGCTCGCCGACTACATGTGCTTCGCCATCTACTCGACGAACCTCGCCTTCGGCAAGGCCTACAAGACCATGCTCGACCAGCTGGGGCTCACCTACACGCAGTACCTGACCCTGATCGCCCTGGCGGAGCAGGACCTGCTGACCGTGAGCAGCCTTGGCGAGAAGCTGTTCCTGGCCTCGAACACGCTGACGCCCATTCTCAAGAAGCTCGAAGCCATGGGCCATGTGGAGCGCCAGCGCGACACGCAGGACGAGCGAGTGGTGCGCGTGCGCGTGACCAAGAGCGGCCGCAAGTTGCGTGATCGCGCGGTGGAAATGAACGCCTCCGTCGCGGCGATGACCGGCCTCACGCCGGACGATTTCGCCAGGGTGCAGAAGGGCATCGTCGCGCTGCGCGACACGCTGATCGAGTCGGCCGGCCGGGACCCGGACCAATAGTTTTCGCCCACTGAGGGAATACCCCTACTCCGCGCTCGCCAATATCAATCGCATACGATTTACCCGCATACGAAGGTTGTCGGCAAGCAGTACGCGTCGGCTCATCCATCGGTTCACGAACGGACGGGGGCGAGTTCCATCATGACGGGTAGGACAGGACTGGGTGTCGACATGGCGCTGGTGCGCGAGTTGGCACGTGTAGGCAATCTGCTGCGGCAGTTGACCGATGCGGTACAGCGCGGCGCGCTGGCCGGCGAACCGGCCGATGCGCACGAAGTGCTGCGGGTGCTGCAGCACATCGAGTGCAACCTGGGCCAGTTGGCGCGGGCGGAGGTCGACTGATGGTGGCGATGATGAGCAGGCCTGAGGCGGATGCGATCGGTGCCGCGCTGGCGCCGCACCAATTCGACGAAGAGAAGCGCCTCGATGCGCTGTACCGCTACCTGCAACTGGACAGCGCACGCGACGAGGCCTTCGACCTGCTGATCGAAGCCGCCGCCGAGATCTGCCAGGTGCCGTACGCAACGGTGTCGCTCGTCGACCGCGACCGCGTCTGGACCAAGGCCGGCATCGGCATGGCCCAGGGCAGCGAGGTGCCGCGCACGCAGGCCATTTGCTCGCACACGATCGTCGAGGGTGATTTCCTCGAAATCCCGGATCTCGCCAGCGACGCACGCACCGCCGGCCTGAGGCGCCAGCGTGAGGAGCTGGGTGCCCAGATGTATGCCGGCGCGAGCCTCGTCACCGGCGACGGCTTCCGTATCGGCACGCTGTGCGTGATGGACCGCGAGCCGCGCCAGCTGAGCGAGCGCCAGCGGCGCATCCTCGGCGGACTGGCGCGACAGGCGATGGCGCTGATCGAGCTGCGCGCACACGAACGGCAATTGAAGGACGCGCTGGAACGCGCCGAGCACCTGGCCTCCACCGACACCTTGACCGGCCTGCTGAACCGCCGCGTGTTGTTCGAGCGGCTGGAGCAGGAAGCCGCGCGCTCGCGCCGCCATGGCGCACCGCTGTCGGCGGTGCTGATCGACCTCGACCACTTCAAGCGCATCAACGACGGTTACGGCCACGCGGCCGGCGACGCCGTGCTGCGCAGCGTGGGCAAGCTGATCCGCGGCGCCGTTCGCGCGTCCGACGTCGCCGCGCGCTATGGCGGTGAGGAGATCTGCGTGCTGCTGCCGCAGACCGAGCCCGAGGGCGCGCGGCGCTTCGCCGAATCGCTGCGGCGCCAGATCGGCGCGATCGTCCACGAGTTCGACGGCCATCGCCTGAGCGTCACCGCCAGCCTGGGCGTGGCGAGCACGGCGCCCGGCCTGGCGACCGTCGACCCCCAGGCATTGCTGAAGGCGGCGGACATCGCGCTGTACCGCGCCAAGCGCGAAGGCCGCGACCGGGTCGTAATCGCGGACTAGTTGTCGAGATAGCGCTTGGCCGGCTGCGCGTGCGACAGGTTCGGCGCCAGCGCCTTGCGTGCGGCGTCGAAGCGGTCCCAGTCGGCGGCGTCGGGCAGCGAGGGGATGGTCACCAGCTCGCCCCGGTCGAGTCCTACCAGCGCGGCGTCGACCATGTCCTCGGCCGACATCACGATCTGCTGCGGCAGCTTGTCCACCGGCTTGCCGGCAATGCCCCAGAAGTCTGTGCTGGTCGCGCCGGGCAGCACCGCCTGCACCTGCACGCCCTTGGCGGCCAGCTCGTGCTGCAGCGACTGCGTGAGGCTCAGCACGAAGGCCTTGCTCGCCGCGTAGACGCCGTTCAGCAACTCGGGCGCCACCGCGACGATGGACGCGATATTGATGATCGTGCCGCGGCCGCGCGCCACGAAGGCGGGCGCCACCATGCGCGTCAGGTGGGTCACCGCGACGACGTTCAGCTGCACCATCTTGCACAAGCGGTGCACATCGGAATCGACCAGCGGCTGGGTCGCGCCGACGCCGGCGTTGTTCAGCAGCAGCGTGATACGCGCATCGGTTTCCAGCACCTGGCCAACGCGTTGCCGCCCGTCCAGCGTCGTCAGGTCCGCGCCGATGAACTCCACGCTGCGGCCGGTGCTCTTCTCCAGGCGTTCGGCCAGCGCCTGCAGCTTGGCGAGATCCCGCGCCACCAGGATCAGGTCGTAGCCGCGCCGCGCGAGGCGGTCCGCATAGACGGCGCCGATGCCGCTGGAGGCGCCGGTGATCAGGGCCACGCCCGGTTTCGTTGTGTTGGATGTGCTGGCCATGAGGCAGACCTTCGATGTTTTTTCGATGCGCTCACTCTAGGCGCGTACGGCGAGCAGATTAAGACCGGCCGCGGCAGCAGGCTTTTCAGGAATCCGGAACAACGCGGGCGCGGTGCCCTCGATACTGCGCCCCTGGGGAACAAGAGGCAGGGGAATACCGCGATGGACCGTATCGCCGCGATGAACGTCTTCGTCCGCGTCGTCGAGGCCGGCACTTTCACGAAGGCCGCCGACACGCTGGACCTGCCGAATGCCACGGTCACGCGGCTGGTGCAGCAGCTGGAGCAGGAACTGCAGGTGCGGCTGCTGCATCGCACGACGCGCCGCGTCAGCGTGACGCCCGAGGGCGCGACCTATTACGAGCGCATCGTGCGCCTGCTGGCCGAGCTGAGCGACATCGAGTCGACGACGCGCCAGTCGATGGCCAAGCCCTCCGGCAAGGTCAAGGTGGAGACCGTACCGGGCCTGGCCAACGCCGTGATCATTCCCGCGCTGCACGAGTTCTACCGCGAGTATCCGGACGTGGACATCGAGCTCGGCGCCAGCCACCGGCATGCGGACCTGATCGGCGAAGGCATCGACTGCGTGATCCGCGCCGGCGCCGTCAACGAGCAGTTGATGGTGGCCCGCCGCATCGGCAGCGTGGCCTTCACCACCTGCGCCACGACCGGCTTCATCAAGGCCCACGGCATGCCGAAGACGCCCGAGGACCTGAAAGAACTGCCGACGATCGGCATGATGACCGCCAGCGGCCGCCCGGCCTCGTTCAGCTTCGAGCGGGACGGGCAGGAGCTGGAGCTGAACCCGCAGCACCGCCTGGTCGTCGGCGACTCGAACGCCTACATCGCCGCCTGCTGCGCCGGCCTGGGCATTGCGCAGCTCCCGGTCTACGCCGCCGCCGATGCCCTGCGCGACGGCCGTTTGCAGCCGGTGCTGACAGAGTGGAGCAATAGCGTCACGCCGATCCACGTGCTCTACGCACCGAATCGATTCCTCAGCGCGAAGGTGCGCGTCTTCATCGACTGGGTCGCGGCGCTGTTCGAACAGCATGAGGAACTGCGGCGGGGCTAGCTGCCGGGCTGTCCGCGTATCTCGGGATCCCGGCCGGCATGTGCCATTTCAGCGGCGGCGTCATCGGCTCGGCCGCGTCCCCGCGAGCGGACCCCATGCTCGCCACTGCTTCGCGGGCCTCGAGAAGGCATTGAAGCAACAGCGCCATGGTCGTCGACCGCTCAGCGGGGCGCGGGCTCGCGGGCTCAGAACATGTGCCGCACGCCCAGCGCGAGGATGCTCGGGTCCTGGCCCAGGCCGCTCGGTGCGAAGTTCGCGGTGGCGGAGAACAGGCCCAGGTTGGCACGGTCGTTGTTCGTCACGTGAGCATACGAACCGTACAGGAAGGTCCGCTTGGACAGCGCGTACTCATAGGTCGCGGCCAGGGTCGTCGCGCGGCCGTCCGTGCCGGAGATCTTGTCGAAGCGGCTCGAGTAGATCTGGGCCAACACCTTGCTGCTGCCCAGCGGCACCACGACGCCGAGGTTGTAGTTGGTCTGCTTCAGCGTGGTGTTCGCGGTGACGGTGATGTTCCGCTCCGACGGATCGAACACGAAGTAGCCGACCACCAGCTTGGCCGGGCCGAAGTCGTACTGCAGGCCGGCGGAGACCGCGTGCTGCCAGTCGGGGCCCGCGCCGGTCGGGATGTCCTTGATGCTCTGCTTGGAACGGTAGTAGCTGGCGCTGATGCCGAACGGGCCATTGGTCCAGGTGAAGCCCGGGTTGATCATGCGGCCGCCGCTGTTGGCCGCTTCGTCGCCGGCCGCCACCATCAGCCGGCCGGTGAAGCCGGCAGCGCTGTAGGTGCCCAGCACGGAGTTGTTGATGCGCGCCATCTGGCCCTGCGTGCCATCGCCCGCAGCGGCGGCGCTGGTCACGTTGATGCCGGTCAGGTTGGAGTTGCCCCAGTAGGTCTGGCCGGTGGCATCCGAGAAGATCAGCGATTGCCACAGCGGCGAGTACTGGCGGCCGGCGCTGACGTTCCATTCCTTGGTGCCGATGCCGACCCAGATCTGGCGGCCCCAGGCCAGGTTGCCCTGCTGCAGCACGCCGGTGTCGGCGCCGATGCCCATTTCCATCCAGAAGTTGGCGGACAGCCCGCCACCAAGGTCTTCGGTGCCGCGGAAGCCCAGGCGGCTGCCGTTGCCGATGCCGGAGTCCATCACCTTCCTGTTGACGCCGGAGCCGGCATGCTGGGCTTCGACGGCCATGTCCAGCACGCCGAACACGGTGACGCTGCTCTGAGCGTGGGAAGCCAGGGCCGGCAGGCCGAGGACGAGGGCGGAAATCAGTTGCTTCTTGATGGACATGGAAGTCTCCGTTTTTGACTTTCGAGTGGTGAATGAAGGAAAGAAGGAATGAGGGGCGTCAAGGCGCCGGCGGGGTCACGACGCGGCGGACCTCGCCGTTCTCGAGAATCCAGATCGAGGTGTCGCCTTCGCCGTCGTCCGCCGCGAAGAACAAGGCGGCGCCCACCGGCGTGAACAGGTGCGGGAAGGAGCCCTTGGCACCGGGCCGCAGGTCGGCCAGCAGCCGTGTGCCGGTGGCCTCGCCGTCCGTCTGCCAGAGCTCGAACCCATGCTCGCCGTCCAGTGCGGCAAAGAGCAGCCGGCCTTCGTGCGCGAACAGCCGGGCCGGGGCCGAGGGGCCGGGGCCGGCGACGATGTCGAGCACCATCGAGGTACCGGCCTCGCTGCCGTCCGTGCGCCACAGCTCCGCACCGTGCACGCCGTCGGTGGCCGAGAAGAACAGGTGATGGCCGACCGCGGTGAGAAAGCTCGGCATGCTGTGGCCCGGGCCCGGATGGATGTCGCGGACGATGCGCGTCCCGGCGGCCGTGCCGTCGCTGCGCCACAGCTCGATGCCGTGCGCGCCGTCGTCGGCGGCGAAGAACAGCGAGCCGTCCAGGGGGGTCAGGTATTGCGGATGGCTGCCGGCCTCACCGGCGCGGAGGTCCGCGACCATGCGAGTGCCTGCCTCGGTGCCGTCGCTGCACCACAGCTCCTGGCCGTGCAGCCGGTCGTCGGCCACGAACAGCAGCCGGTCACCGATCACCGTGAGGGACTCCACGCGGCCGTCGTCGCTGCCCGGGGCGATGTCCTTCACGAGCGCCGTGCCGGCGGCCGTGCCGTCGGAGACCCACAGCTCCGTGCCGTGCGCGGCATCGGTGGCAAGGAAGAACAGGCGGTCGCCGACCAGCGTCAATTGGCGCGGCGCCGAGCCGGCTGGGCCCGGTTGCAGATCGGCGACCAGCCGCGTGGAGGCCTCGTCGCCGGCCGTGGACCACAGCTCGAAGCCGTGCTCGCCATCATCGGCCGTGAAATACAGGCGGCCCTTGAACGGCGTGAAGCCGGCGGGCGTCGAATCGCCGCTGCCCGGCCGGATGTCCTTGAGCAGGCGGGTGCCCTCGGCCGTGCCGTCGCTGCGCCAGAGTTCGTTGCCATGCGTGCCGTCGTCGGCGGCGAACACGGCGAGGTCGCCCAGTCGCGTCGGCCCTGCGGGGAAGGAACCGGCCGCGCCCGGCCGGATGTCCTTCAGCAGCATCGCGCCGCTGCCGTCGAGCTTCATGGTCCAGAGCTCGTGACCGGTCTTGCCGTCGTTCATCGCGAACAGCACCTGCCGTTCCAGCGGCAGCAGCCCGGTCGGCGCCGTCCAGCGCAGCACCGGATCCTGCTTCGCGGCCAGCGCCGCGCAGGCGGCGAGCGCACCGGCGCAGAAGACCGCGTGCCGGGCCCACCGGCCCAGGCGCTGGAAGCAGCCGCCGCTCGACATCATCACGCCCGGCGTCCCGTCTTGCGCGCCGTCGAGCGACGGGCGGCGAACGCAACGAGGCCCAGGCCGGCGGCCAGCAGCGCATAGGTCTGCGGCTCCGGCACCGCGGCGACCGGGCCGCTGTGGATCGCCGCAACCAGTTGCAGCTGCGGCCGCGAGCCGCGCGTGTCGAAGTCCATGCCGATCTGGACCTGCTTGATCGACGCACCTTCGGCGATACCGAAGAAGCTGAGATCCAGCGTCGTCATGTTGACGTTGTGGTCGTCCACGATCGTCGTGGTCTCGGTCGTGAAGTAGGTCCGGGTGATGCCGTTGATCGTGATGTCGAAGCTGTCGAAGCCTTCCTGCGAGTACTCGTACGCTTCGTGGCCGACCTCGAACAGCGCCAGGTCGTCGCCGGGCCCGTTGACGACGACGTTGTCGGTGAAGCCGAGAACGACACGCGCGCCCGGTGTCATCGAGGTGGCCCAGGTCGAGAGGTCCTGGTCGGTCAGCGCAGCAGCCAGCGACGGGCCGCTGACGGTGTAGTCGCCCGCGGACGAGATGAGCCGGTCGGCGTAGGCCTTGTCGTCGAAGGTCAGGCCTCCGATGGACAGGGCGGCCTGCGCGCCGGACGCGGCGATCAGCAGGCCCGCGGCGGCGGCGAAATGCTTGGAATGCATGAAAACTCCTGGGGTGGGAACGGCCCTAACGGCGCGCACGGCGCCGCGGGGCTGGTCAGCGGATCAGCGCTGGCGCACGAGGCGCTTGCGGCGCGCGATGGCGCCGACCACGGCCATGCCGGCCAGCATCAGCGCGTAGGTCTCGGGCTCCGGCACGGCCGCCGTGATGGAGGCGCTGGCATAGGAGAGCGCGTTGCCGCGCAGGTTGTAGTAGCCGGTCTCATCGGCGGCACCGAAATCCACGGTGAAGCTCAGCGTGCCGCTCTGCGCGTTCTGGCCGCTGGCGACGTCCGAGGACAGGATCGTGAAGTTCTGCGTGCCGCCGCTCTCGTTGCCGTAGTTGCCGAACGAGAAGTCCAGTGCGGCCAGCGCGAAGTTCTCGTTGGTGTTGGACGTGAGGCCGTTGGCCACCAGCGAGTAGCCGATGGTGAAGGTCACGCTGCCCGGCGCAGACAGCGAGAACTCCTGCGATTGCTGGCCCATCGCGGTGGCGTTGTGCGCCTGGCTGACGGCCGAGATGACGAAGGGCGTGGCCGTCGTGCTGCCCTGCAGGGTGCCGGCCGCCGTCGATGAGACGGTGGAGGTGGCATGCGGCCGGCTGGTGCTCAGCGTGCTGTTGGTCAGCGCATAGTCGGCGGACGAGAGCAGGTCGTTGGACGTCAGCCCGCCGGCCTCGGAAGACTCCGAGGACAGGGTCTGGTAGGCGGAGCCCGTGTTCCAGCTCAGGGTGCCGCCGGTGGCGACGTACGAGAACGAGGTGATCTGGAAGCTGGCCGCCGAGTCGAGCCCGGCCGCGCCGGCGCCGCCGGCGGCTGCCAGCATCGTGAAGGCGGCAAGAGTGTTGTTGAGTTTCATTGGATGTCTCCTGGTGATTCGGTTCAGTACACGACGACCTTGCCCGTGGCGCGCGGGCTGGTGCAGTCGTTGTAGAAGTACTCGCCGGCCTTCGTGAACGTGTAGGCGAAGGCCTGTCCCGGTGCGAGCGGGCCGGCGTTGAACAGGCCCTCGAAGAACTGCGTGGCGCAGTGGTTCTTGGCGTTCGTGGCCGGGTTCAGGAAGGTCACCGTCGTGCCCACGGGCACGCGCAGGTGCTGCGGCGCCATCGCGTTGACGGTGTCGGACTCGGCCGTGCCGATGACGCCGCTGCTGCTGTAGGTGCGGTTCAGGATCACGGTGTTGTTCACGACCGAGCCTTCGACCGCCGGCGAGGTGATGTCGCGGCGCAGTGCCGGCGGCACCGGCGCGGGCAGCGGTGCGACCTTGCCGCCGACCTTGAACGCCCACAGGTAGTCGCCGCGCGGCGCGTCGGAGAAGGGCAGGCCCGAGCCGCCGGCGAAGACCGCGATGTACTGCTCGCCATTGACCTCGTAGGCGATCGGGCTGGCATTGATGCTGGCGCCGGTCTGGAAGCGCCACAGCTCGCGGCCGTTCAACGCGTCCATGCCCAGCAGGTTGCCGTCCGGCTGGCCGATGAACAGCAGGTTGCTGGCCGTCGTCAGGATGCCGTTGCCGTGCGCCACCGACCAGGGCAGGTCCTTGCGCCACACGACGGTGTTGGTCGAGGGATCGACCGCGACGACGCCGCCGGCCATCGGCGTGCCGAGCGGGCGCAGGCCGTTGCTCGATTCGGTCAGCGAATGCGCCGAGCCGACGTAGCCGACGCCCGTGTACATCAGCTTGGTCGTCTGGCTGAAGGACTGGTGGTTCCAGTCGGCGCCGCCGCCCTGCCCAGGGAAGGACAGCACCGGTTCGTCCCAGTGGTCGGCGAAGATGCAGCCGGTCTTGAAGTTGGGCACCGCGCGCGCCGGGCCTTCGGCCGTCGGGCAGGTCGGCACGAAGCCGCCGCCGCGCGGGAAGGGCTGGGTCGGCGAGGACTTCTGGCGCGGATCGACCGGCACCGGCTTCTCGTCGATCCCGATCAGCGGCGTGCCGTTCGTGCGATCGAGGATGTAGTACATGCCGGTCTTGCTGCCGTAGACGACGGCCTTCTTCGGCAAGCCCTTGACGGTGATGTTGGCCAGCACCGGCGACATCACGTTGTCCATGTCCCAGTGGTCGTGGTGGACCGACTGGAAGTGCCACTTGTAGACGCCGGTCTTGGCGTCCATCGCGACGATGGAGTTGGCGAACAGGTTGTCGCCACCACGCGTCGAGCCGTTCTGCGAGGAGCCGGCGCGCACGTTGCCGAAGGTCCAGTACAGCGTGTTCAGCTCGGGATCGATAGCGGGGTGGATCCAAGGCGTGGCGCCGCCCTTCAGGTAGGTGTCTCCCTCCCAGGTGTCGCCGCCGACGGTGCCGGGTGCTGCCGGGCCGTAGAAGTGCCAAACCTCGTCGCCGTTGCTGGCGTTCAGCGCCAGGCCGACGCCACGATCGGTGTCGGACGTGCCGACGTAGATCATGTGGTCGTAGTAGACGATGCCGACCTTGGCGATACCCGGGTACTGCGTGTACTGGCGCTCCCAGACCTTGGCGCCGGTCTCCTGATCCAGCGCGATCACGTAGTTGCCGGTGGTGCTGGTGTAGACCTTGCCGTCGCCCACGGCCACGCCGCGGCGCGTCTGCCCGCCACGGCCGGGATTGAAACTCCACTTGACCTTGCCGGTCACACCGTCGACCGCGTGGACGCGGCCCTGGGCTGTTTCGATGAACAGAACCCCGTTCACTGCGACGGCCGTACTCTGCGCATTGCCCGACTTCGCGCCGCCCTCCAGGCTGTTCATCCAGACCGCGCCGAGCTGCCCGACGTTGGTCTTGTTGATCTTGGCCAGCGACGAATAGTTCTGGTTGCCCAGGTTGCCCCCGACCTTCGGGAAGTCAGTGTTTGTCGCGATACAGCAGGAATCGGCCGCAGTGGCGGCCAGGGCTGCGAACGGGAGGGATGCTGTCAGAACGCCGGCGGCGAGCAGCATTGACGTAACCAGGTTTCGTTTCATTCCGCGTCTCCTTCTGTTGAATTTGTCGCGTTCTTTAGGATAGAACGTCGACCCGTCTGTTCGAACGAAGTATTCGCGACGGATTCGACAAAGTCAACCGAAAGTGATGAGGGTTTGCCCGCGCGTGTCGCGCTGTTGCCCAAAGAAACGCAGAAGGCCGGCAGGGCACGGGGTCAGGTCGTGCCTTGCCGGCCTTCGGGGGCCGCGACGGTGATGGGATTACTAGGATCGAATCGGAGAGATACGCCTATTCATCGCAATCCAATCATGATCGATGCAATCAAAGATGCGAGGCTCAGCCGCCCAGCAATCGAGCCGGCCAGATCACCAACTGCGGGAAGAAGACCAGCAGGAACATGACGCCGAACTGGACCATCATGAAAGGAATCGCGCCGCGCGTGACCTCGTCCATGCGCATCTTCCCGACACCGGCGACGACGTTGAGCACGACCCCGACCGGCGGCGTGATCAGCCCGATCGCGTTGTTGATCATGAACAGCACGCCGAAGTAGACCGGGTCGATGCCGGCCGCCTTGATCACCGGCATCAGCACCGGCGTGAGGATCAGGATCGTCGGCGTCATGTCCAGCGCCGTGCCCACGGCCATCACCAGCGCCATGATCGCGATCATCAGCAGGGTCTGGTTGCCCATGAAGGGCTGCAGCATGTCGACCATCTGCGCCGGCAGGTCCGCCACCGTGATCAGCCAGGCGGACACCATCGAGGCGGCCACCAGGAACATGACGACGCCGGCGGTGCGCGAGGCCGAGACGAAGATCGCGTACATCTGCGACCACTTCAGCTCCTTGTAGACGAAGGTCGCCACGCAGAAGGCATAGACGGCCGCCACGACGCCGGCTTCGGTGGGCGTGAACACACCCATCTTCAGCCCCACGAGGACGATCAGCGGCAGCACCAGCGCCCAGGACGATTCCTTCAGCGCATGCCAGCGCTCGGCCATCGTCGCCTTGCGCGGCACCGCGATGTGCTCGCGCTTCGCGACCCACCACCAGGCCACCCAGAGGCCGGCGCCGAGCAGCACGCCCGGCACGATGCCGGCGAGGAAGAGCTTGCTGATCGACACGTTGGCGGTGACGCCGAAGATCACGTAGCCGATCGACGGCGGCAGCACCGGAGCGATGGTGCCGGCCGAGGCGATCAGCCCGCCGGCACGCCCGGGCTTGTGGCCGGCCGTGATCATCATCGGCAGCAGCAGCGCCGACAAGGCGGCGGCGTCGGCCACGGCCGACCCCGACAGCGCGGCCAGGATCAGCGCCGCGACGATGGCGACGAAGCCCAGGCCGCCGCGCACGTGGCCGACCAGCGTGATCGCCAGTTGCACGATGCGCTTGGACAGGCCGCCGGCGTTCATGATCTCGCCGGCCAGCATGAAGAAGGGCACGGCCAGCAGCGGGAAGTTGTTGGCGCCGTTGATCACGTTCTGCGCCAGGATCTGCGCGTCGAACATGTCCAGGTGCAGCATCAGCGCGAGGCCCGAGAGCAGCAGCGCGTAGGCGATCGGCACGCCGATGGCCATGGCCCCGATCAGGGAGCCCATGAAGATGAGAACGGTCATGATGGCTTCCTGCTCAGTGCTTGCCCGCGGCCACCGGCGCGTCGGCGACGCCACCATGGTCCCGCAGCTTGGCGAGGTCTTCGGACTCGGTGAACATCACCAGTTCCTGCTCGGTGACGCGGCCCGACACGGTGCGCCACAGCTGCACCAGCAGGATCACCGCGGCCGAGACGGCGAACACGACGCCGGACGCGTAGAAGATGCCCATCGACGCGCCGCTCACCGGTGCGGTGACGTCGGCATTGATCTTGATCTGCTCCCAGCCCCCCGACGCGAGCAGCCAGCTGACGTAGAGCATGCCGGTCTGGGCCACGGCGGCGCAGATGCGCTTGCCCATCAGCGGCAGCCGTGCGATCAGGAAGTCGGTGCCCAGGTGGCCGTTCTGCTGCAGCGCGGCGATCGAGCCGAGGAAGATCATCCAGACGAAGAGCCAGCGCGACATTTCTTCCGACACCATCCAGCCGGAATTGAAGACGTAGCGCAGCACGACGTTGCCGAACACGAGGACGACCATGGCCGCCAGGAAGAGCGCCGTGACGGCGTCGAGCAGCCGGCAGTAGGCATTGAGAATGCGATTCAAGGCAGTTCCCCTGAAGTGAGGTCGCGGGGCCGCGACAGACAGAAGGGCCGCCCGCAGGCGCGGGCGGCCCGAAGCGAGCGAGCGCTTAAAGCTTCTGGATGCGTTCCAGTTCGGCGTTGAACATCTTGACGATGGCCGGGTCGTACTCCGCCGCGAACTTCTGGTGGATCGGCTTCACGGCCGCCTGCATCTTCGCGATCTCGGCCGGCGCCAGTTCGGTGTACTGCATGCCCTTGGCCTTCAGCTCGGCAACCGCCTTGCCGGCGATGTCGCGGCTGACCTGGCGCTGGTAGACGATGGCCTCGCTGGCCGCGTCCTGCAGGATCTTCTGCTCGGCCGGCGTCAGCTTGTCCCAGAACTTCTTGCTGACCAGCAGGATGTTCGACGCGTAGACGTGGTTCGTCGCGCTGACGTACTTCTGCACCTCGTAGAACTTGTTCGACAGGATCACCGAGAACGGGTTCTCCTGGCCGTCGACCGCATGGGTCTCGAGCGCCGAATACAGCTCGCCGAAAGGCATCGGCACCGGGTTGGCCTTGAAGGTCTTGAAGGTCTCCAGGAACACCGGGTTCGGGATCACGCGCAACTTCAGGCCGTCGAGGTCCTCGCCCTTGGCGATCGGGTGCTTGCTGTTGGTGACGTTGCGGAAGCCCAGGTCCCAGAAGCCCAGGCCGACCAGGCCCTTCTCCGGCAGCTTGGCCAGCAGCGCCTTGCCGACCGGGCCGTCGAGCAACGCGTCCGCCTGCTTGTAGTTGCTCACGATGAACGGGAAGTCCAGCAGGCCGAACTCCTTGACGATGCCGGCCAGCGAGGTCGGCGCCGGCGCGGTCATCTCCTGCACGCCGCCCTGCAGTGCGGACTGCTGCTGCAGTTCGCTGCCCAGTTGCGAGGCCGGGTACTCCTTCACCGTCAGCTTGCCGGCGCTCTTGGCCGCCACGAGCTCCGCGAACTTGCGGGCGCCCATGCTCATCGGGTGGTCGGTGTTGTTCAGGTGGCCGAAGCGGATCGTCCGGGCCTCCTGCGCGAAGGCCGCGGGCAGTGCGCTGGCGCAGAGCGCCGTCAGGATCAGGGCCCGACGCAGTTCGTTCTTGATCACGTATGTCTCCTTCCAGGGTGGCTTGAAATCTCTTCTTGTTGCGAACAACAGAACGTCGTTGCATTTTATGAGTGAGGATTTCAGACCGTCAATAAAGGGTTGACCCTCAGAATGCCATTTCGAAAAGCGGTTCGACACGCGGACCGGCACGCCGGGGCGCATTGCGCGCAGCACCGAAGGGCCGAAAAAAAGCCGCGTCACCGCGGCTGGTCTGGGCTCGTGCCTGCAGGCACTGCCTGGACATCAGGATCGCTCGGGGGCCGGATAGGTGCCGCCGAGCAGGCCGGTGAGCTTCACGGCGGCGTCCTTCACGTGCTCGGCATGATCGATGTTCAATCGGTAGGTCGGGATGCTGAGGGTCAGCGCGCCGAGGAACTCGCCATCCGCGCCGAACACCGGCGCGGAGATGCCGGAAACCTCCGGCACCCGGTCGCCGGATGCCACCGCAACCTGGTCCTGGCGGATCTTGGCGAACTTGCTGCCGTCGGCGCCGCCGTAGGCCATCAGCACGCGGCCACCGGCGCCGCGATCCAGCGGCAGCAGATCGCCCGCCCGCGTGTGGTCGCGCAGCAGCTGGCCGGAGTCGACCCGGTACAGGCACAGCCGGTCATCGCCATGCCGCACGTGGAAGGCCGCGCTCTCGTTGGTCAGTGCCACCAGTTCCTTCAGCACCGGCATCACGGCGTCCTGCTGCGAGAACGACGAGGTGAAGACACCGTGCAAGCGCACGATCTCAGGCCCGAGGCCATAAGTCCCGTCCGGATGGCGGCGGATCAGCATCGCGTGCTCCAGCGACGCGATCAGGCGCATCACGGTGCTCTTGTAGAGCTGCGTCCGCTGTGCGAGTTCGGTCAGCGTCAGCGCGCTATCCCCCTTGCGAAAAGCCGTCAGCAATGACAGCGCTCGGTCGACCGCCGCCGCGCCGCCGGGCGCGGCCTGCTGGTCGGCAAGGGAAGGATGGGCAGATCTCTTAGGCATGTTTTTTCGCTCAAACCCTTTTGGAAAGGTGATTGTCCACTGACATTCACGGATAAACTTTTAAGAACGTCGTTCTAAAATTAGAACGGGACAGACGCGGGAGACACACGGATGGCAGAGGAACAGGGAGTTGCTGCGGTCGAACGCGCGCTCGGGATTCTGGATGCGCTCACTGAGCCGAAACTGACCCTTGCTGAGCTTTCCAAGCGAACGGGGCTCTATAAAAGCACGGTGCTGCGGCTGACGAAGTCACTGGAAAAATTCGGCTACGTGGTGCGCGCGGAGGACGGCTGCTTTCGCCTGGGCAGCAAGGTTCTGATCCTCGGCGGCACGTTCCAAAGGCATCTGCGCACGGCCGACATCGTGCCACCGGTGCTCAACAGCATCGTGGCCGAGCTTCAGGAAGGGGCGGCGTTCTATATCGCGCAGGGCGAGCACCGCATCTGCCTGCACCGGGTCGATTCGGGCCGGGCGGTGCGCGACTCGGTGCACGAAGGCGACCGGCTGCCCTTGACGGTCGGTGCCGCCGCCCATGTGCTGCGCGCATTCACCGGCGCCCGCGGCCAGCATTACGAGGTGATCCGCCGCTGCTTCTACGCCGCGTCCTCGGGCGAACGGGACGAGGAGACCGCCGCCGTGGCCTGCCCCGTGTTCGCGCACGGCGACGTGCTGTACGGCGCTCTAAGCGTGTCGGGGCCGCGCTACCGCATCGAGGCGCTGGGCACCGAGGGCATCCTGCCCACCTTGTTCAAGCGCGCGGGTGAGCTGAGCTCGGCGCTGGGCTGGGACCAGCGCTCGACGAAGTCCTTCGGGGCGCATCCCTGGCAATAAGGGAGGGTGACGGGCGCCACGACATCAGGGCGCCGAACAGCGCGATCATCGCGATGCCGAGCCCCGCGACGCCACTCGGCACATGGCCGAACACCCACCAGCCGCCGAAGGCGCCGAACGCGATCTGGAAGTACAGATAGGGCGTCAGCAGCGAGACCGGCGCGCGCGTGTAGGCCATCGTCAGCAGCAGGTGACCCAGCGTGCTGAAGACGCCCATCAGCGCGAGAACGGCCCAGGTGGCGCCCGCCAGGTCGGCCCAGCTCCAGGGCAAGGCGAGGCTGGCCAGGCCGGCGCCGATCGCGCCGGTGTAGAACTGGATCGTCGCCGGCGCATCGACCCGGGCCATCCGGCTCGTCAGGATCTGGTAGCTCGCGTTCACTGCAACGACCAGCAAGGGCAGCAGCATGGCCCGATCGACCGAGGCGCCGCCCGGCGCCACCACCAGCAGCGCGCCGGCAAAGCCGCCGCACAGGAACAGCCAGCGGCTGCGCGGCACGAACTCACCGAGCGACCAACTGGCGATCAGCATCACCACCAGCGGCGTGACCATCGTGACCGCGGTGTACTCCCCCACCGAGATGTGCCGCAGGCTCAGGAAGGCCAGGCTGCTGGACGTCAGCAGCAGGCAGGCCCGTACGAGCTGCAGCACCGGCTGCCGCGTGCGCAGCAGCGCGCGGCCGCGCGAGGGCAGCAGCAGGCCACCGGTCAGAAGCGCCTGGAGAAGATAGCGAAACCAGACGGTCATCAGCGCCGGCGCACCCAGGCTGACCCACTTGGTCGCGGCGTCGAGCGCGGCGAAACAGGCGACCGCGGCGAGGACGAGCACGATTCCGGAGGATCTGGCGTGAGGGACGTTCATGGTGGCGATGCAGTGGCGGAAAGCGCAGCATCCCTAGGGCCTACCCGCAATCCTCGATTATTAGAATTGCATTATGCTGTACAGAACACTACAGTCACACCCAACCCGAACGCCAACCTCGGAATCGACATGCAAGACGCAGGCGCAGCACTCCCCCAGTACGAGCACTACATCGATGGTCGCCCGGTACCGCCCTCCGGCGGTGCCTATTTCCCCACCGACAATCCCTTCGACGGCAAAACCTGGGCGATGGTCGCCCGCGGCAATGCGCAGGACGTGGATCTCGCCGTCTCCGCCGCGCACCGCGCCTTCGAGGCCGGCCCCTGGCCGGCGATGACGCCCAGCGAACGCGGCCGCCTTCTGTGGAAGGCCGCCGACCTGATCGCCGCGCGCGCCGAACGCCTCGCGCTGATCGAGCAGCGCGACAACGGCAAGCTGGTCACCGAGGTGGTCTCGCAGGTCCGCTACATGGCGGACTACCTCAAGTACTACGCGGGCCTCGCCGACAAGATCCACAGCGCGGTGATCCCCACCGACAAGAAGGGCGTGTTCGCCTACACGCGCTACGAGGCCAAGGGCGTGATCGCGATCATCACGCCCTGGAACTCGCCGCTGACCTTGACCAGCTGGAAGCTCGCGCCGGCGCTGGCCGCCGGCTGCACCGTGGTCGTCAAGCCGTCGGAATTCACCTCCGCCTCGATGCTGGAGCTGGCCGCGATCTTCACGGAAGCCGGCTTCCCGCCCGGCGTCGTCAACGTGGTCACCGGCTTCGGCCAGGAGGTCGGCGAGCCGCTGGTCACGCATCCGAAGGTCGAGCACATCGGCTTCACCGGCGGCTCGGTGGCTGGCCGCAAGATCTACGAGCTGGCCGCGCGCAACTTCAAGACGGTGACGCTGGAGCTCGGCGGCAAGTCGCCCAATATCGTGTTCGACGACGCGGACCTGGACCAGGCGGTCAAGGGCGTCGTCTCCGGCATCTTCGCCGCCTCCGGCCAGAGCTGCCAGGCCGGCTCGCGCCTGCTGCTGCAGCGCTCGATCCACGACAAGTTCGTCGAGAAGCTGGTGGCCTTCATGCAGGACGTGCGCATGGGCGACCCGTCGCTGCCGGAGACGCAGATCGGCCCGATCGCGACCCGGCCGCAGTTCGAGAAGATCCTCTCCTACATCGAGATCGCGAAGGCCGAGGGCGCGGAATGCGTGCTCGGCGGCCGCAGCCGACCGGACCTCGGTGCCGGTCAGTTCGTCGAGCCGACGATCTTCACCGGCGTGCGCAACGACATGCGGATCGCGCAGGAGGAAGTCTTCGGCCCGGTGCTCGCGGTGATCCCGTTCGACGACGAGGAGGACGCGATCCGCATCGGCAACGACGTGGCCTACGGCCTGGCCGGCGCCGTCTGGACCCGCGACCTGAAGCGCGCGATGCTGATGACGGACCGGCTCAAGGCCGGCACGCTGTGGGTCAACAACTACCGCGCCACCAGCTTCACCTCGCCCTTCGGCGGCTACAAGGAATCAGGCATCGGCCGCGAATCGGGCATAGATGCCATCAAGGAATACCTGCACACCAAGTGCGTGTGGATGTCCTCGGATCTCGAAGTGCCGAACCCCTTCGTTCGTCGCTGAGCACCGTGCCAAGTCAGCAGTACAGGGAAAGAAAGATAAAACGATGAGTCAGGCACTGGCAAATGTGCGCGTCCTCGATTTGAGCAATGTGCTGGCGGGGCCCTTCTGCGCCTACCAGCTGGCCTTGCTGGGCGCCGAGGTGATCAAGGTGGAAGTTCCGATGACCGGCGATCTCGCGCGCCAGCTCGGTGCCGATGCGGAGCTGAACGCGAACTACATGGGCGCCTCCTTCCTGGCGCAGAACAGCGGCAAGAAGTCGGTCACCGTGAACCTGAAGACCGCCGAGGGCAAGGCGGTACTGAAGCGCCTGGTGGCTACGGCGGACGTGCTGGTCGAGAACTTCCGCCCCGGCGTGATGGCCCGGCTCGGCCTCGACTGGGACGAACTGAAGGCCTGCAATCCGCAGCTGGTCTACTGCGCGATCTCCGGCTTCGGCCAGGACGGCCCCCTGAAGGACGCGCCGGCCTACGACCAGATCATCCAGGGCCTGTCCGGGATGATGAGCATCACCGGCGACGAACGCAGCGCGCCGCTGCGCGTGGGCTCGCCGGTGGCCGACACGATCAGCGGCATCACCGCCGCCTTCGCGATCGCCAGCGCCCTGGTGCGCCGCTACCGCACCGGCGAGGGCGGCTTCATCGACGTCTCGATGCTGGAGTCCACCCTGGTCACGATGGGCTGGGTCGTCTCCAACTACCTGATCGCCGGCACCGAGCCGCGCGCCTGGGGCAACGAGAACATGACCGCCGCGCCGTCCGGCGCCTTCAAGACCGGCTCGGGTCTGCTCAACATCGCCGCCAACAAGCAGGAGCAGTTCGAGGCGCTGGCGCGCGAGATCGGCCGCGAGGACCTGATCGCCGACCCGCGCTTCGCCAAGCGTGAGGCGCGCAAGCGCCACCGCGCCGAGCTGACGACGGAGATCGAGCTTGCGCTGGCGACCCAGGACGCCGCGCACTGGGAGCGGGTCTTCAACAAGATCGGCATCCCCGCCGGACGCGTGCTGACCGTGCCGCAGGTGCTGCAATCGGCCCAGATCAGGCACCGCGAGCTGCTGCAGACCTTCGACGCCGTGCCGGGCGTCGGCCGCGACATCACGGTGCCGCGGGCGGGCTTCCGCCTGTCGGAGGGCGATCCCCGGTCGTCGCTGCCGCCGCCGCTGCTGGGCCAGCACACCGACGAGATCCTGCAGTCGATCGGCCTGCGTGCCGACGAGATCGAACAACTGCGCAGCGAGGGCGCGATATGAGCAGCAACAACAACGGCAAGACCGCAGAGCAGATCGTCGACGAGGCCAAGGCCTGGTGGTCGACCTCGATCATCGACATCCAGCCGAACCGCATCGACGTGCGCGGCTATCCGATCCAGGACCTGATCGGTCACATCGGCTATGCCGAAATGGTGTGGCTGATGCTGCGCGGTGAACTGCCCACGCCGCGCCAGAGCCGCCTGCTCGAGGCCACCTTGGTCGCCGGCGTCGACCACGGCCCGCATGCGCCGTCGATCGCCATCTCGCGCATGGCCGTCACCTGCGGCCTGCCCCTGAACGGCGCGATGGCCTCGGCCATCAATGCGCTGGACGACATCCACGGCGGCGCCGGCCAGCAATGCATGGAGCTGATGCAGGCCATCGCCGCCGCCGCGCCCGGGCGCGACCCGGACGACGCGGAGGTCGCCGCCGTCGTCACCGCCCGGCAGGCCGAGCATGGCAAGGTCATCCCCGGCTTCGGCCACCGCTGGCACACGGTCGATCCGCGCGCCGTGCGCCTGCTCGCCCTGGTGGCCGAGGCCGAAGCCGAGGGCGTGATCTCGGGCCGCTTCGGCCGCATCGCCTCGGCCATCGAGCGCGTGCTGACCGCCAGCAAGGGCCAGCCGATTCCGCTGAACATCGACGGCATCACCGCGGCGATCTACCTGGCGCTGGGCTTCGAGTCCGAACTCGGCCGCGGGCTCTTCATCCTCTCGCGCTCGGTCGGCATCCTGTCGCACGCGTGGGAGCAGCGCCAGCAGGGCGGCCGCATCAAGGGCCCGATGGCGCCCAGCGTGCCCTACACCTACACCGGCGTCGAGCGCCGCCCCCTCGAACGCTGAGGCCCGCAGCGGGCACGGCCAGATTCCAAGATTCCATTTTCCGGAGACAGTACCCATGGCAACCGAACTCATTTCGAAGCAGCTCGTTTCGTACCTGGAGCAGCGCGGCGTCGAATACATCTTCGGCCTCTGCGGCCACACCAACATCGCGGTGCTGGCCGCGCTGTCCGAAGCGAAGACGCTGAAGTTCATCAACACCCGCCACGAGCAGATCGCCGCCCACATGGCCGATGGCTACGCGCGCGCCAAGCGCACGACCGCCGTCGTGCTCTCGCACCTGGGCCCGGGGCTGACCAACGCGTCCACCGGCGTCGCCAACGCCGCGCTGGATTCGATCCCGATGGTCGTCATCGCCGGCGACATCCCGAGCCACTACTACGGCAAGCATCCGCACCAGGAGATCAACCTGCACGCGGATGCCGCCCAATCGGAGATCTACCGGCCCTTCTGCAAGCGCGTCTGGCGCGTCGAACGCCCCGACCTGTTCCCCGAGATCCTCGAGAAGGCCTTCCAGCTGGCCGAGAGCGGCCGGCCCGGCCCGGTGCTGGTCTCGGTGCCGATGGACATCTTCTCGATGGAGGTCGACACCC
>Ga0247779_1000483_pt1 | contig 25206 bp, 18 predicted proteins | sample UWRJL221509R5_FD_179925 | JGI IMG/M metagenome (GOLD analysis project Ga0247779, IMG submission 179925) | Plant litter microbial communities from Arlington Agricultural Research Station in Wisconsin, United States - UWRJ-L221-509R-5 | ecosystem: Environmental > Terrestrial > Plant litter >... | reverse complement strand
AGCAGTCAAGCAGCACCGACTGCATGGCCGTGAGGTTGGCGCAGGGGTCGAATGCCGACTCAAGCGTCAGCGCGAGCCGTGCAAAGTTCCGGATGTTGATCTGCGCCAGGCCGACGCTGAAGTTCCAGCCTGAGGCTTGCAGCGCTCGTGCGGTGGCCAGTGCTTCGGCGCGGCTGCGGGGTTGTCGCTCCAGCGACCCGCCGACCACGCCGATTGCCCACGGATTGAATGAGCTTTCGACGCTGACCAGGGCGCTGACAGTGGCGACATGGACCTGCGGTGCGCAGGCTAGCGCCACCGCGGCGAACGCGGTTGCTTCCATGGTGGGGAGCCTCAGTTGTCGGTGTAGCCGGGGGCGGCTGGCGGCTGTGAGCTCAGCCAGGCGGCGTAGTCGTCATCGAAGCGGCTGTCCCAGGTGTCGAACTGGGCCTTGGCGGTGGGGCTGAACTCGGTCGAGGTGCTGCCGTCCATCGTCCACCACGTTCGGGAGAACAGGGCGCCGTCGACGACCACCGATACCGCGCCCATGAAGTCGCAACTGTGGATCGGACCGTTCTCGCCGTAGTAGACGCGGGTGTACTGAGGTGGGCAGAAGGTCGGAGCTTCCGACCAGGCGTGGCTCGCCGTGTTCCCAGGGCCGGACATGTTGCAGGTCGGGAACGCTCTGCCGCGGGCCAGATCGCGCAGCACCTGTGAGATAGGCGGCACGCATTGCGGTATGGCTCTCCAGCTCGGGGCGGCGAAGCACAGCAAGACCTGGCACCCGTCGACGGCACGCGCGGGTTCGCTGGCGAGCAGAAGAGTTGCAAGGGCGAGCAGGGCGGTCGCGCCGCAAGTCCTGACCCTCTTCGAACCAAAGGGGGCGATCTTGCCCAGGATGGTGGTTGTCGTCATCGCGGCTCCTTCGCAGGTGCTGAAGAGTTCGTTTCAGAGAGCAGTGCTGCCCTGTGATGGAAACTCTAGGCGCCCGTTTGCGCGATGAGGCGATGACTTTTGGAAAAGATTCAGCGCTTAGCGCGAAGGCGTTCTCCGTGCTCGGCACAGAGCTGCATGTTGCTCCGTGTTGGCTCAAGGACGGTGGAAACGTCCTCACCGCAGAACCATCAGGCCTGTGCGGCGTCCTTGGACGGCGTCAATCGCTCGGAGCTGTCTTGCGCTCCTTCTTGAGGCGCTTGACGATCGATTTGACCATTTCCGCTGGATCAACCTCGAGTGCGTCGGCGAGCCGAAGAAACACGGCGAGTGAAGGCTGTGTCTGTGCAACCTCAAGCCTTGCCACGAAGGAGCGATGCACGTCGGCGCGGTGAGCGAGTTCTTCTTGACTGATATCCAGGCGAGCGCGCTGAGCCTTAATTTCGGCCGCCGCTGCCTTGAAAACTGTCCGATCCTCTGGCTTTCGCATCTCCCGAAATAGTGGGAGATATGTCGCATACATGCACCCGCATATATGGTACAAATTGACTGTATGGACCGACTCGCATTCATTGCGAACAGACTTGAGTCTGTACCTAGGAAGTCGGTCTCGTAGCGGTTGACGTGGATCGAGGTGGGCGTTGAATGCTGGGCGAAAGTGCTCCCCAAGATGTCCAACGAGCAGGCCTGGGTGCCGGATCTTCCGAGATTCAACGATCGGCCGGCATTGGCCGGAACTGACGGACCCGCTGGCTCACGCGACCTGAATCGCTCGCCGCGCTCCCGAGTTCTCCGAATGCCTGAGCGTCACTGGACAGGAGTTCAAGATATGAGCGCTACCTATGACATCAAAGCCGTTGAACGATGGTTGAATCGGCCTTTGTGCGTCCGATACGTTGCCGGGGCGTTCCGCGCCATCTCGATCCAAGTCCGAGGTTGTGCAGGTGCCGCTCCGCTCCGAGTTCATTGGGGCCTTGGATACCTACTGGATGGCGAGTGCGAGGTGTTGGGTGCGTGGCCGACGCCTGACCCTGCTTTGACCTTGGCGCCTCGGGTGCTCGAGGATCTGCAAGTGCGCGGCGTACTTCGAATGCGGACCTTGACCGGCAATTGCCTCGCGGGCCCGTTCGCCGAGGCCGCTGGTGACGCTCTTTCGCTCATTCGATGCGTACAGGTGGTGCCGGTGGAGGCCGATGCCTTGGCAGAGGCGGCCGAGGTTCGGTCGCTCTCGGGCTCCGTTGCCACTTTGATCCTCGATGCAGATCGTCTGGCCGAGGAAATCCAAAGCCGCTTGGTGGCCTCCATTTCGCGCCGTCGCCCCTTCGCTGATTCGGCTGCCGCGATGACCTTCGTCGCGGCCGAGCTACATCGCGCGGATCGCAAGCTGTGGGCACGACCTGCGCCACTGCAGCCGCTTCGGCTGCTCGCCCATGATGCCGCCCCGGCCGTTTACCACTGAGTGGCCCGAATGATGCCGCCTGCTCTGGCTGGAGTGCCGTGATGAAGGATTGGGCGAGTGTCTTCCGCGCGGTCAAAGGCGCACTCATGCGACGCGGGCGGACCGAGCATGACGCCGACGACCTGGTCCAGGACGCCTGGATTCGCTTCGACAGCTATCAGCGAGATCACACCGTCGATGACCCGGATGCCTTCTTGATGAAGGTAGCCCTGAATTTGTCGATCGACATGCACAGAGGCCGGCGCGCGCATGGCGACGAGGTCACGCTGGAGGATGTCGTCATCATCGACACCTCGCCGCCGGCCGAGGATGTTCTGCAAGCCAGGGAACGGACCGAGCGGCTGGGTCTGTTCCTGGGGCGTCTGACGGCAAAAACACGCGATATGTTCCTCGCGCATCGCTTTGAAGGCATGACCTACAAGGAGATCGCGCGGCAGCACGGGGTGAGTGTCAGCACCGTGGAAAAGCATGTCGCCAGGGCGTCGGTGCAGCTGACGGCCTGGATGGAAGGCTGGTAGGGCTTGGTCCTCGTGGCGCCTCATGTGGAGGCAGGAAACGCTTGGCCGACGGGTACTCGAAGTCTCCAGCACCCTGTGGGTTCTCTACAAGCATTCAAGCAAACCGTATGCGGCGGCGCGCCGGGCCGCGGACTTCCGGTTGGCACACTTCAGTCTTGCGTTGAGCCGCTGAAACCTCGAATCCACGGAAGAGGGCGTCATGCCAGTGCGCAGGGCGATCTCCTTGGTGCCGAGTCCTTGCCATTCCAAAGCCAGGAGGTCGATGTCGATGGCCTGGAGTTGCGCTGCCGATGTCAGACGCTCGGTCAGGTGGCGCGTCAACCAGTCGTGCAGCTCAGCCGCTAGCGCGCGGGCGAGTGCACGCACGGCGCGAGCCTCAGGGCCCTCGAAGTCGTCAGCCTGGTCGCTGCCGATGCAGAGCATCTCGAGTCGCCCGGATGGGCTGCCGATCGACGCCGGGATGACGAGGCAGGACTTGAAGCCGTAGCGGCTCGCCAATTGGATCGCCGCGGCGTCGGCCTCGTGCTGCTGGCGGATCTGGTGGTCTGTGCCGGGCATCGTGTGCGTTTGTGCAAATCGAAACCATGGATGACCCAGCAGGAGCGGCTTGCTGCCATGTGCCTTGGCGATCGCGGGATGGCAGGCGAAGAGACTGAAGCAGGAGAGGTCCTGCGCGTCCTCAGGAATCGCCGCCGTGTAGATGCTGCCGGTCGCGCCAATGGCCGCGGTGGCGTGGACCAGGCTGTCGAGAAGGTGCGGTGGACTGGTCGCCTGCTGGATCAGGGTGACGGCCTCAAGGGCCTGCACCGCATAGTTCGGCGCTCGGGCGCGATCGCGAATTGACGTCTTCAGCGCATCGGTGACGTTTGACATGTTCGAACTCCCTTCTGACCCGCGCAAACAGAATCGGGTCCTGGAACTGCAGCGAGTCGTCAGCCAGGCACGTGTCGAGTTGCTCCAGGGTGGTGAAGATGGTCCACCACTCGATCTGGGCGTTTCCCTTCACATGCAGGTTGCGGCCCGCGGCGAGTCCCGAGGTGACGCCGACCAGGGTGACTCGCCGCTCGGCCGCGTCGTCACGGCCAGCTGCATGACCGCTCTTCGGCGGAATCATGATTTCAAGGGTTCGATCCATTTCGTTCGTTCCCAAAAAAGGGCGGTCAGTCGAGGCGTGGCGTCCAAGCTATTCAGTCGCGACGTGGACAGACCCATCGCGACGGATTCGCCGGAGAAGGCCCCTCCATGTTTCCCATCTTGGGCGGAGCGGGTGTGACGTTCAATGGGCCAGAGGTGTTGATGTGCGGACGTTCGGTCGCTGCATCGTGCTCATCGTTCGGCCGGCCATCAGGAGACGCGGTCTTCGCGGGGTCAGTCCTCTCAGTGAACAGAGAGGTGATGCTCGTAAGCATGACCAGCGGGAATCGCCGAGCTACGGGCAGGCAGTGCTGGTGCGGTGAGCGTGTCGATTTCAGATATACCGATGTTTTTGTCCGGATGAAGCTTGCAGGAGGCTGTCGGTGTGATGGTTTCTGCTCGCAAGTTGCCGTGCGGCGCCTAAGATTGAACCGTTGCATTCGACTTTTACCTCTGGCGTTGAACTGCGATGGGCAAGAACTGGAATTCCGTCCTGTCTCGTGTGAAGGCCTTGCTGATGCGCTGTGGCAGTAGTCACCATGACGCCGAGGACTTCGTGCAGGACGCCTTCGTCAAATACACCAGCTATCCGAAGAAGGAGTCCATCGTCGAGCCCGAGGCATTCATCACGCGTGTCGCTCAGAATCTGAGGCGTGACGCCTACCGTGCGAGCAAAAAGCAGGGTGAACAGGTGCTGGATGCCGAAAAGACCCTCGTCGATCCTTCACCCTCGTTGGATGACGCGTTGCTCGCCCGCGAGCAGGTCGAGATCATCAGCAAGATCCTCGCGACGCTCGACCCGAAGACCTGCCGCATCTTCCTGGCGCATCGGGTCTACGGTATGAGCTATGCAGATATCGCACGCGAATGCGAGATCAGCGTGAGCGCTGTGGAGAAGCAGATCGCCAAGGCTGCACTGATCATCACCCGTGCCGTGGAGGGCTGGTAGCCATGGCCAACCCGGACAACATTTCGCGCGACGACGCAGAGCCCAAGGTCACGAAGGAAATTGCCGCCGAGGCGGCGGTGTGGATTGCCATGCTTCACGGCCCGAGACGCTCGCCAAAGATGGAGAGCGACTTCCGGGCCTGGCAGGCCCAATCGGCTGCGCATCGGCGCGCGTTCGAGGCCACCACGGATGTGTGGGAGGCGGTTCCGAGAATCAAGCTCTCGGATGCCTATGCAAGCCTGTCGTCGCGGCCGTCAGCTTCCAGCACAGGGTGGTTTCGGGGGGGGGCTATATGGCAACTTCGCGGACGGCGCTGGCCGCTGCTGATGGCTCTCCCACTGATTGCTTTCGGTGTTGCGGCGTACCTGCGTCTTTCTCCATCGGGCGACGTGTACTCCACCAAGGTGGGCGACCAGCAACAGGTCACGCTGGATGACGGGTCGAGGATGACCCTGAACACGGACACGCGCGTTCGCGTGAAGGTCTCGGCCGACCAGCGCAATGTGGAGGTGATGCAGGGCGAGGCGCTCTTCGAGGTCGCAAAAGACCCGCATCGGCCCTTCGTCGTTCACGCAGGCGGCAGCGAAGTGGTCGCCGTCGGGACGGTGTTCTCGGTGCGGCTTGCCGACGGCGGCGAACATCTTGCCGACGCATTGGCGGTGACGCTGGTCGAAGGCAAGGTCGTGGTTCGAGCAGATCCGTCGGCGTGGACTTCAGCGCTGGCCCCCCAGACTCCCGTCCAGATGAACCCGGGGGACCGGGTGCGCCTGGCCAAGGCGACCCCCACGGGCAACGGGCGCCCCAAGGAGCAGCTCGACCGGCCGCCGATCGATCAGTTGCTCGCCTGGAAACGGAGCGAGGCGGTGTTCGACGACGTGGCCTTGTCCGATGCCGTGGCCGAGATGAACCGGTACAGCCGCACGCCGATCGCATTGGTCGGCGATGCGTCCCTGTCGAAGCTGCGGGTTAGTGGATCCTTCCGCACCGGCGACAACGCCGGCTTCGCGAGAAACGTCTGTGCGGTACACGGACTGAAACTGCAGCAACGTGATGGACGACTGGAGCTGACAATTCCTCATTAGGACAAGTACTGTCAGAATTTCTCGGGTCAGCCTCGTCATCTCGCTAACACCAACTGGAAAGGCGAGTGAGGCCCGAGATGATCCAAAGAAGAACCCTTGGCAGTGGGAGTGCTGCCAGCCGTTTCGGAGACTGCGCTGTCGTTGCGCTACTGCTCGGTTGCGGACTCGCGTTCCCGGCGGAGCCCGCGGCCCGGTTTCAGGTCGACCAACCGGCGCGATCGATGGCGGAGTCACTGCGCGACATTGCGCGGCAAACGCACACCTTTGTGATGTTCGACCCGACCAAGGTCAATGGACGTAGCTCCAAGGCGGTCCATGGGCAACTGACGGCTGCCGAGGCGCTGACGCTAGCGGTCGAAGGGTCGGGTCTGGAGGTCGTCGCGATGCCGGACGGCTCCGTCGCTATTCGAGCCGCGGCCAGCGCAATGCCTGGCGCCGCCTCGGCACCGCAGGGCGCTGGCTCCGGCGCTGCAACTGGCTCCGCTGATCAATCGTCGTCGGCCGAAGGTACGGACCCGGCCGCGCGGGGTGCCCGGCTCGCGGTGGCAACGGATCCCAGCGGCGACGAATCCAGCGGTCGGGGCGAAACGCCGGATACGCTGGGCAAGGTCGTGGTGACGGGGTCGCGCCTCAGGCGTGTGGCGAACGAAGGCGCCACGCCCGTCAACGTCTACACGCACAAGGACATTGAGCGCAGCGGCCAGCCGACGCTGGAGCGTTTCCTCGGCACGCTGAACGAGGCGTCGGTGAGCTCGGGCGAAGGTGCTGTGGGGGCCACGGTGGGGCAGGGCACGGTTCAGCTCCGCGGTCTTCCGCTGGGCTCCACGCTGGTTCTGATCAACGGCCGGCGGCTGCAGGCGGTCGGCTCATCCTCGGGCAACTACTTCAACCTCAACCTGATTCCGATGGCGGCCGTCGACCGCGTCGAGATCGTGCCCGTCGGCTCATCCGCCGTCTACGGCGGCGATGCGCTGGCCGGCGTGGTCAACATCGTCCTGAAGAAGTCAATCGATGGCTTGCTGCTCGATGCGCGGCTGGCGTCGGCGTCGGGCACCCGCGACGGCGGCATCTCCTTCGGCGCGGGCCGCCAGGGCGATGCCGGCTCCTTCCTGCTGCTGGGCTCGTACAGCAAGTCCACGCCCCTCACGATGACGGAGCGGGCCTTCTTCCGCGACGGGGACTACCGCCGTTTCGGCGGCATCGACGCGCGGACACGGTCCTGCACGCCGGGTACGGTGACCAGCACAACGAGCGCGAACCTGCCTGGCCTGAACTCGACCTTTGCGGGCATCCCGGCGAGCGCGGTGGGTCAAGCCCTGACCCCAGCCGACTTCTCGGCGACTGCCGGTCAGGCCAACCTGTGCAATCCGCTGGCCAACGGCAACGGCTCCACGCTGCTCTTCGGGTCCGAAAGCTTTGCCTTGCATGCGACGGGCGAGCGCCATCTGAACGAGAAGTGGGACGTGTTCGGCGAGCTTTCCTTCGATCGGGACCGTACGGGCGCGGATCAGGCGGGCTACCAGCTGAACAACGTCGTGGTGCCGGCCACGAATCCCTACAACCCCTTCGGTACGGCCGTTCGCGTCACCGAGCGGCTTGGCCTGCAAAACGGCTCGGAAACGTTTGCGCGCAGCACCGACTTCAAGCGCATGCTGCTGGGCCTGCGCGGCGAGCTGGGCTCCGGGTGGGACACGGAGGTCACGTTCTCGACGACGCGTGACGATGGCGTCCGCCACCAGATCGGTTCGGGCATCTCCGCGAAACTCAACGCGGCGCTGGCGTCAACGAATCCCGCGACGGCGCTGAATCCGTTCACCTCGGGCCTCGCTGCGAGCGACAACGTGCTGAACTCCATCTGGGTGGATTCGCCGCGCTACAACCATGGGCGCAAGGACCAGGCGAGTGCCTACGTCCGCGGCTCGCTGCTGACGCTGCCGTCGGGCTCCGTCGATGTGATCGCCGGTGCGGAGATGACGCACGACCACTACCAGAGCGTGACGCCAGGCACCTTCGACATCGAGGCCAGCCGTTCGTCCGATGCGGTTTACGGCGAGCTGCGCGTCCCGCTGTGGCGGGACCATGGCGATGGCCCGGACGGCGCGTTCGGCCCCTCCCGTGAGATGGCGGCCCTCACACTGGCGGGGCGGCGCGATCATTACGACGACTTCGGCAGCGCCAACACCTACCAGGCCGGCCTGGAGTTCCGCCCACTGAGAACTCTGCTGTTGCGAGGTTCGGCTGCCACGTCCTTCAAGCCGCCGACGCTGCTGCAGACCCATGTCGACGAACAGACCTTCACTTCCGAAACGGCGGGGCTGGTCGATCCGGCGCGCGGCGGTGCGCCGGTCATCGGCGGCGAAGTCCTGCGCATCAGCAATCCGAACCTGCATCCCGAGAACGGTCGAGCCTACTCGCTCGGCGCCGTCTGGGAACCCGCGTCCGACCTGGGGACTCGGCTCGCGGCGACCGCCTGGCAGGTGAGGATCAGGGGGCTCATCGCGCTGCTGTGGCCTCAGGTCCCGATCGACAACGAGGCGCTGTTTCCCGGACTCGTCACGCGCGGCCCGTCGACGGGCGGCGTACCTGGGCCTATCACGAGCGTGCTCTACACCGAGGTCAACTTCGGCAGCGTGACGACCTCCGGTGCCGACATGGAGCTTTCGCACGCCTGGAGAACCAGCCTCGGCAAATGGACCGCCGGCGTCAGCGCGACCCGCACGACGCGTTACGACGTCGCCATCACGCCCGATGCCCCGGTCGACAACCGGCTCGGCCATCGCACCGCGGATTACTGGTCGCCCAAATGGAAGGGTAGGGTGTCGCTAGGCTTCGATCGCGGCGCCTGGAGCGTCGCACTGACCAGCCGCTACCTCGGCGGCTACCAGGACAGCGGCACGAACGGTCGATCGCTCGGCAGCTACTGGCTGCAAGACCTGGCCGCCTCGTTCAATCTGACCAAAATGGGCGTCATCCTTCCGGCCGCCAAGGAGTCGGTGCTGTCCGTGGGCATCGCCAATGTGACGAACCGGCTGCCCGAGTACGTCTCGACCTATCCGTACTACGACGTCACCCAGGCGGACTGGCGCGGTCGCTACGCGAGCGCGCGTCTCTCAGTGACCTGGTGACACGCGACTGATCGCAGCGCGCCGGCCCCGGCGTCCTCGATCCCCTCGGCCTCCGCCTGCGCGGCTCGGCCCCTTCGACACCCTTTGCATGGAATCGCCTCTGGCCGCGCGGCCCGAGCGATCTGACTCGACCTATGTTGTTCAAAGACGTACCCCCACCGGCTCGGCCGAGCCTCCGGAGTTCTCACTTGACCCAATGTGCAGATTCTCTCGCGGCCCACCTCGCGACCTCAATCATGGCCGCGTGCTCCCGAATCTACCTTCGCGTTTGGTTAGGCTCGCTGCTGGGTGCGTGCTTCGCTGTGCCCATCGCCTCGGCGCACACCGGCATCGGGCCAACGGTCAAGGAGGTGGTCGAATTCAAGCGCTTCGTCCAGCCGGGCAGCCATGAAGATGCCGACCTACAGGGCCAGATTTCTCCCGACCGCGAGCAGGCCTTCACGGTGACGCGCCAATCGAATGTCGCAACGGACGTGAATCGCTACGAACTGCTGTGGCTGGACATCAGTCGCAAGAGGCTCGCGGCTGGCGGACTCGCGCAGCCGGTGATCTTGGCGACGATCGACTCGCGCCAGGACGAGAAGGACCTGAATCCTTCGGTGCAGGACGTGCGCTGGGTCGGCAACCGGACCCTCGTCTTCCGCGCTCGGATGAACGATGAACCCTTCCAGGCCTACCGCCTGGACGTGGTGACCCGACAGCTCACGCAACTGACCTATGCGCCGCTCGGTCTCCTGACCTTCGACGTGACGCCCGACCTGAGGCGCATCGTCTATGTTGCGCCCGTGCCCAATCCAGCGATTCCTCCCGGCGTGCGCAGCATCGTGGTCGGAACCCACTCGTTCTGGAACGTGCACTGGGGGCAGGGCGGCTTCCGCAACCAGAAGCGCCGCTACCAGTACTTTGTCGCCGACGCGCAATCCAGGATTGCCGCCCGGCCGCTGGGGGATTCGTTCGCGGAGACCATGTCGGCCTATCCAAGCCCCGACATCTCTCCGGACGGGCGCTGGGCCGCCCTGCAGATACTGCAACCCAACCGTGTGCAGGAATGGGCGAGGAAGTACTCGCAGATCGGGACGTGGGCCAAGCGGTCTGCCGAGTCGCGCACCCTGGATCCTTTGAGCTACTTTTCGGTTTCGTCCCACTACGCGCCGCGTTCCGTGATCGTCTATCGGTTGAGCGATGGTCAGGCGCAGACCGTCGTGGACGCGCCCGACGATTCAACCATCTGGACCAATCGGCGAACGGACCGGCTTTGGCAGAGCGACGGCCAGTCGGTCGTGATCGCCGGCACCTACCTGCCGCGGGTCGACAAGGACCCCGCCCCGGACGCATCACACATCATCGAGTACTGGCCGGAGTCGAAACGCTGGAAGGAGGTCGCCGTGCTGAAGCAGCAGCTGAAGTGGGCCAGCCCGGTGTCGGGTCAAAGCGGCGCGTTCGTGGCCATGGACGGAGAAACGCTGCGGCGCTTCGAGAAGACAGCGGATGGCACATGGCATGAGCAGCCTGCGGAACAAGCGCTTGGCGGACGAGCGGGCGCGACTTGGGTCGACGCATCGCGCGCTGCGGCCGTTCTGTCCGAGAACGCCATGCCGATGGACTGGAATCTGCATGTGCAGGAGACCTTGAACCAGCCGCCGGACATCGTGGCTCAAGGGCCGGCGCACGAGGTGGTGCCTTTGACCCACCTCAACCCGACGTTCCGGGCTTCCGAGTGGGGCACGATGCGGGAGTACGCCTGGAAGGACGCCAAGGGCCGCACCTGGAACGGCGGACTGATGGTGCCCAGGGACTTCGATCCGAAGGTCCGTCACGCGCTGGTCATCCAGACCTACGGATTCGAGCCGACGCGCTTCTATCGAGACGGCTCGAACGACTACGACGCCTACACCAGCGGCTTTCCAGGACGGGCCTTGCTGCGCGAGAACATCCTGGTGCTCGCCGTCCCCTATGCCGTCGCACCCGCCTCGGGTGATGTCAGTGATCTGGATAGCGCTTCGAAGGTTTTCATGGTCCAGGATGGCGTGCGAGCCGCCATCGACGACCTTGCTGCCAAGGGCATCGTCGACCGCGACCGTGTCGGCATCATCGGATGGAGCTCCACCGGCGAGCAGGTGCTCAACCTGCTGACCTTCACCGACATCCCAATCCGCGCGGCATCGATGCTGGATGGGGACGCCAACACGCTGTTCTCGATGACGGTCACCTATTCGGCCCTGGATGACACCCAGATTCGGAAAGAGCGGCTCAATGGCGGCGGCCCTTATGGGGCGACGTTGAAGACCTGGATCCAGCGGGATCCGGCGCTGCATACAGAATGCATTCGTGCGGCGGTGCGCATCGAGACCTACGGGCCGGAGGTGCACAACAACTGGGATATTTACGCCTTGATGCGGCGCCAGTACAAGCCGGTCGAGATGATCTACATCCCTGGTGCCGCGCACCAGCTGTCCCGCCCCAGCGAACGCATGATTTCGCTGCAGGGGAATGTGGACTGGTACACGTTCTGGCTGAACGGCGAGAAGCGGGGCCAGGTCGTCATTCCCGGTGAGACCGAGGCCAGCTTGCAAGATCAGTACGTCCGTTGGGAACAGATGGCTGAGATGAAGAAAGCGGACGACAAGAAGCCGCGCTGCGCCGAAGTGGCCGACAACGGATGAGCTTTCGGCTGCGTCCGGGACGGCCCGTCGTCACTGGCGGCACGCCGACGACGGAATCGTGTTGATCAGTCCGTTTCGCTGGGGGCCTGCGACCTCCACATCGCGGCGTAGAGGCCATCGCGAGCGAGCAGGCCCGAGTGATTGCCGCGCTCGGCGACGACGCCCTCGGCGATTACCGCGATCTCGTCGAGGTGCCGAACGGCGGAGAGCCGATGTGCGATCACGATCGTCGTGCGCCCCGTGGATATCGCCGTCAACTGGCGCAAGATCGCCCGCTCCGTCGGTCCGTCCAGCATCGATGTCGCTTCGTCGAAGACGTAGATCGCAGGATCTCTCAGTACCGCGCGTGCGATGGCGATGCGCTGCCGTTCTCCGCCTGACAGTTTGAGGCCGCGCTCACCGATGGGCGTGTCAAAGCCGGAGGGCAGACCGGCCACGAAGCTCTCCAGGCCGGCCAGGCGTGCTGCGGCTGCGATCTCGGCTTGGGTCGCATCGCCCTTGCCTACGGCGATGTTGGCCGAGATAGTCGAGTTGAAGAGGACCGTGTCCTGAGGCACCACAGCGATCATGGACCTCAGCGTTGCAAGAGGCAGCGTGTCGATCGGGACATCATCGACAAGGATGCCTCCTGCCTGGGGCGCGTGCAATCGCAGAAGCAATCGCATCAGCGACGACTTGCCGCAGCCGCTGGCACCGACGATTCCCAACGATCGGCTGGCGCCGATTTCGAGGTTCAACCCATCGAGCACGGGGCGCCCGGCGTCAAAGGCCAGCCGTATGCCTCGGAATCGAAGCGTTGGCGCTTGCCATGCTCGCACCGCGGCGGGAGCGGTCACCGCTGCATTCGCGCTGATCGGCATGCGCGGTGTAGGCTGCCCTGCGTTCGGCCGACTCGCGCTGCGGTCTTCGGTCGGTTCTTCGAGGATCTCGATGAGCGGGCCCATGAAGGCAAAACCCTGCGACAGATCACGGCTCGCCGCGGCCAGCAGTTCCAGCGGGCGCGTCATCTGGGCCAGGTAGACGCTGACGAGGACCAGCCCGCCGATGGTCAGTCGGCCGTCCCGAACGGCGTGGACGGCAAGGATCAAGGTAATGCACATGGACACCGCGAAGATGGCCGTGGTGGCGATCCCGGTATGCAGGCGGTGAAGCAGGAGATCGTGCCAGCGCGATTCGAGTTGAGTGAGCGCGGCCGCGTATTGGGTCACGGTCGACCCCTCAGCGCCAAAGCATTTGATGGGCTCAATGTTCGTGAGGCCGTCCGTCATGATCCCGTTTGAAAGCGTGCTGGCTGTTGAGACAGCTCGGGCTGCGACGCCCAGATGCCTCGTCCTCGTGGCCATGACAGTCAGATAGAGGACGGCTGCCGCCGCGAAGGCCAGGATCAGCAGGGGCTGGTGAAGCGACGTGAGCACCGCCGCGACGGTGATGCCCTCGACGACGACGGGCACGATGCCCGTCGATGCACTGAGCAAAGCGATCTGGCATCCGCTGATCGATTGCTGCAAGACATGAGGGAGAGAGCCGCTGGCCTGGTTCAGATGAAATCGGAGTGGCAGATCCAGCACATGACGAAGGAAGCCCAGGCGGATCGCCGCGTAGAGCCGCTGCTCGCCTGATCCCGAGACCGCGGGGCGAGCCTCTGAAGCGATGCGACCTATGCACAGGCAGAAGAGGTAAGCGCCGCCAAAGAGAGCCAGTTGTTCCGTCCTGCTGCCGAGCTGCTCGGGGACATTTGCTGGGGCTAGAGCGGCGTCGACCGTGCTCTTGAGCGCTGCTGGAGCGAGGCCTGTCAGCAGGGCACTGGCTGCAGCCAGCAAGCCGCTCGCCACCAGGCGGCGGGCGATGATTCGATCCATGGTGCGGAGGATCAGCAGGAGCGCTGGCGGAAGCGTGGGCAGTGCGCGTTGCACGAAGGGCTTACGGAGCACGGAGTGAGCCTTGCTAGAAGACCCAACGGTCAAGCCATGCTTGCGCGGCAACCAGGCCGTGGATCTGGCTGGCATGGCCGGCGATCGCGGAAGGTCGGCCAGAAAGGACCTCTTCCACATTTGACCGGTTCAGAAGACCACGTCGCGCCAGTTGCCCGTCAAGCAGCATCGCGCGGATCTCCTGGATGTTGCGCATCAGCACCTCTGAGACGTGTTCGGCAAGGCCTCCCTTCGAGCGGCGGTTGATGATCTGCGGGGGCAGGTCCTGAGCAAATGCTCGACGCGCCAGGGCGCGGCCATACCCCCCCTGCGTCAGCAGATAGGTCGGCAGGCTCAGGCACAGTTCGAGCAGCGGCTGCGACAGAAGCGGGTTGACCAACTCGGGGGCGGCCTCCTGCTCGAAGGGGCTGTAGTAGGTGACCGGATGCGTCGCCGACATGATCTGCATGCGCTTGCCGATCGGCACGTCCGTGGCGTCGCGCTGCGCGGGATGGATGAACCGTCGCCAGTCCTCGACAGCCAGGCACACTTCCGCGGTAAGCAAGGGCGACGCTCCGAGCAGGTGGGCTTCCGGCCGGCTGGGCGCGACACGCTCCTTGAAGGCCTGGCCCACGGCCCGCCACACGGACACCTTGCCGAGTCGAGCCGCGTCCATCGCCGCCGCCGGAAAGCCTGCGTCCCATCCTCGAATCGCGAGATAGTCGGCCGCCGGCCACCAGTCGGCGAATTCGAAGAATACGGAGTCGCCGCCGGCGCCGGTGAATAGGGCCGGCGCCCCGTAGGCTTCGGCGAGCTTCACGTCCGCGGCGCCATTGAGCCAGCCGGTGTAGCGAACCGGTTCGCAGGTGCGCGCGGCTCGCAAGACCTGGCCCAGGTCGAAGGTCGGATCGCGCTGACGTTCGATCAAGTCGCGGCCGACGCGGGCCGCCGTCAGTCTCGCGTAGATACGTTCGTCGCTGTCCGAGCCCTCGGAGTAGTAATTGACGCCGATCACGTCTGCCAGCGTCCTGCCTGGCCCGAGGCAGCTGAAGAGGATCGACGAGTCGACGCCGCCGGACAGTCGAACGAGCAAGGAGTCGTAGCAACTGGCCCACCCTCGTGTGCACGCAATGACGTGCTGGCGAATGCGCTGGACGGCCTCGTCGGCACTGCAGTTGCTGGCTGCTCGTGACCAATCGAGTGCGTTCCAGAGCAGGACCGAACCCTGGTCGTGAAGATCGATGCTTTCGCCGGGGAGAATTTGTAGCACCCCGGCAAGCGAGGTCTGCCGGCCGGCCAGCTTGCCGCCGAGCAGGAACGCCTTGAAGGCGTCCCATTGCACGGACCAGGGACGCATGGAGCCGATAACGGCCAGAGCGTCCTCCAGCCAGGAGAACACGATGGAAGCGCCTTCGTGGTGGATTCGGAAGCAGGGCAGGGCACCGCTGGGGTCCCGAAGTACGTGGGTCGAGCCAGAGGCGGTCTGGAAGATGGCGACGTAGCGCCCCCAGAAATCGTCGACCAAGGCCCTTCCTTCGCTCTCAAGGATGGTGCGGCTCTCTGCCGCCGTCAGGGCGAGATGTCGCGGGGGCGTTGTGGTCAGATCGCCGCGCCGGAAGAGCTTGCCGAGCACGACGCCCAGGCCGCCCTGCAGATGAATCGCCTCGTTGGCGCCAGGAGCGGCGCCTCTCGTGAAGACCTGGAGGCCCGGACGCAGAAGCACCGGCTCCCAGTCGATGCGATCTTGACAGGGGTTGCGGAGGCGCTCTGCCGTGGCGCAGGCTCTGGCCCGGGAAGGATCCCAGGCGATGGCGATGAAGCGGAACATGCGCGATGCCTCCCGCTACACCGCGAGGATTGGGCGGAACTGGCGCACGTACTCGTGCTGATCGTTCAGCACGGTGTTGCCTGCCTGCACCCAGGCATGCGCGCCGAAGGGACGAGTCTTGACCCCGATCACCCATCGCGGATAGAGGTTCTCTGCGGCAAGGAATCCCACCATCGCTAGGGAGTCGAACAGGCACTTCTCGTTGGCCGTGAGCAGCAGCGGGCGCAAGCGTTCGTAGGTCGCGGCGCATTGCTTCATCCGGTGAGCTATCCCGGCGTCGCACGCACCTGAAATGTTCTTTCCGGCGGAAAGCGTCGTTGCGATCGAGTACAGCGAGCGCGTGCGAAGCCACCAGGCTGCACGAGCCGTGCTTCTGAGAAAGTCGGCGAAGCGGCCTGCGTTGACGGACTGATGTGAAGCAGCGTCGCTGAGGTCCAGGGAGGACGTCGCCTCGTCGAGCGCCGTCGGTCTGAATGACGCGGAACCGTCGTTGTTCGTAACGGCCACTAGGAGCCCTTGTGAGACGAGTCGCTCGGCGAAGGCCCCTCGTTCATTGCTCGGCCTCGGGCTCAACTGCGGCGCCTGACAGGTTGGCACGGGCAAGTTGTCGACTCGTCCCGCAAGCATGGCAACTGCCGATGCGTCGATACCCATGTATCGGTTGGCACGCAGGTCGAGCAGGATCACCTGGCCGCCGACCTCGCAGGCGCAAACGTGGCTCGCGAGCCGCAATCGATGGTTCGGGTCGGGCGTTGTCATCGATTTCTCCAGAGGCAGGGAGTGACGGTCGAATCGAGGTTTGTGTCGTTGGCGGCTGGTGACGCGACCGCGGGCCTGGAAATGGCAAGCGCCAGGGGAGGCCGATCGCCTAGGCCAGCACGGCGGCGGAGAAGCGGCGCGCACGGTGCATGGCGCCGTGCGCGCCGCTTCAGGCCGGTCTCACTTCTTGGCGTCGAAGTCCGGGTTGTCTTCCTCGTTGATGGGCGCCAGCACGCCCATCGTCAGTTCCTTCGCGTCGCCGAGGTCGACGACTTCCGGTGCTTGCGTGGTCTTGTCCATGGTGGACTCCTTTCAGTTGAGAGAACGAATCGCCCTGGGCGGAATTGCTTTCGGGCGGGCTCAAGGTAGCGTCGGGGGAGATGGGAGTCGATGGTTTCAGCCGTTGATGCGCGAGCGTTCGGTGCGGCCTTCGTTGATGCCTACTGGGTGGCGGCCTGTGGTCGCACTCGTGAGACGGAGGGCACGACATCAACCATCGTTCGGAAGCCGCAGACTGAGGCAGTAGCGCTTACAAAGTGCGGATAGCGCACTATCGACGGGCGGTTGGGGTTTTTGCGCTGAGGTTTGGCGTCGCTAAAACGTCAATGGACCATGAGCAATGAAATTGCCGCCGCCAGGGAGGCGGAACCCAGCTGCCATACATGGAGCCTGTGCTGGCAGGCCGCCGCAGGCAGAGATTTCCTGGTGCACCGATCGCTGCCCGAGGACATCCGCGGCCGCCTGATCGCGGCCCATCGTCGTCGCGGTCGGGTGCTGGTTGACTTCGTCATCCTTCGCACAGAGATCCACGTCCTGTCGCGACTGAGGCCAGGCGATTCGATCGAGAGCGTTGCCAGGTCCATTGCCAACGTGGTGTCACGATGGGTGCGCGAGATTCAGCCTTCAAGCGACCATGTCATGGCCGGCAAGTACCGAGCGCAGCGATTCGATTCCGATGCTGACGTGCGGGAGGAAATCCGAATGCTCGCTTGGCTTCCCGTTGCTAGGGAGGCGTGTGCCATGAAGCATCACTATCCGCACGCGGCGCTGCGGTACGCGATGGGCCTTCGACCCGGCGGGGACTTTGACGCGGTTCCGCTGTTGCTCTATTTCGGAGAGAACGTCCCTTCCGCTCGACCTGTGTTGAGCCGGCAGTTGGAGAGGCCGCCTTCGGAGGAAGAATGGCGTGCCTGGGAACTGAACCGCGGGTTGCATCTGGCGACAGGCACCGTGGGGCCGCGGCCGTTTATGGCGAGGAAGGTGGCAGGCCCCGCTGCCAGGATCATTGCGGCCAGTGGGGGCTATGACATCGATGGCGCGCTGGAGCTTCTCGAGATCTGGGTGGGCGCTCGAATTCAGCCAGCGACCCCGATCGACCTGCACCAAGCAGACGACATGGTGGCTGCGAGGGGGCGCGCATTGGTCGGTTGCTTGGCTGTCTCCATTCAGCTTTGCTCGGCGTCGTCAGTGGCTCGGCACTTCCATCTTGCCAAGTCGACGCTATGCGAGCGCATGGCACGGTGTAAGCTGCAGCCGGCTGACCGGTTGATCCTGCGCACGGCGCCACAACGGATTCTGGAGGAGGCGACGGCACTGCGGGATGGTGCTCAAGCCCGTTCGCAGGTCTGCGATAGCCGTTGAGCCGTCAGCACGGTTCAATGAACCACGGCATCTAGAAGGGCAAGTCTACGTATCGACGCATGCGATGCGGATGGCTCAGTGCGAGGCCTCCCGCGCTTCGCTCGAACTGTCGAGATCCGTTCGCCGCCACGCGACGGCGCGCTCGCCGATCCAGACTGGCCTCGGAAACTTCTTTCCGGCGATCAAGCGACAGATGGTCGAGCGACCCAGGCCCGTCATACGACGGACAGAGGGCATGCGTACGAACGTCGGTGGCGTGGTCTCCTGCCCGACAGAGTCGTGCGGCCGTGCTTGCATAGGACGCTCCTGGATGGGGACGGATTCACTCTCTGCTTTTTGCCCTGCCTGATTCAGCCATTGTGATACTCCCTTCAAAGTGAGGAAGTACGAATGTAGGCGCGAATGCTGGAAACTCTTGACTCAGTTTCGGTCTTGTTGCCAAGTGCATAAGTACAAGCACCACCGCAACACCCACACCTCTAAGTTGCCGCTGCCGCGCGCACTGGCACCAGCGTCGCTCGGCGAGACGATCAGCACCGCATGCACACAGTGGTCTACGGTGTAGGTGCTATCACCTTGTCCCAGTCACGTCATGCCGTTCCCGCCTCGTCTTGGTGACTTCGAAGAAGATGTAGCTGTGTTTCGCCCGACAGGGCGGCCGCGCGAACCTCGTTGCTCAAGCCCGTGGCGCTCAGGGACGACTACGAACGCGAGTCAATGCGCGGCGGTTCGAGCTTTGCTCCAATTGTCGAGATCGGACCGTCGCCACCCCACGGCCCGCGTTGCAATGCGGACTGGCTTCGGAAACTTGTCGTCGGCAATCAGCCGATAGATCGTTGACCGACCCAGGTTGGTGAAGCGCAGGACACCTGACAGGCGTAGGAACGCCAACGGCGACTCTGCTTCTGTGCTGTCGCGAGCTTGGACTTGCATGGCACCTCCTTAATCGTGTGCGTTCAACTCTACGCGCGGCGATTCTCACGGACGCGATGAAATTCGACTGAAATCTCGCAGCAAGACGGTTAATTCACCGACTGGTCAACAGCCTACCGGCAGCCAGGCGGCTCGGAAGGCAGCAGGATCCGCCCGATGGCAAGCCAGGGAGTGGGTGAATCGTCCTGGACGGCACTGAAGTCCTCGATGTCCTCCTTGCCGGGAGTGATGTGCCGGACTCAACGAGGAGGCGTCCTTGCAGCGGCGTGACTGCTCGATCTTGAAGCGACGATCGCCAGGACGGCGGACACGGTCAGACTGCCGCCGACACACATCATTGCGACGACCAGTGCCCTGGCCGCGGTCACCGGATCCGGTGAAGTTCCTGCGACACTGAAAAAGACGCCGCCGATGATCGCCACACCCAGTGCTGCACTGATCTGCAACGCCGAATTCGTTATGCCTGCAATCATCCCGGAACCGGTCGCTGGTGCGCGACTGATAACCGCGCGAACCAGCGTCGGCAGTGCCCACCCCTGACCGAATCCCAGGAGCGCTACTGCGCCGACCAGCGGAACCTGAGCCGGCATCTGTCCGGGTGCGCCAGCCACGAGGGCGGCGAGGAGTACGCACCCGCCCACCTCAAGCATCATGCCGATGGCGGGGACGCGGTCGCCGAAGAGGCGGATGGCCAGTGGGGTCGTCAGCGGCCCGATGAAAGCGCCGACCCCGAAGGGCAGGAAGACCAGCCCTGTCTCGAATGGTCCCATGCCAAGTGCCGTTTGGAGGTAGACGGAGAACGTCAGGAAGAACGCGGAGACAACGTAGAAGAAGAGGACGCCCGTGAGCCCGCTCATCAGGCCAGGCCTCCGGATCAGTTCCACGCTGATCAGGGGGACGCCGCCTCGGCGGGCGTAGGCCGTTTCATATCGGCAGAAGGCCGCCCCAGCGACGGGACACGCGATCAGCATCGCGCATGCCCACCATGGCCAATCCAGCTCCCGCCCTTCGACCAGGGGCACGATTAGCAAACCCAGCGTAAGCGCGCAAAGCAGCACCCCGATCCGGTCGACAGGTGCCGGGCTGTCACCGCGGCCGTCGGGTAGTAACGGCAGGCCGAAGCTCAGGACGGCGGCGACGACGGGCAGGTTGATAAGAAAGACAACGCGCCACTGCAGGTGGAAGATGTCCGCAGAGATCAACGCACCACCGAGCGCCTGCGCGGCTACGGCAGCCAGTCCTACCGTGGCACCGTAGAGGCCCAAGGCGCGCGCGCGCTCCGTCTCTGGAAACAGCGCGTGAATGGAGGCCAGTCCTTGCGGCGCCATGGCCGCGGCGCTCAGGCCCTGTAGCACGCGTCCGAGGCTCAGTATGGCGGGTGACCATGCGAGACCGCAGAGTACCGATGTCAGTCCGAAGCCAGTGACGCCGATCAGGAAGATCTTGCGTCGGCCGAAGAGATCGCCCAGCCGTCCTCCCGTGATAAGGAAGACTGCGTAGGCCGCGGCGTATCCGGAAATGACGAGTTGCAGCTCTGCTGCGCTCGTGTGGAGAGTGCTTCGGATGGACGGCAAGGCGACATTCACGATGAAGAAGTCCAGCGGGGGCAGAAATGCTCCCACCAGCAACACCGCGAACGCCGACCATCGACGCGTGGTGGAGGTTGTCGTATGCATAAGCTTCGTCGGCCGAGGATCGCGTCAGGCCGGACGGCCGAAACGGTCCGTTGCCGTGATGGGGCGGACGGCGACCCTGTTTTTCAATCTGTTCATGTGAGAACTCCGGGATGCCGCGGGTCCGACGAGGACCCGCTTCGGGCCGCAATGGTGGCCTCGACACTTGTGCGCGTGAACTGCCACATCTGTACATTTCACGTACTTTTTTGAACGAGGTTTCCTGCATGGACTGGAGCGATGTCCGCATCTTTCTCGCCGTGGTGCGCGGCAAGTCCCTGGGCGAGGCGGCTCGGGCGCTGGGTGTCAGCCATCCCACAGTAGGACGCCGGATCAAGGTCCTGGAAGAGGAGGCGCAGCAGGCGCTGCTCCGTAGGACATCCGATGGTTTGGTGCTCACGGACGCCGGTGACGCCGTGATGGCGCTGGCGGAGTCCATGGAGAATTCAGCGCTCGCGATGGAACGGCGTCTGGCCGGAAACGATGAGCGCCTGGAAGGCCTCCTGCGGATCTCGTCAGCAGAGTGGTTCGCTGGTCATGTGCTTGCCCCGGTGCTCATCGAGCTGACGCGTCGACATCCGAACGTGATGCCTGAACTGATCGGCAGCTACCGGCTGCTCAATCTGTCCAGACGCGAAGCCGACGTGGCGTTCCGCATCGTTCCCTTCAGCGAACCTGACATTGTCCAACGCCGCCTCCTGAGCGTTCCGTACGGTCTGTACGGCTCCTCGGTAACTGCCGACGCGGTGCAGAGAGATCCGGACGCTGTGGGGCTGGTCCTCATGAACACGGCACAGGCGCATTTCCCGGATGTCGCCTGGCTGCTCGAACGGTTCCCTAACTCAAGGCGCGCCTTCACCAGTACCAGCCGCGCCGTTCAGGCCCAAATGTGCGCGCACGGCGCGGGCGTCGCGGTGCTGCCCAGACCTCTAGGTGATGCGGTGCCTGGCCTGCGGCTGATCAAAACGCCCGGCGCGCCCCCCAGTCGCGACATCTGGGTGGGCTACCACCATGACCTGCGGCATATGGACCGGTTGCGTGCCCTGCTGGACATCGCGGATTGGATGCTGTCGGAGCGTCAAGCAATCCCATGCTGGTCGTAGATGTGTGACCGGCAAGATGGCCCCGGCACTGCTGAGTCTTCCGGCTGTACCTGAGCAGCACTGCGCCAGCGCGTCGCGCGGGAGCCGACGTCGACATTTTTCAGGTTGTGTTTCCGCGCTCCGCGCACCTGCACGAAGGCAACTGTGGACGCTAGGTCCATCGCTACTGCTGGCTGGACTTTCGTGAGGACATAACGAGTGAACGTGTGGCCTAAGCGGTCCTCCTGGCTGGCGTCGACTTCTGCGCCGACTTGCCGGCCGCGACCGGACGTTTGGCGGGGGGCTTGCGCTTCGCTGCCGTCGTGCCGGCGGAGGACTTTGATCCCAGACTCTGCTTGAGCAGATCCGTCAAATCGAGGACATTGGAACCGCTCAAGTCAGGAGCTTCCTCCAACGGTTCAACCTTTTCCTTCTTGCCGGCCTTGGCCTTCTTCTCGATCAGCGCGCGGATCGCATTGCTGAAATCGTCCTTGAACGTCTCGGGCTTCCAGACCGACGTCATCTCCTTGACCAACTGCTGCGCCATCTTCAGCTCAGCGGGCTTCAGGCTGTTGGACGCGGCGCCTTCCTTGGGCAGGTCGAGTGCCGCCGGTGAACGGATCTCGTCCGCCCATCGCAGCGTCCCGAGCATCAGGGCAGGGCCGGCCGGAATCAGTGCCGCCAGGTGTTCCTTGTTGTGCAGCACGAAGCGGGCGATGCCGATTACGCCTGCCTGGCTCAGCGTTTCGCGCAGCAGGGCATAGACCCGAGCGGCCTTGCCCTCCGGCGCAAGGTAATACGGCTTTTCGGTGTAGACGAAGGACACATCGGTGGCCCGGACGAAGGTCTCGATCGCGATCGTCTGCGTGCGTTTCGGATAGGCCTCCTTGATCTCGTCGTCGGACAGCACCACGTAGTCTTCGCCCCCGACCTTGACGCCTTTGACGATGTCGGCCTGCGCGATCTCCTTGCCCGTGCGCTTGTTGATGCGCTTGTAGCCGACCGGGTCCATCGTCCTCTTGTCGAGCCAGTCGAAATCGACTTCCTGCTCCTCGGTGGCCGAGTGCAGCGAGACGGGTACATGGACGAGGCCGAAGGAGATCGCGCCCTTCCAGATGGAGCGTGCACTCGAACGCGGTTTTTTCTCGGTGGCCATAGGGGTCTCCTAGGATGTCGTCTTCATGATCTTGAGGGCCCTGGTCAGCGTCTGCCGGCAGGAACGGTAGTCATGCCACGGGTCGGTCTTCTCGAACGACAGGTACTCGCGCGCCGTGGCGATCGTCCACTGCGCGCCGCTCTTGAGCGTGGGTAGCTGCTCCCAGCTGACGGGCATCGACACGCCCAGGCCCGGCCGGGCTCGTGCCGAGAATGCGCTCGCCGTGGTTTGGCCGTGGCCGTTGCGCAGATAGTCGATGAAGATCTTGCCCGGGCGATTGCTCCCGCCGCTCTTGGCGACGAAGCGCTGCGGAATGGTCTTGGCCATGTGGGCGACCACGGCATGGGAAAGATCCTTGACGACCTCGTACTCATGTTTCGGCGTGAGCGGAACGACCACATGGAGGCCCTTGCCGCCGCTGGTTTTGAGCCAGCTCTTCAGGCCCAACTCATTGAGCATCGCGCGCGTCAGCAGCGCCGCCTCCTGGACATGCGCCCAACTGACACCTTCACCGGGGTCAAGGTCGAAGACCATCCGGTCGGGCTGGTCGATGCGCCGCTTCGTGGAATTCCAGGTATGGAACTCCACGACATTCAGCTGGGCCGCATTGATCAGGCCGTCGACGGTCTGGACGATCAGCAGGGATTCATGGCCGGGCCACAGCCCGGGATCGAGTTCGGCCATGCCACTGATCTTCACGTCCGAGTGCTTCTGAAAGAACAGTTGGCCAGTGATCCCCTGCGGGGCGCGGACCAGCGAGACGGGCCGCCCATGCAGGTGCGGGAGGATGCGCTCTGCCATGCTTTCGTAGTAGTGCACGAGGTCGATCTTGCGCCGGCCTGTCGATGGATCGATCACCCGGTCGGGGTTTGATATCTTCACGGCGGGTCCGATGGATGTCTTGCGGGCCACCGGTACCTCGGCTTGCAAGTCGGTCGGTCGCTCGCGGCGGATGGCCTTGGCGTCCTTGTCCGCCCGTACGCCCCGGAAGCTGGCGTGCCGGATGTTGCCGTCCGGCGTCCACTCGCCAAACGCGACCTCGACGACCATTTCTGGTCGCACCCAGCGTTCAGCGCCGCGAGCCCGCTTGGACCAGCGTCCCGGCTCGACCTGCGCGGGATCGACGGTGGGCTTCCTTGTTTCAAGCGAGGTCAGGCGCTCGTGAAGTTCGCGACCCTGCGCCGACGCCCAGCCGGTCCCTACGGAACCGGCCGAGCGGAGCTGGCCGTTCTCGTCGTGGTAGCCGAGCAGCAGCGCGCCGACTTCGCCGGCAGCGTTGGTGCGATCGGTGAAGCCGACCACGACAAACTCTTGACGCTTCTGGCACTTGAGCTTGAGCCATGTGTCGGTACGCCGGGACACGTAGGGTGAACTGGCTTCCTTCAGCATCACGCCTTCGAGACCCAGCTGGCAAGCCGCTTCGAGCACCGCGGCTGGCGTGGTCGGCAGTTCCTCACTGAACCGAATGCGGTCCGAGTGTTGGTTCTTTAGCAGCTCTTGCAGCACCTGGCGTCGACTGCGAACCGGTACCTCGCGCAGATCCATGCCGCCCAGAAACGGTACATCGAACAGGTAGAGAACGATGTCTTTCGTGCGGGCGTTGTCGATGGCGTTCTGCAAGCGGTTGAAGTCGGGCGTGCCCAGGTCGTTCATGACGACCATTTCACCGTCCAGCCAGGCCTGTTCGATGCCGATCCGCTCGATGTCTTTGACGAGCGGCTGCAGTTTGTCGGTCCAGTCGTTGCCGTTGCGGGTCAGGATGTGCGCCTTGCCGGCCACGACCTTCACCACCGCGCGGTAGCCGTCGAACTTGTTCTCGATCAGCCAGTCCCCTGTGACTGGTGGCGACGCTGTCAGGGTCGCAAGCTGGGGTTCTAGCGCGGCAGGAAACCGCGCCTTGACGGCCTTTGACAGGTCAGGGCCCTGCGCGGGCGGCAAAAGCCGTTCGACCGCACGCGGCTCGCGTTCCTCAATAGCTCCCAAAGGCGTCTCCACCACGCTGTCGGGCAAGGCGGTGATGACGTCGTACTCGGCGATCGGTCTTGCCCAGGCGTCGCCACGTTTCTTCAGCAGTAGCCACTGGTCCTGCTTGCGTGCGCCCGGCTTGGAGATGCGCACGAGCTCCCACAGGCCGGCCAGCTTTTGCCCATGGAGCTTGAAGACCAACTTGCCCTTGGCCAGGCCCTCCCTGGCATCGCCGACGGGCTCCCAGGTGCCACGGTCCCAGACGATCACCGTGCCGGCGCCATAGTGGCCTTTCGGGATGTCGCCCTCGAACTCGTTGTAGCTGACCGGATGGTCTTCCACGTGTATCGCCATTTGTTTGACCGCCGGGTCGTAGCTGGGGCCCTTGGGCACCGCCCAACTGACCATCACGCCATC